>Ga0307509_10006863_pt1 | contig 15147 bp, 18 predicted proteins | sample 10_EM_MG_FD_202245 | JGI IMG/M metagenome (GOLD analysis project Ga0307509, IMG submission 202245) | Populus trichocarpa ectomycorrhiza microbial communities from riparian zone in the Pacific Northwest, United States - 10_EM | ecosystem: Host-associated > Plants > Roots > Unclassified | place...
CCCCTTCTTTCTCTCCTTCCTCTTCTTCCTCCTCCTCCTCCCTCCTCCCCTCTATATTTTCCCCTCCACCTCTTCCCCTCTATATCTTCCCTTCCACCTCTTCCCTTCTACCTCTCCACCCCTCTATGACTCTATTACTCTACCCCCTTAGCCACTCCCCTCTTCCAGCCCTATACTGCATACTGTCCCTTCCCCTCTCCACCTCTTTGGCCCCTGTTAGGTGGAAGCTAATCTCACAGAGTTGCAAGATAGCTCAGGCCAACAATCCCTATAATTAATAGAGATTGTTCAAGACGGCTCAAGAAGGGTATATGTGTAAAAGTAGATAAAATATTTTTCTAGTGTAAAAACTTATTATATTGATAAGATATTTCTCCATTGCTTGATACTTATTAAATGGCATGGAAGACACCTATATTTATATTCCATGTCTGAGTTACCGTCTGCTACATCTGACTCTTATACTAACTATCTGTTAACAAATTCTAACATTCTCAAACAGTGTAAAAAGAATTTGTCCCTGAGAATTTCTCTCATCTCACTTCACTCTCGAATCACAACATGGTAGATTATCCTAAACATGCTTCCATAATTCAATTGATAGGTCACAAAACTTCTCTGTTAACACAAAGTCATGCTTACTATTACATATGTATAATGGTCTCTAGAGTTCATTATAAGATAGGGTAGAGTGGGTTTGCACTCCCAAGGCCCACCATTACATAGGACTATAAGGGATATTTTTATAATAATCTGTACCCTGCCACTCTTGAGGGTAAATCCTTGCTCATTCCCTGAATAGGCCCCTATTCCTCTCCACTTATTTTTAACAGAAACTGGTCTGGACATTAGGTAGGCTGAGAGAGCTGAAGCAAGACCAGTGAATACCAAAAACTATGCTCTGTTCTAGACCTTTCAGTGGGATAGGACAGAGAACAAAGTAGAGGGGTCTATATTTTTCAGAGCCATTGAGGCCCAATAACAAATGCTAATAGTCTCTGTAATTGAACAAATAAAGAAGCCAGCTGTATTATCCAACCTCTCAGCATTGCAGTTCCTACTAACATCCGATAGCGGCAAGGTATAGAATAGACTGATTATAATTATCATGCCAATAGCAATTATCACTCCTCTATTGTATTATTATCAAGTAGTTCCATTGGTAACTATTGGTTTCAATCAACATGTATGAGTATAAGTGTTTTTCAAAATTTTATTGAATTAAATAACTTCTTCTAACAACACTATTCACTTCTGTGGCTTTTGCCATAGAAGGGTGCAGTCTCTGCTAGTATTGCTTGACTATTGACTGTTCAATGTCTTGTTACTTAACAATGTCCTTTTTAACCTTCATCTTTAGTGCTCTGTAACCTTGTATGACATTGATCTATCTGGCTTAAACAACCTGTATAGGCTTGCAAAATGTTCTTACTCATATATTCTGTAGATAGGATCTGGTCAGACAGATGGCTGTGATCTATACTGGGTATCAAGTTTGGTTTCAAAGACCTTGTCTTTTGTGAGAGAAGACAACTACACATTATTTGGCAACAATAGACAATTTCAATGCTGGTCCAGAAGGGTGGTGTTCGGTAGACACCTCGAAACTCAGAACTCTTAGCACAGCATCTATAGTGCTTTATTCCCTAAGAGAAGGCGGTGTCTTCCAGTATTCCTAACAGCTAATCTCTCCTTCCTGCCTACAACTGTCCATTCCTCTTAACATTTTCTTTCCTGACCACCAACCTCCTCTCCATCTGCCCACTTCCCTCTATACCCACTACTCTCCACTCCTCTCTCCCTTTCTACTTCTCCCACTTACATCACTGCCTGCTATCTTCCTCCCTCTCTTTCTCAATTATATTTTACCTACCTTTCTATTGATATCCAATTGCCTGTAGGTAGTAGAGATTTGCTACATAAGTTGGAATGAAAATGGCACTCTAACTGTAATCCAAGGGACATATATACTCTTATAGATCTTATCTTAAACTCATGCCCCATTATTCTGAATCTCCATAATCTGGATACCTCGCTATCTCATATAAATCATGATAAGTTCTTAATTTCTTTATACTAAAGCCTCATCTGTTGTCCAAGATCATGCCCTATGCTGGTCAGATTCTTGGGATTTTGGCCATCTGTGATAGCAGAAAGTAAGTATACTTTAATATTTCCAAAACCTCCCCCCCACATCCTTCCTCTCTATCCCCCTCTATTCCCAACCCCCCTGCCTCCTCTCATCCCTCTTCCATTCTTCTCCTACTTCTTCTTCTACCTCTTCTCAGTCCTTTGTCCACCTTCATGAATTGCACACTTCTTGTCTTTCCTTTGAAGATGAGTTAGCTACATAAGTAGAAAAGAATACTACCTCTTTAGACCCTACCATTACAACTTGAATAATCCAATAGTGTACTATGTTGTCCAGAATTCCCTTCTATAGAAAGGCGGCAAAAAACACACCAACAATATGGCCCCTTCCCCCATTCTAGACATAAAACAAAAAACTCATTTCTTGACTATACTAAGAGAGGAAAGTCCAAAGACATAGCATACTGTCCAATTATTGAAGTTTTTACCGTATGTTATAGTAGCATTTTGTTCGTTGAGAAGGTTTATATTAGTTTTCATTTTATTTTATTTTCCTTTCTTTCTTGCTTCCCCTCCCCTCCACCCACCTTTCCTAGAATGGCTCATTGTTGGCAGGTAATGGGGAGGGGGAGGAGCTCGTTACAACTATATATACATGCATGAAAGAATGACTAGTTGGGTAGAGTGGTTGCTACACACCTCACGTGAGCTTCTCAGATCATCAGATCGATCACGTACTAAATCTGCTTTCGAGTACATATTTGACATCTTCTATCATTTTAGTAGTTTATGTACACCGGCAGATGAACCTTGTGCTGAGAGCTGCAAGTGGCAGGCTGACAGACAAATAGCATCTGATACGGCATTTTCTGGGTTAAGCTCGTTTTCACCCTATGAGGTCGGAATGAGGTGTGGGTCAGATATATTCACACGGTAACCTTTTCTGGCTAGTTGTTCCCTCTAAGGTCGGGGCAAAGGTCTCTGAGTACAAGTACGGTAAATATTTAAGCAAGCTTCCCCTCTCCTATTTTCAAGCTTCCCTCCCCTATTTTCCTCAAAAGTGCAAATTGCACTTTTTTCAACACCATTTACACTATCTGGAGATTTCCACGTAAGGTGACCTGTCAGGTTACACAGGTGCCACATGGATCCCTCTTCCCCTCCTCATGGGCGCCATCGCCATGGAAAAGGAAACAAGGCTACTGCTAATGCTTGCCCAACATCTTGAGTGAGACCCTCTACTACAGAGGAGGGCACCCCAACCCTATCACCTATATTTTTGCCCCAGGGCCCCCCACCACTTAAGCAACCAAGAAGCTTAACGGTTTTGACCATGCCTCGTATAGAGGATTATCTATACTGGTAAATCTCACACTGCATTCTTCCAGGACCTCTTTTTGAAGACAGCATGGAGCAAAGGAGATTACCTACCCATTGTAAACAGTAATACGGGGGTATTGATTGAAATAATTGTGGCCATCTCTAAAGACTACAAATCGGCTGTGGATACTCAAATGGAGAGTATTGAGCTTTGGCACAAGAGGTAGCCACACTACAGGCGGCTGCGCCCTACCCTGATACACCTACACTAATATTATTCCCTCTCTCAGACAGTAGGGCTCCAGGCATGATGGCTGACCCTAGTGCCCAATACTCTTCAAACCACCAGGCAGCTGGCCCCAAGCTCTCTTGGGCTACAGTGGCCAGAAAAGGGAGTAAGAAACACAATATCAACCAGGGCTAGTGCAACGCCGACTCAGCCCAAGCCTACCACTAGCAATGAACCCTTGCAACAAAAGAAGGGTATCACAGGCTGAGAACAACGCCTCATCGTCAAACGGCAGAGCGGCCTCCTTAACAAGACCGAGTTAGAGCTCAGGAATGAAATCCAAACTGCACAGCTTGTATCTCTATCCAAACCATCTTCGTGAAGAAGAATACTATTACGATTACCACAATGGAATCAATTAGAGTTACCTCGCTTAACAGCAAGGTGGGCAACTTCCTCCACCTCACTCCCAGTACTGATAGCATCCACTTAGATACTCCAGTGATGCAACTCTTGGTCCACAGACCTCTAACCTCTTGCTCTCTGAATGCAATTGCAACTAAGCTGACCACTTTCAAAACTGGGCGAGCACTTACGGCACATCCCAGGTGGCTCACCACGGATGAATCTAGTGTTGACAAGGCTGCTTCTACGATAGTTATTACCATAATCAGCCCTAGGGCTCCTGACTTTGTAGGCAGGCCACTAGCAGCCTTCTCTTCCACATATAGGACGTCACGCCCACCGCTTTTTAACTCAAATACTCAATGCTCAAACTGTCCTCACTTTGCTCATCATAGCAACAGATGCAACAACCTTGCCTTGTACCCTTGGTGGACTCTTACTCACCCAACTGGGATGCCCACTTGCCCTACCGCTACCTGCCGTATCCGAGGCTGCCCCTGCAGCCACATTGCCTTTCAGTGTGTGAACTGTGGCGGCCTGCATGAAGCCCACATGATATCATGCCCCTCCCGCCCCTAAAGGGTACCTGATAAGGAGATCCATGAGGAGGAAATGGCCGAGACTTTATCACTGTAATTTTTGTGGTTATGGGTTCACATAAGCCCTTTTTCTGTGGTTTACAAATCTTACTGGTTATTTTCAAGGAATGGTGTGGAGGATTTTCTTTTGTTATTAGGTTTTTAGGCCATACCTCAGGGTGCATGCCATGGATTTTCCTGTACTAGAGTGACGGCGCCCCGCGCATAAATCAAAGTTAGAAGTTAGGAGTTCGAAGCCTTGGCAGCCATGCCCGAGGCAACGCCTGAGAACCTGGACTGGGATGCTTCCTGTATGTTACGAATATATTATATTTATGAGAAAAACAGGTAATACCCAATGACACAAACTTCTTGCTTTGAAGAAGTTTTCTTCCCTCTCAAATATTCGCCAAGAGTTCCAACTTCCAACTTCTACCTTTGATTCCTACGCGGGGCGCCGTCACTCTACTTAGTTACAAATAAACCGCGGATTTAACAAAAAAAAAACTGTTAAATATCTAAGAAAATCCTACCCCTAAAGGAAACTCTATACTCAAAAAAGTTCGTGCATTTGGCCATGGTGCCGCGGTTCGCCTCACGGTGCTCTAGCACCAGCGCTGGAGTTGCCCTGGGTGATTCTGCAAGCCAAAAGCGGAAGCCACACAATCTCCTTCGGGAAGGACAGAAGCCCATGCGGGGCCGTCTGCGGTAGGTACTTGTACGAGTAGACTTACCATCCCATCGCCAACAATTATTGCCGGTCCTACCGTACTCTACTTGGCTTTACGTCACTTCCCCACGGCGCCAAGCCTGCACTAGGAAGTGCGGCCTTGGATATGATAATACGGTACGGTACTGGTAATTCCATGCCGAAGTTATTAGACCGTACTTCCGCCCTTCCCCATGCATTCACCCATTCCCTTCTCCCTCATTTCTTGCGAGTAAATTCACGGGACTAAGTGGCGTGGTGATTTTGGTAATGATACGGCAAGGCGCGGCGCGGTGCGGCGCGGTACGGCACCAACGGGGAGTATTGTACCCGACTTGCCTTGCCTTACTCTTACGTACGATACGAGCGCTTGGAGAGCGCCCAACGTTTTTAAGAAAGTCTCAGGAAGGTAAGTTACGCATCGACAGCGCGAGTTAAGGTGGACCCCGCAAAGTGAAGCCATTACCGTACTTGTACCAGAAGAGAATCGTTTATGGCAGTTATTTCCCCTTCTATAGACCTTTCAGCAACGTCCAGCACTAGTGCAATGCAAGATGTTTTCGTACAGGGCTATCTCACGGATTCACCTAAATTAAAACTATGCGAAAACATCTTCCTAGCACTTGTGCAGCAGTGTACGATGCGGTGCACTTCCTTGCCCTGTTCTAGCGGACTCGGGTAGCTAGCCATCTAGCCAGGCGAATACTTGTAGATTCCTACTCGAGTAGCTCTCCCACAGCATATCATATCCCTGCAAACCTCGCCAGCAGAGTTGACCCGATCAGAGCTGATATTATTTATTAAGCTTATTCCATGGTGCCAGATGTCAGCTCCGGCGACAGGCTCTGATAGCTTAAGTTACAGCAAAATGAAATAGTGGGAATTTCGGGGCACACCAGGTTGGTTCCCTCGTGTGCATCTGTGTGTGGTTCGTTAGTTTGCCTGCCACCCCTGGACCGATGGAGATGGGTTTGAGATAGGGTTTGAAGTTGGGACTTGTACCGTACAGTACTGCACTTCTAGGGCACTTTACATTGAGGGGGGGAAAAATAGTAATAGTAAGGGTGTTGACAGCCCACTGAGGGCTTGGTTGGTGAGATAGATGTGCTGAATGGGGATGTTGGCCTTCAATGGATGTACGGCATTGATGCGATATGAGACCGGTAGGGGGAAGGATGAGAACTGTGCGGAGTGCACGATTGCGATGTGATGCTATGTATTATGTATGATCTGGGGTTTGTTTTCGTTTCGCCCGCGTTGGGAAGGGGGTGAGATCTGCCGCACGACATACGAGGGTAGACGAAGTTAGAGACATTACCCCGTTGTCGTCATTTTGTTAGCCAGCTAGCGTGTGTTGCAGCCAGGCAGAGAGAGCTACCGGTAGCTGGGTGATATGAGATGCCGCTGACAGTAGTTACAGATTCAGCTTTGTTTCATGTCGAATAACGATGGCGAATGCTTTCTACTGTTACTAGTGCAAAGCAGAATATTTTTTATTGGGTATGGCTCTGTTCGCACACGACCCCTCGAATTTCACAGTACAAGTACAGTGTCGGTACCGTGACGACTAGATCGTTTGGGGGAACAAAAATAAGAGAAATCCGGATGCCAGCTTGACTGGTACAGTGCTTGAGTAGTAAGTCAGGGTCCGCTAGATCAAGATCCGTATTTCTAAACGAATAGGACACTCCCCAGCCAGAATTTGTTGAACCGTAGCATATTACGGCGCAAAGCCGCCGTATATTCCCCTCCTTAGGTTCCCGTTCCTGTAAAGAGTGGATCATACCAAAGAAAAGAAAAGGGAGAGAAAAGTGGTTAGAGCAACCTAAACTGTGCCCTAGGCCGTGATCCAAAGCCTAGACATTACAGTATTCTCATCCATCAATAACTGCAATAGTCCCAATGTATCAGTCATCTATTGAGAACCCTTTCCTCTACTCTATTGATTAATATAATGATGCGACCCCGTTTCAAGGACATCTACACCATCACCGGCACGGAGGATGCCCACTGTGTATTGCGTGTTAATATGCTATATGTTCAGGTCTCATCTTTCCACCCAAGGGCAGGGAAGAAGCGCACCAGACCCTGCGGGAACCAATTGCATTCCTTCAGCCAGAGAGTTAGCAAATCACAATCTGGGTACAACTAAAACAAGGGCAAAAAAAAAAGAAAATAAACAAGGCTGAAAAGAATGCATACCCAAACACGCTCCGTGCTTATTCCCCGGATCGATAGCGCGATAGCTGCGCATCGTTTGGTCAGGCTCTTGCATGTGCCTTTCTACATGGGTCATCAGCTTCCGTTATTTCACACATGAAACGTGCTAAGGGGCATCAGGCAAGAAAAATAAAGCAACACACCACCAGTATCGGGGTCTACATTTGGCATTTTGCATCGCACAGTTCTGCAGGCTATTTGTTCGTTAGTGATTCTGCTGTTCCGCGGCCAAGGTTCGAGAAAGGTAACGTACCGGCGTAGTAGACGTGTGCACCTAGCCGGACCTTCTTCCAGTCGTCTTCGATGAAGGGGCTTGGCCCGGAGACTTCAATAAAGAATGACTGGTTAACAAGGTGTCCAAATTGGAGGCGGGAGAGCAACGGGTTTGTTTGTGGGAGGGAGTGAGTACTCGAGTAGGAGTGACGCATAATGATACGGGGGTCATACGAATTATGTTAGCACGGAAGCGCACAATGTCTAGTTTAGGGATTTTTTCGGCGATGCGGGAATTGAGTTCGCGAACAGAGGCAAGATTTAGCATGTGCAAAGGATACTATTCACCATCCAATGATCAGTCGCTGCTCTAGATACGGAGAAAAGATCAGATGATGAGGGGCAATACATACCGCGTCAGCAAACCCCGTGACTGGCTGATATCCGAGTTCGCTGAGTGTGGGTGCATTCCTATGGACCTCTCGCAACTCTTCCGGACAAACCCTGAACAGCGCGAGTGGGCCCTTGGTGCATAGGTAGGCGGATAGCTCCTTGAGCTCTGTTTCGACGGCAGAAGAAATATCGTATGCTGGCGGCTCCTCCCTCCAAATTCCAACTTGCTTGAGTGGATACCTTGCCTTGAACTCCTCCGAAGCTAGGAGTGGAAGGCAAACAGTTCTCGCTTGCCTGAGGAAGGGGAGCCAGGACTTTAATGGGAAAGTGATGTACAGGTCGCCACCGTTTTCTCCTTCAAGGTATATTTCGGTCGTAATGAGTGCCATCTTTGGATATTGCCTCTGAGTTATGAATACCCATTGAAAATTTCCAGTTTTGAGATTTGGCTTCCACTCTGCGAACATCTGGGCTCGTTAGTTATGTTCTCGCGCCTCCCCCCCCTCTTTTTTTCCCCCTATCCTTAAGACATTGGGTTGTGGTAGACAGGTAGCCCATACAAATTGGCGATCATGCTCAAGGCTGTTATCGAGGGGGGCAGTCAGCATCCTCACAACTATCACCTATCTCAATCTGCCTCACGTCCATCAGGGATTCCAACCACTCACCCGGAAGGTACGACTCGAGCTTCCGCAACCTCAATTCCGCGGCAACTCTTCACTGGGAAAATCCACAAACCCTTCACTCTCCACTCTGAGGCATCTAACCCTTCGATCCCGTGTCGGTATGCATCGGCAAGATTACTTGTTTCAACGCCCATCTTTCTTTCATGTTGCCTCCGGGCGAACGGGAGCCTGGAGAACACCAGCCAACTGAAGAGAGCGAGGGCCCCCGGAGCCAGCAGGCGCAGGATTGATGTTGGAACGTCCCTCGAGATTGGCAGCGGGGGTGGTTCGACGACGACGGCTGCACACATTGGTTAGGTTATTCTAACAAGGTCAGCCTATTATGCGCACTCCACTCATTTAGGTAATCAATCTACTCACATGAGCACTCTATGTTTTCCTGTGAGAAATTGTTGTTATTCGGCGGACCGAACCGCACCAGCACAGCTTGGCCTGTTGCTCGTTTGTTGGTGACAGATGAGGAACAAGAGACAGACGAGAAGACACGAAGAAAGTCTGTGTGTGTGTGTGGGGTCCTTTGCTCTGTAGGTCACGGGGCGTGCTATGCGATGGTATTGGGGAAAGGACAGTACGAGTAGAGTACCGTACTCGAGTACTCGAGTAAGGGAGGCGGGCGGGAGATGAGCTCAGTTCGAGGAGACAACGGTTTGATTCGATGGAGGCGTTCACGATGGAGTGCTAGCTTAAATCCAGGATTTGGGTGGGCAGAAGTGGGGGCGGGCAAGGGATAAACTTATTTTAAGCCCTTGTTCCACAAGTGCCAACACTCCCTCAGAACGCCCTCCTGAACAGCGAGGAGGCTGCAAGTCCTAGCCAAAAAGCTTCAAAAGTTACTCAAATATGGTGATTCGGAATTTTACTATCTCCACGGATATTGCTCTCATTGAAAATTAGAACCGGACAAGAGTGCCCTCTGAGCACTCCTACGAAGCCATACCCTCGTATCGCAAACACAAAGATCTGGTTGCTGTGATTGGAAAATTCTCGAGAATTATTGTTGCATTGGTTTTTGGTTGATCTCACTTAAGTATCGTACTGGTGTCATACAGTACGAGTACTGGTAGGATACTGCCTCGAGAGAGTTATTGAACTCTAGTATAATAGAAATATTACCGACAAACACATAAGGAGAATAAGAAATATCACGGCACCGGTATTTGTGTGCATGTCGAAACCCCCCAGAAATGTTTTTCCTCGTTGTACTTTTTCCCCCACTCGGGACGGGCTACCAGCGCTGGAATTGATTGTTTATTTATGCCGTTGCCGTCGGGGCAATTTGACCCAGCGCCAGGGCCCCGACGAGTAGCCCGGAAACCGAGCTTCCCGCTGAGCCTCCGATGTCAGCGGCTGGCGGGTCTGAGCTGCTTTTCCTCATCGTATAAAAATACCGGTAACTTTACGGCAAGGTTTGATGCTGTGCCTGCGAGAAAGCTTCGCACGGCCACTTCTACACGATGCAGAACTGCAGCACCAGCACCGAACCGGTACCACAGGGTCTGCCGAGGTACAGCGCCTAAGTTTTGTATGTTCTATAAGCGGGGTTTGCTGCTCTTACACCCTGTGGAACATACAAAGCTTAGGAGCTGTACATCCGTAGTGTACTATGCTCTCCTAGTATATGTACCATATTCTTCTGTAAAATACTTTTTTCTTTTTTATCTTTTTGCTTGCCTTAAAGCCAGTACTATGTTGCTTGATATCAGAGGCGGATTCAATAACATGGACCACTCCACTGTGCTATAGGGGTTGGAGGCGAATAACATACCAAAGTACATAGTTAGGTGGATATACAACTTTATTTCATATGGATAGTGAGTCATCATCTTTCTGGGTTTCCTCTGGGAAATGATGGACATTAATACTGATATACCTCAAGGCTCACCTCTTCACCAATCCTTTTTGTGATCTACGTGAAACCCCTTCACACCTGCCTAGATCCCACTATGGAATTGATATCATCTTATGTTGATAACATACAAGTCACAGTTAGTTCCAACTTGTGGTAGACAAACTCAAAACTCTTGGAGCAAGTATTGATTCTGATCAAAGAGATTGCCACCCCAGTTGGACTGGACTTTGTCAACATACAAAATGGACCTGATGCACTGGCAGACCCTTAGAGAAAGAGTGGCTAGGAGTGAATATCTAATAATAGTAAACAGTGGATGCATAGAACTTGCACACAGAGAGCTCAAGTGGCTTGGTTTCCATTTGAAGGGAAATCATAGCAAATGAGCTCACGATGCGAATAGACTTGCACTCTCACAGGCCGCCTTTGATAGGATTAAAACACTCTTCTCTCCTGGCGGCAGGCTTATACTGTACAGTGCAGGAGGAATGGTAAAAGCAATGATAATATTAACACTCCTGTATAACACTGAATTCCTCAAGAGCTGCACTACTATGAAACACAAGTTAGAAGTCTTATTGAACCTGTAACAATCCTACACAGTGGTGGTTATTTATGCAACAGGTATGAATCGCTTACGTGAGGATGTTGAACTATCATATAGTTCTCATTAGTACTTAGACTATCTTATAGTCTACGTTCGTAATCTTCTATCCCTATGGGAGAAAGATGCAGTAGGTCCCTTGTCTTACAAGGTCTTGGTTGCACTAACGGGAAGAGCTAGGTTGCTTGTATACAAGTCAGAGAGAGAGGTGAAGAAGTTATATTGTAGAAAAGTACTCAAATGGTTGCGTGAAGAGCTCTAACCACTATGATTCCTATATTTTACTTTTTTATATATCATGTATTCATTGTTAAGGTACAAGAACTCCATCCTCCATCTTCTCTACACACCTGGCGATTGAAATCTCAACACCACGAGAGTATCACCACTTTTTCAAACTCCACCCCCCGTTATGAGTTCGCTCTAGGGGGTGGAGTCATATCTCCTCTACACTGCCCTTCCCTTAGGTTTATCCCTTTGGGCCTTCTTCTCTCTGTGTGGATGGATTTGTCTTCTTTTTGTTGATGTTTGCTCTCCCTACCCCCCTTTAGCTCTGCCTCCCTTAGAGCATTTGCACGGTCGGCAACAATCTTCTCAACGCCCATGTTACAGACGGCCGGGTACATGGTTTGCAGTAAGAGAAAACACTTCAGCAGGCCATGGTCGATTTCTCTACTCTCTTTCTCTTTAAGAGGCTGCCTAGTCAAGACACGAATGCGTTTTCCGATAGTTTCTACGGCACAGAGTTGGGTCTACCCCTCTTTCTCCTCCTCCGGAGACGGTCGGATCGGCTGGCACCCTACTGCTTCTCCACTTTTTTGGCTGGTACCCACAACTACCTGACTGGTATCCATAACTACTTCTGCACAATTCGGACTATGACCATGGTCGATCTCGGCCTGCCTCTGGGAGAATGGTATTGCACTATCTCCTTCCTCTTTTTTGCGTGTGCGGCCAAAATAGATAGCATCTTAGCCTCCCCAGGACTTCGATGATGCCGAGCCTGGCCCCTTCCGTGCTGAGTGTGCGGAATTTTCAAGTGGTCTCCGCTACGTGTCCTTTTTGTTTTTCCTTTGTTCGGATGATCGTGCCATGGGTTTTCATGACTCTTCCTGCTTGTTCTTTGATTTGATTCCTTTTGTCTATCTTCTTAGCTAGTCAAGGGTTTCTTGTTGGGGGCGAGATGTGCGGTTGGTTCCATACCAGAGGGACTTGGGGGGTTGGCTTTTTCCCAGGGGTAGTTTGGGGTTTTTTTATACCATAGCGTAAGCTGCATGCAAGATTTTGTACCCTAAAACAATAATCATATGATTCAAAAAAAGAAAAAAAGGAAAAGAAAAAAGAAAAAAGGTACAAAGACAGTGCGCTCCACGCCCTCTATTTTCCTCTTGCTTAAAATACTTTCCGCATTCGGCCAACATAAACCTCTGGGTTTGGTCTTTATTTCGTCACGATATATCTATTTTGGCATTTCACTTGGGCTTCATTTTCAAGTGAAATATATATTTCACCTGTGCTGAGAGGATCTTTATTGTTGGAAAGTCAAACTGGTAGTTTGACATTACTTTCTCTCTCCCCCTCCTCCCGGTCCTCCGGCCTGGCCTGTTGGCCTTGTCCTGATGTCGTCTATCCCTCTCGCTTCGACTGGTGCAGGCCCAGCCTCAGCTTTTGCCCCTGCTCGCTCTGCCTCCTCTCACCAGGACCATAGGGCTGATCTAATCTCTCGTTCGTCATCATCCCAGTCCAGTCATGCCTCTCTCTCCGGGGAGGCCGACAATGTCGCCAATATTCTTGGGCATGCTGCCGGGCTTGCTCCCCTTGACCCGGCTTCGTTCCCCACTGTCTGCAATGCCTCTGCCGCTACCTTCCCCGATAGTCAGCTCGCTATGGCCCCCCTTCTCGCCCTCCTCATCGCCATGGTTAATACCCTTGGTGCCTCTGTTACCTTCTTGACTTCGCAGGCTGAGACCCTCACCTCCGCCCAGGCGGAGCGCTCAGCCACCCCCTCACCACCAGCCACATCCAACCTGGAGGCATCCCTCAAGGATTTGTCCTCTCGTGTTGCTCCTCTCTCCTTAGACCGGGCCACCCAAGTGGCACACTCGCTGCCTGAAGCGCCACCCCCTCCTGCCCCTGCTGTCCAAGCTAAACCTGCCCAGCAGCAAATGAAACTCGCCACTCGCCTCACGTCTCGTACGGTCGCCGCCCTGAATTTTCCCTTCCTTTTTGAGGGGAAATGGTATGGCAACCCGGACACATATGCCAAACGCCACCCAGACTCACCCCATGCGGCTATCCTTTTCGCCTCTCGCCATCCCCGGTCAGAGGAAGCCAACTTTACTCTGAGCGATACCCAGCCACCTCTCCTTTCCATACCGGTCCCCTCTCTGGTTTCACTGTTTCTGATTCCCTATAGCCCTAAGAACAAACCTGGGCACAGGTTACCAAGAAGGGCAGTAAGGGCAAGAAAAACGCCACTGCAGCACAAGTCGCTGCGTCAAGCACAAGTAGTGTCCCTAAAGGACCCCCGCCGCTCCCGGCTGCTCAACGTCCTTTCTTTGCCCCGCGCACCTCCCTAACCCTCCTGAACGATTCGTTCATCATGACTGCTACCCTTCCCAACATCATGGCGGCTGTGCTTAAAGAGGCCAACCTCTCCCTACCCCTCTCTCTTACTGCCTCAGTCAATCGCAATCATGCTGTTACTCTCAGAGCCAACCCATACACCCCGTCTTCTGCTTACTCCCCTTTTTTTGATGCAATGACTAAGACGCTTAATTACAGTTTCCATGTTGGGGATAATCCATTTCAGGTTTTTAGGGAGGCACCAACAAGTGTCGAGCTCCTCATTCACAATCCTCCTCTCTCCATTCTTCCGCACGAGCCTACTGACCTCTTCCTGTCACTCCTTGAATCAATCAGCAATGCTATTGAGGTCCCCATATTTGGGGCTAGATTCCTACAGCCAGATCCGGCTAAAAGGGCTGAGAAGAGCACAACCTCGGTGGTTGTGGCAGTCGACCCACTTCATGTTTCCCGGTTCGGTGAATCCATCCAACTTTTCTGCCGCGCCCGTATGGTCACCCCCGCCTGCTCTGCCTCCAAATCCACGCACTGCAGAAAGTGCTGGCATTTTGGTCACTCTGCTCCTCTATGCAAAGAAGAGGCCCAAGCTTGCCTGATCTGCACTCTCCTCCATGACCGTTCCGCGCACAGATATGCTAACCTGAGCTTTCCGAACGGGGGCTTTGAGAAGTCTGTCGTGGGATGTTGCAATGCCTCCCCTCCTCTCTCTATCACCTGTGGTGGTCAGCAGGCCTGTTTCGATGGCACCTGTCCCATCCGCCGCGAAGTCCTCTCCCCTCTCTGTTCTCCTAGGGACCAAGACATTCCCAATGCCCCCAATGCGGGCCTCCCCCAAACCACCCCTCAGGGTCCAACTGCTCACCCAACTGTACCAGCTACTCCAGCCAGGCACGGTCCTTGATTCCCTTCCTCTAGCCCATCTACTCAACCTGAAACCTTTAAACTGGTTTGCAGCGTGTCCGCCCAGTCTAACCCCGGCGCTCCCCTCCCCCACAGCAACCTATTCGGTGCTGGCAGCACCCTCTTCCTGTTAGGCGGGAGCCTATCTCAAAGTCTTGCGAGATAACTCAGGCCGATAATCTTAATCGTAGACGGAGATTGTCTAGGAAGGCTCAATGATTCAAAGTAGTGGTAGGTAAAGCGATAAAGATTTTTCTAGTGTAAAAACTTATATTGATAAGATCTCTTCTCCGTTGCTTGATAATGTTCAAATAGCTCGGGAGGCGCCTCGATATTTATATGCCGCGTCTGGGTGGTCGCGGGC
>Ga0307509_10006864_pt1 | contig 15138 bp, 17 predicted proteins | sample 10_EM_MG_FD_202245 | JGI IMG/M metagenome (GOLD analysis project Ga0307509, IMG submission 202245) | Populus trichocarpa ectomycorrhiza microbial communities from riparian zone in the Pacific Northwest, United States - 10_EM | ecosystem: Host-associated > Plants > Roots > Unclassified | place...
GAATATCCGACGATCAGTGGCAGCAAATCCTGCAGGAACGCAGGGACAAGGGAGGCAAGTCTCTGTGGCTATAACATTACTTCTCATTCACACTTTCGCAGCATTCATTCCTTCGTATATCACGGACGAAAGTCGCCCTCTAACAAATGATTCTATTCGCAAATCGGGAACTCCGACTACACCCCAATCAGTACCCCGCAATCCGGATACGGGACCTCGAAGGGCAAATCCGAATCTGGACTCGTTCGAAGCTGTCATGCGGGCCATGGACGAAGAGCTTGTCAGGTTACGACCACAAAATCTGTCGACTAGCTCAAGGAACACCTCTCTAGGTGATAACGGGAAAGGGAAGGCACGCGCACAAGGTGTGGAGGAAGACACGGACATAGAGACGGCGATGGACGCGGAACTCAAAGCCGCGCTGGAGCAGGATGACGAAGACGACGAGGAGGACTTGGATGCTGAAGGTAACATTGACTATAATCTGATCAAAAACTTTTTGGAGAGTTTCAAGAGCCAAGCTGGGCTATCTGGACCAGTCAGCAACCTAGCTGGGAGACTACAGCCTGGTTGGGGTCTGCCCAGAGATGATTCGTGATTCATAAATGTACCTAGATAAATTTGACCCTAACCCTACATTAGTGGTTAAAGCATTAACTAGAGCTCGCTCGACGGCTTGCAGAGGCGCATCCAACATGATCCATTCTGTTATCATCTGTGCGTTGAGTTGTCCTTCCGAACCTGTTTCCTTGTTGAGAGCTCCTCTCTTCGTACCCAGTCAACACAAGTGGCGTTCCTCGTCTTACGAAGTTCTACTCGCCCATCCAACAGTCTGCGCAAGCCATCGTCTCCAAGATATACTCACTAATAAGTACACGGCCACCTGGGTCATGCAACTTTCTCGAAGCACCCGAACTGGACGAGTTGCTCGGTCGGAAGGATGCCGATGAGAAACTACGTGTCGTGTACCGCAGCTACGCAACTCTCCACTTTGTCTTCGTGGTGGACCTATCGGAGAGTGAACTAGGCGTGCTGGACCTTATACAGGTACGGAACTGAAGCGTTCCTATCGTGAGAAGCAGGCCACGGCGCCCTTTGAAGGGTTGCTTTTACACGCTCGGATTATAGGTCCTTGTAGAGTCGCTCGATCGTGCTTTCGAGAATGTTTGCGAGCTCGACCTCGTATTCCATTTTGACGAGGTGCGACGCGTATCGTCGCGTGGGACTTTTTCGTTTTACTTTTCCCTGATGGATAAACCGCGCTCGCAGGTCCACCACATCTTGGCAGAAATCATTCAAGGCGGAATAGTGCTAGAAACGAACCTCGAGGAGATCGATAGCTCATGTAAGTCGTTTTCGAGTTGGGTTTAACGCCGTTTTGGTCTGCTTCTTCGCGCGTCGTCATTTGTACACAGCTGCTTGCAGCTTGGCAGTCTCTGGTCGTAATAGCTTCACTGCGAGATCGCTCATCCAACCGCGAAACTAGTTCACCAAGCCGCGGCTGCGCGGAAGCAATCCTTTGCTGCGGCTAACCCTCTCGCGATTGGCGTTGGAGGTGTAGGACCAAGGAGCACTGGCTTGCAAACGCCTCTGGGATGGCTGACCACCAAACTCACGGGCGTAGGTGCACGATGACTGACATCGCTACAAGTACTGTACTTTGCCCAGTGCCACGTAACGAGAGATGTCCACGCCGAAAATATGATATACAGAAAGAATTCAATCTCATTCGATTCGTAGTGAAATCCTATCGTCAACGAGATACTGATGAACCCAATAACAATGTCTTGGTATTCGGCGTGTACGAGGTTCAAGTTACGTTGGTGCTGGCGTGACAACTGAAGCTCCTTCAAAGCGGTTTAGTCATGCAGTAGCGGCATTCGATGTTCGGGTAAACGGAAAATACATACGCTTCTTCTTCTTCTTGATCGCCCCAACCCCAACTTTAAACGAGTCTTGTGACGCGGATGGACCGTACGACGACTGAGACCCGGCGGCCTGCGTGGGGATCAGAGCAGGCGCCGGTGTCGCGGAACTCCTCTGCCCTTCCGATGCCACTCCCTCAGAGGAAGCACCAAGCTGGTGCTGCAGTTCTGCCGCTGCCGTGGTGGTTGTGGTGGCAGCCGCGGCCTCCCTCTCGTGAAACATCTGGAACGGGTGCGCCGCCGTGGTCCGCATGGCGTTGAGGAGGAGCGCCGTATTTTGTTGCTTCTTCGGATGTGTCTGGGCCCTCTCCTTCTCCAATTTTTTGATCAGGTCGGGGTCCGCGTCTGGTAGGGGCTCGCCGGATGTGCCGGCAGCGCTAGTAGCCTGCGAGTCATCCGTCCCAGGCTGCTTCTTGTTGGCCTCGCCGCCCGCGCCGCCGCCAGCCCTCTCCATCGTCTCCGTGATGGGCCACGCAAACCCTGTCCTCGGTGTGTAATCGGGCTTGTACTTGCGCAGAATGTCCAGCGACGATTCCAAGGAATAAAGAGACGTCAGCTAGCCGAGCGACTACTCGTTAGCGTTAAAGAGGCCAAAAACACGAATCGAGACAAAAACGGGATCCTTGCCAATCTGTTGGACAAAACGGTATACATGTCGGGGGACTGGTATATCCTGTTGTTGATGATGAAGTACGCCTGCAAGGGGCGAGCTAAAGCAGGAAAGAACGCGAAAAAGTCAGACATGTTGGGAAAGTAGATCCCTATAATTGCGGCTTACTTTCCTCGGGAGACAAACGCTCTCGCTTGTGAATGATGAAGAGAGACGGCGGTTCAGCATGCACGACTGCAAACTCGACCCCAACGAAACGTCTGAAATAATTACAATGGATCGACCTCAAAGCGACGGTACATCACTCACTTGAGTTCCTCTGCTTCGTTACTTATAGGCACGCCAATATGCATCGTCTGCATTCGTAATACTTGGTTGTTGCTCTGTTTATCGTAGAACATGGAACTCGCGAAGTAGTCAAATACATTCTCTATGGTCAGGGGCCCGTTCGCCTGAGATCCTCAGTTGGAAAAGGTCAAGGACGAGAAGACCTCAGTACGACTGACTTGTATCCATTCGTGCCAAATGAAAAATCGATGGGAATAGTCATCTTGAGGGTGCAAGTCAGTCAAGTCCATGATCGCGTTGGCAAACGGCCCGCCGGCCATGTCCGGACCCGAAATATCCTTCTGTCGGTCCCACCCAAAGTCCTTGAAGATAGCGTTCAATTCAACCTTGATACACTGCTGAGTACATGTACCGACGATTCACACAACACAATCAGTTTTGTACATTATCTTTAGTCCCTATTCAGGACAGTCTATTTGTACCTTATCATCCTTGACTGTCCGTTCAGAAGGCGACCCGAGACGTCAACCCGTCCATTTCCCTCTCATAACAGCGATGGCGACTTATCACGTATGCGAACTCAGCCATAAAGTCCTGAGAGTCACGCTCAACTCGCAGAGGACCAGTCGATGCGGATTTGACGTCAAGTTTACCAGTGGTGACAACCCCGTAAGACGTTTTGACGTGCGAGCTGTCTTCATCCTGAAACTCAACTCCAGGAAGGTCAACCGTGTCCCGCAAAAATCCGATAGCAACACCCGTCGCGCCGATCGCTTTGCAGTGGCCAAAAGCCTCCCTAACGTATTGAACAGCTCTTCCATTTTTGGCCAGCTGGCTGATATGGTGGCCAGAAGGAATATACAGTGCATCAAAAAGCGTTGAGCGCTGTCCCTCGAAGTGATGGTCGGCTTTGATATGGTCGTTACCCGAGGCACGAATTTCACCACGATGTGGGCCAATTATGAAGGTCTTGGCCTTCGCGCGAGAGAGGGAACTACACAGAGCCTTCACCTCATCGAGATTGAAACCGTCCGCAACGAGGATGGCAATGCGCCGTGCGGCAACGGTGGGATTCTTGGGGTTGTAGTACACCTGCGAGAGTGGTTTACTAGTTTTCCCATGATTATCCCTTCCGGGCTTGTCAGGAACGGTGCTGCCGACGTTCGACGCAACCTTTTTGGCCATCTCGTAGTCGATGCAATTGAGAACCTTCGTGTACGTTTCGTATACAATTGGGTCGTCGCAGTGATCAAGCTCAAACGAGATGGCGTCGATGAGATGCTTCTTCTCGTAGGGAGCCAAAGAATTAAAGAAGAGCTGAGGTTGGTTATAGTGCTCCTGGAATTTCTTCCCGCGGATACGTTCCTTTATACCCTCAACCTTAGAAGGATGACTACAACGAAGTTAACCCAGAGCCTAGGTATTGGCGATCGCCAACTCACGTATAATATCCACCCTCTTTGGGCGGCACCGGTGGGAAGACCTCTTTCCGATTAGGCCAATAATTCACAGTGCCTCCGGTGATACGATGTCTCATCTTCCCGTCACGCTGGTGATTGAGAACTGGGCAGACTGGTCGATTGACGGGAAGCTACTGGTGGTTGAGGGATCAAGCAACTACAGGCATACCCTGATGAACATACCTCTTGCCAGTTCACGCCCAGACGGGAAAGCTGGGTGTCAAGGTAGGAAAAGTTACGCCCTTGAAGGAGGGGATCATCGCTGAAGCCGATGCCCGGGACGACATTGGAAGTGCAGAACGCGACTTGTTCAACTTCTGGGAAAAATTCTTCTGGGGTACGATCCAGAACCAACTCCCCGATTTCTTCGAGAGGAACGAGTTCTTCGGGCCAGATTTTGGTTGCGTCAAGGATGTCGAAATCGAAGTCATTTTCCTTCGAAGCTGGAATAACCTGAATGCAGAATCTCCACTTGGGGAAAACCCCGCTTTCTATGGCTTCATACAGGTCTTTTCGGTGGAAGTCTGGCAAATTGTGAGGCATTTCCAAAACAATAAAATTAGCAACGTCAAAACCCACCAGGGTCCTGACCGGAAATTTTGAGAGCTTCGTCCCAAACCAGGCTGTGAACTCCGAGTTCAGGAATCCAATGGAATTTCACAAAGAACTGCTCTCCCGTGAGCGTGTAGAGGGTAAATGTATTAACGCCGAAGCCCTGCATCATCCGGAAGGACCGCGGGACCCCTCGATCAGACATGGCCCACATAACCATGTGAGCGGCTAGTTGTGAGAGGGAGACGAACAAATGAGAAAATCCAAAACCAGGAGGGGAGGTGAACCTTACATTCTGGCTGCAGGCCAACGAAGTCCCAAAAATTATTGTGCGCCGTTTGGCCTTGCGGCACCTCATTATGAGGTTCGGGTTTAACGGCATGAACAAAGTCAGGAAACTTGATCGATTCTTGGATGAAGAAGACGGGAATATTATTCCCGACCAGATCCCAATTTCCCTCCTGCGTGTAAAATTTGGTAGCAAAGCCACGAACGTCTCGAACGGTGTCCTGAGACAGAAGACATCAAGTCAGCATAGAACGAGTTTGAAAGTTGAGAACGTACAGCACTACCACGAGAGCCCTGCACCGTGCTAAAACGTACAAATACGGGGGTCTTACGTGACGAATCGGTCAAAACGGGGGCGCAAGTGTATTTGGATGCTCGATCGTCGTGGACTTTGAAATAGCCGTAGGCACCTGTCCCACGAGCGTGGACAATGCGCTCTGGGATGCGCTCGTGATCGAAGTGCATGATCTTCTCACGTGCCAATTGATCTTCCAGGAGATGTGGCCCAACATGAGTGCCGTCTGATATTTTCAACCTATGAATTTCGAATGAGGGACGCCAGGAGCTCCTGTAATTCTGTCAATCACCAGTTGTCGGTGTCGGAAATCTTCACACCCTGGTCGGATGTCAAATAGTTGAGGTTGCCTTGGGCGGGGTCAACTACGTCACGCCCGATATCTGTTGTCTTGGCAGACTCGGTTTTACCGGAGGCTGTAACTTGGATAGAGGCCATGGTCGTGGTCGTGGAAATAAGAAAAGGGGACGACGGAGTAGGGGCAACATTTAAAGGGGGAGGGGAGAGGATGCAAATGGTGACGCGCATACAAAGACTCCTCATGATCTCATCTCAGCGTCACGCTCCATAAATAAAACGATGCAACTTCCATTTCTGTAGGGTAGAAACCAAATTAGGGCAATCAGACACTGCATGGAGTAAAGGTACGACAGCGCAAGTCCAAACCAAGAAAAGTTAACGAGAAGACAAAATAACATGGATAAATTGCATCCGTAGTCCTGGTAAACAATCAAGACTCGGCATGGAGGACACCACACCACCCAACATCCCTCTGTTAACGTGATGCGATGGACAACCTACGTCGAGGTCGCCATCCCTTCGTTGACAAACGCAGAGAAGTGGCAACCAGCTCCAGGTGGCAGGACGGGCTGCAAGGGTAGGGGATCAAGGTGACTCATGTGCTAAAGGAACGGGGGATGGGCGTCATTGGCGTGTGCCACATGGAGTGTGTGTTAGGTCTTACCGTGATGTAATTCGGTAACGATCAACCAACCTTCTACTTGACGTCGTTGCAATCGCAACCTGCCTCGCGCCCAATGCGCCCCTTACCGCACTTCTCGCACCAAGCTCTGCTGCCAGCAGTCACACCAATGGCGGGCTTTGAGACTCGTGATGATGAATCCGAATACACTGACGAAGATGCCTGGTCTCGATGTATAGCGGTACGGTGGCGTTGGAGATCATGCTTGCGACTGAAAGGGCGCTTGCAGCTACTATGAGGGCAAATGTATTGTTTTACTCTCTCTGGATTGTGAGTATCCATGTGTGTCTTCAAATTGAAGGCACGGGCGAAGGCTAGCAGGAAGACTGAGACAGTTAAAAAAAAAAATCGAACGGATATTCCTCACCACGACCACAGTTGGGGCATTGGTGTGCTTTGGATCCCGTGTGAGTCTGTTTGTCCGATGCATGAACAGGGAGGACCGCAGGAACAGTGGGAGTAGAGAGTTGTTGGCGAGGAAGAGAGAGGTTGTCCGGAGCAATTCCGAAATGGGGCTGACGGGATTGAGGGGGGCCGTAATCAGACTGGGCTTTCGTCATACGGAGGGGTGGGGAAGGCGACGGGGTAGGCGGCAGTGCTCCGAAAGAAGGCAAGTCATTAAAGGCGGGTTGGTACAAGGGGTCATGTAGGGTATCGACGCCACCGTACTCGGAGCTGACTCTAACGTTGTGAAAAGCAATGTCCAATGGCATTGAATAATTCGATGCAGGGTATCCGTATGAGTATTCGGAAGCGGCGAGGTCGTAACCAGACTCGGTCGAGTGAGTGAACACCGAGGGTGAGGTGAAGACGGGGGTGTTGCCACGGAAAGTAGAGAAGGGATCTTCGGGATGCACAGGTAGTTGGACGGACCCTTCAAATTCTAATTCCGCGAACTCGCTGTCGAATGACTCGGGAGGAGGAGCGTCGGCTTGAGGGAGTGGAGCAAAGAATGGGAGGTCTGCTTTCTGAGATTCGCCGAGGAAGGACCACAAAGAATCTCCTTCGGTGGACATGGTGAGTTATATGTATTATGACTAGAGGCCGTTTTTGAGTGGGGCGAAGGGAGAGTGGAGAATGGAGAGTGGATAAGGAGATGGATGAGAGGGATATGAAAGAGGAAGAGTCGACGTGGTCTCTGCGAGATGAAATGATGAACGAAAGGTGGGTGTTGCTGCGGAATCAGCCACCCTGTGACGGTGTGACCATGTGACTAACTGAACGAGACGACAAATTGGGACGAAAACCTGTGCACGGCCATTTCCGGAGGAGCGTAAGCGAGTGGTAGAGATCGAGCCGCCACTCATTTCCCACACCCCTATCACACCTACTGTACGGCTGTACGGCTAACTCTTTCGCCGATACCCGACACCTTAAACACAGCATGACGTTGCCTTCATTACCATATCCAGTTGCATACACGTCCATGAATTCCTGTCCTTGCGAGCCTTCTTTGGGTCGTTGCCAACTTGGGGCTTGCTAACGGATCACAAACATCCCTTCATACATGTTTGGAGAGGGTCCTAGACCATGTCAACTACGAACATGAAGACAGCCTTGAGGTTGCAGTGAGTCGAAGGGAAAGCACCCTCCCTACTGTACAAGGGGAGAACGCACGATCCTTCATGCCTTCATGTTCTTAAAAAGCTCAGTATGTCCCCGGCCGCCGCGCCACACCGCCTCTTGTCTGGCAGCCGAGCGTCAATCAAAACAAGCCGAGGACATTCGCGAAACTTCTCATCCGCAGCAGCAGTACACGATAGATCGGACAAAGAGCCCCATATGGCTGGCGTGGCTCGTATTGATACATTACATTTATACACTCGTCTAGAACGTTAATATCGATGTGTTTGATATCCATAAGTGTCCCTCTCAGATCATGCGATAAATCGCTGTTAGCGTGTTTCAAACACACCTCATAGTCGTAAATAAAGTCCGCGTTATCGGGTGAACGAAACGAAAGAAAAAACATTTCATGTGTGGAATACGCTTTTGCATGGTCGCCTAACCTCGGAAGGTGCAGCAACTATAAGTAACAAGGACGCGTAAGTCTTTGATGTAGGCGCAGGGTAGAGGGGGGAAACCGGACCTGATCAGGTATGGGACAAGAGAAGCAAACAAAAGACCAACGGCTGCCCACAGGAGAGACAAACCAGAGCCGCTTGAGACTTCAATCCCTAAAGGGATATTCGTCGTGTTTAGAATAAGGCTATTCACAGACTCTGACGTGTTGATGGCAGAAGTCCATAGCGAGGCTGCTGTCAAAAGGAACACAGTTGCGAGCATAGCTAGGCATGCCGATGCAAAAAATGCTACTGTGCGTTTGAAGACGCCACTGAGAGAGTAGTTATTAGCAAAGGGTGGTACCAGGTAAAATGGGGATAAGATATCGGGCGCACATCACTAATGCTAAGAATGCGCAAATTGTTCCAATGAGGATGAGATAGGAAGCCGAGCGCGTGTGGTTTCCTATCGAATCGCTCTCGAAAGTGGATGTTTGGTTGATGATAAAGACCGTCAATGCAGTGTAGTTTGGAGACATGTCGGCGAGGAGCGCTTTATACGGCAGATACCTGTTTGCCATGGTGGTGTTCGTGCAAGTTCCAGCACTGTTGTTGAGGTATCCACAGTAAGAATAGAGCCCAAATTTGTACTCTTGACGAATCCCAGCCCCCGCACCCAGAGGTGCGGACGCGTTGGTCGCGTATAAGCCGGTGATGGGATCACCCAACCCTTGAGCTAACGCTTGTCTGAAACAGACGTGAGGTGACGGCCGATAGTTCGACATTGGTCACGAAACCCACCCATATTGCGACACGTTCATCTTTGCCTGGACAAACCAATGCCGATTCGACCATGTTGTAAGCAGAGAGGCATGAATCATGACATACCATCGCTATTCCGCGAGGAACGGAGGAAGTATTAATTTGGCCAACCTTGGGGGAAGAGAAGATGAGATAGGAAGCGATAGAAGATCCAAGCGAAAACTGACGTGTACAAAGATGAGTAGCATAACTGCCGCAAAGCTGGATGGAGTTGGCAATCGCCAGACGAGGAACGCAGTGAAAACACGTACGAAAATAGGGTGGCGAATCCTACGCATATCTCTCCTCTTAACTTGAATTGCTGTAGCATGGGGGCCATGGTATGAAAAGCGAGGGTATAGATGGACAGGCAACGCGGGGCGTAGGATGCCTGTATATGCGAAAGTGCACGCACTCAACACGTTTTTCTTGTGAGCCGACAGGAACACGTGATGGGAAGTTGCCATGTGGCTTTCTTCCCCTGAGCGCTGAAGCTGAAACGGCCGAGCCCACAAAAACGATAGCCGCGTATCCTTCGGCTCTGGGGCAAAGGCCTCGTCTGACCCGTTGGCAACTGTCCTTCAGCCTCTAAACAAGTTCGTTCTGCTCGACAAGGACAGCGATGTCCCATTCTCCTCTCCCATATTCCAAACCCCTCGATATCACTTTGCTGGATCCAAGTCAGAGCTTGCCGAGAATGACCGAGAACGACAACCTAACCAAGTCTGCTTCAAACTCTCCTAGGGAGATAGTCCGGAGAGTCGTCGAGCGAACTTCAGACAAACTAGGAAAAAGCATTTCCGTTGGGTCCAAGCATTCCCCAAAGCTCCAACATCCTAGCCTGCACGGTAGTCCCAAACATGTTGTTTCGCAGAGCCGAAAGGGCAAAGAACGGCAGACCGCTAATACTAGCGATGTTGAAGGTAGTTATAACACTTACTCCTGCTGTGTAAATTCTTGAAGTAGATTTACGCCCTTCTAGATGGCACTGCTAGGGCGCAGGTGGCGGACAATGAGCCTTCCTCTGCTTCTCCCAGTCCGGAATCCTCTCCGACGAAGCCAGGCATGGGTGATGAATCACCGTTCATTCGTCCTTCGTCTCCGATTCAGCCGCGATCCCAACTTTCGCTCCCAACATTCCAGGGTGACACTTCGGCAGGTGGCTTATTGTTCCTTACCAACCTATATCTAACACGTTATTGGCATAGATACGCGCCGGAACTCAAACTCTTATCCAAGCACTGCAAGCCCTTCCGCTGATCGATGATCCGGAGATTGACGATGAACTTATGAGCCCTGGCATGAGTCCACCAGAGTCAGACAGCGATGATGAAGGGAAGCATGGTGAGTCATCACTGCCTTTCGTACGCTTTGCGAGCTACAACGCTTCTTAGCAATGACTCTGGCGTCATCTATTCACACGATTCATCGCCCTGTGGCCCGGTCTCGTCGAGGGCAATTGTTGGATAACACGTTTGCAGTTGATGATACGCCAAGGGACCAAACTGATTCGTCCACTGGTCAAGATCAGCTGCAGAGGTCAATGATGTCCGACGAAGATACAGATGCGGATGACTTCGAACTTCCCAGGTCGCTTGCAGCCAGTCGTAGAGTTGGTAGTCGGAAAGACAGACAGATTGGACTGTCGCCTGTTTTAGAACACGCTTCTCCCAAGTTTGCTAAGCGACATCACATAGAGCGCTCGGGAAGCATGTCGACTTTCCAAACTGTGAAGCCGAGCAGGCGGGCTCGTTTGGCAGAGAAACTCGCCGAGGTGTTTGAGATTGCTGGCATAAACGAGGTCATTGCAGGTGGGTATTACATCTACTTCTCTGGTAAAACGTTCCTGACAGCCACTTCCTCAGAAATGCCGTGTTGGTTGATGCGCTCAGTTTGTGAGTATCCCTGCGATCAATTTGCGCAGGGTTAAATTCAATTTGTGACAGTGCTTCAGGGGTACATTTACCTGACCAATTCCTACCTCTGCTTCTTTGCGCACATGCCATCCAGAGAAGTCAGTTTCACGTGATAATTGTCTGTCAATTGTCCAATAACTTTATTTTATAGGATCAAATACTTAAATCTGGGTCGCTGCAAAAGAAGGCACAGCGGACAAAACGCTGGATTAAACACTGGTTTATCTTAAAGAATGATACCCTCTCCTGGTATCAATCCTCTGCTGTGAGTGTTCAGAGTTCAGAGGCTCTAGTGTCTACATTTCAACTTAGGATTCCTTAGGACCCTTATTTCCCACGTGGCATGGTAGATTTGAGATACGCCATAGCTTGTGACCCACACCAAGAAAAGGATATTCGCCTTCGAGCAAACAACAAGACCATTTACCTGTCTGCAGATTCCGTTCCTAGTAGAGCTGAATGGGTCAAGGCGATTCGAAGGGTGATATTCAAGGCGCAGAATATGGGTGACAGTGTCAAGGTGCACTCGCTAAGTTTCCATGGGCCCTCCACGTCTAACACACCTGACACAGATAGCAATCCCCTATTCTACAATCATCGACGTGGATAAATCGAGCGCTCTTGACTTCCGTGAAACCATCGAAGTAAAGGTGGTCGACGGGAGTGATGACCTTGCAGTTGATTCATACTTCTTCACGTATTTTCATGATATATCGGCGGCACTCGAACAGATCCGAGATGCCATTGCATCTACACGGCGTTTTGTTCCAGATGCGGATGAGTCTGTAAACGCCGAACAACTCATAGACACCACTGTTTCCCGATCTACTCCCACGTCTCGCACCGGAACTTCGGAACATCTACAAACTTACCCTGATACCACTCCTAGATCCTCTCCTTCATTCCGATTGTCATCACTCCTGCGTCCTTTCCAAGAACTCCCTCTTGGTCGGGCCGTAGTTTCCCCAGGCCAGCCGGATGAGCACGAGGAATTCACTCACGTTGAGAAACGGGACAATTTGTCATTTGTTCCAATTTCTCTTCCACCTACGCCTTCGGACATCCCCGATGCAAGCCACGCGAATGAGATCGCCCAAAGCCATCCCACTCTCAGGACCCGCCTCTCTGGTACCGCCATACCCTCTAGCCACACGTACCCTCCTTTTACTGAATCCCCTGTACAACTCAATCAAGAACATTCGTTGGCAACAAGCTGGGTATCTGTCCCTTCATGGTTGCGGGTGTCACGAAGAAGCCTGAGCAATACGTCGGGTGCAGGTAGTCAACAATCCATGATTCCCAGTGAGGCCAAAGCAGTCACAGAGGTGTTTTCCTCTGGAGCCCACCAGTCTAGTACTTCGAGCCATGGCACGGAACTTGGATTCAGTGTCTTGGAGACACCAGACTCCACTATTGACCCCGAGATGGTTGAAAAGTTCCAAGCGTCATTCGCATTTGACGACAAAGAAAGACTTTTTGGATGTCAGTGTTATTCATTGGATTATGCGGACACGAGTTGAAGAGCTGATAATTAACAGATTTTCCTGGCTACCTCTTTCGCGTTCTTCCCGTATTCGGTCGTCTTTATATTTCATGCAATTATCTATGCTTTAAATCTAGTGGGACTCTGACTTCGAAGACGAGGGTGAGGTGTAATCTGCCGGTGACTGACAGGTGATGACTGATTTTTTATCAGATGGTCCTTCCCATACGTGATATCCTGTCAACTGAGACTTCAAGGGCATTCCGCTTTGGCCATTACGGTCTTGTGGTCATAGTCAAAGGTCACGAGGAGCTCTTCCTCGAATTTAGTCAACAGGACCGCAGGTCAGCCTTCATCAGTGTCCTCGAAAAGCAGATCGAGGACATGCGAAGACGCCAGGCAGATGCTGGGCCAGTCGTTCCCACCGTTGGTGGCCGTGACGCTCTCCTGCTAGAAGAACTTGGAACTCATGCTCCGCTTCGAGAAGATGTAGACCCAAGACCTCCTCCGGAGAACATGAGTGATTCGGTCCCCGCCGTAATGTTCACGTCCACATCGTCAACGTTCCTGACGTTCAAACCTGAAAAGTCGCTGCACTTTACTTTTCTTACGATTGGATCTCGCGGGGATGTTCAACCTTACGTCGCACTTGCCAAGGGATTACTCGCAGAAGGACATCGTGTACGGATCGCTACTCACGGCGAATTCAAGAGTTGGATCGAATCTGTGAGCGGGGGTTGTTAAACGTTGACGCATCACTGACAAACCCCAGCACGGCATCGAATTTGGCTACGTAGGGGGTGACCCCGCCGAACTAATGCGCATTTGCGTAGAGAACGGAACGTTCACGATTGCATTCCTAAGAGAAGGGGTGACAAAGGTGAGGTCATTGCAGATATCTGCTGCAACTTGTGTTTTGAACGAGGCAGTTCCGAGGGTGGATTGAGGACCTCTTGAAGACGTCATGGGAAGCATGTCAGGGCACAGATGTCCTGGTGGAGAGTCCTAGTGCCATGGCAGGATACCATATAGCTGAGGCTCTCCGTATTCCCTACTTCAGGGCATTCACCATGACATGGTCGAGAACAAGGCGAGTTTCTCACACATGAAGCTGACTTCATCTCATACTCATATCACTGACAGAGCTTATCCTCATGCCTTTGCCGTTCCCGACCACAAAGTGCGTAACTAGTCTGATCGTAAACGATGCCCCTGACCTGTTTGTAGATGGGCGGCAGTTATAACTATATGGTATGTCCTTTCCATGTGATGCACCATCCTCTGTCATTAATACGAAAACAGACGTACGTGATGTTCGACCAAGTTTTCTGGAGGGGGACAGCTGGGCAAATTAATCGATGGCGACGCAATACCCTGGGGCTTCCTGGCACATCGTTGGATAAGATGGAGCCACATAAGATACCCTTTCTTTACAACTTTAGCTCAACGGCCGTCCCTCCACCTCTAGACTGGCCAGAATGGATCCGGATAACGGGTCGGCACCTATCTTACCTTTTGTATGCCCCCACTGACCGTGTCATAGGGTACTGGTTCTTGGATGACGCTAATGTCGGATCCAAGAAATGGGAGCCTCCTGCGGATTTAATTAAATTCATTAGCAACGCACGCAAGTCCAAGAAGAAACTTGTATATGTCGGCTTCGGAAGTATCGTGGTGTCCGATCCGAAGGGTATGACACGCACCGTTATCGATGCCATCATGCGGAGTGGTGTGCATGCCATTCTTTCCAAGGGTTGGTCCGACAGACTGTCGAAGAACACGGCAGAAGCAACCGAGCCCGAGGAGCCGCTACCCCAGGAGATCTATCCCATCTCCTCCATTCCCCACGACTGGTTGTTTAAGCAGATAGATGCCGCGTGTCACCACGGCGGCGCAGGATCGACCGGTGCGAGTCTGCGAGGTGTGTAATTTTTGCCTCCTACATCCGTGTGCTGAGTTCTCCTATCAGCTGGGATTCCAACCATTATTCGACCTTTCTTCGGTGACCAGTTCTTCTGGGCTGATCGTGTGGAGGCTCTCGGCATTGGCACTGGCGTTCGCAAGCTGACTGTAGAGAATCTCGCCGAGGCCCTCGTCACAGCCACGACAGACCAGAAACAAATTGATCGGGCGAAACTTATTGGCGAACAGATCCGTGCCGTATGTGCTTTTCTCAGGAAGGGGTTTCTAGTACTCACTACCACCACATAGGAAAACGGTGTGGCCACCGCCATTGAAGCCCTCTATCGAGACTTGGAATACGCCCGAACGCTCATTAAACGACCGGGTGCGCCCGAAGAACGCACAGATGAGATCCATGATGCCGAAGATGCAACCATACGAGAGAGGGGGTCACCCTCTTCACCTCCCAGCACATCTGAAACTCGCTCTGGGGGAAGCTCAACGGGGGGCGGGCCCCCTAGTGAGGACTGGAGCGTCGTTTCTGATCTAGATGACCTGCACTCCTCCGTTGGCTCCTCTCTTAACGGGAAGGGTGCGAAGCCCCCGAAACGCAATAGTCTCACCGCCGCCATG
>Ga0307509_10006865_pt1 | contig 15137 bp, 15 predicted proteins | sample 10_EM_MG_FD_202245 | JGI IMG/M metagenome (GOLD analysis project Ga0307509, IMG submission 202245) | Populus trichocarpa ectomycorrhiza microbial communities from riparian zone in the Pacific Northwest, United States - 10_EM | ecosystem: Host-associated > Plants > Roots > Unclassified | place...
AATGTCACCCGATAGATGTAATAGTAATTAGTTTTGAACCCTTGATTGGATCTGATATAATAAAGCTTAGCACACTAGATTAAAACTCAAATCCATCACATCCCTTAAGAAATTTGTCATTTGATCTTGTCTTGCCACGTCGATGTACCAAGAATCCAGTGCATTTTATCACATTGAAGCAAATATACGTCAATCAAGACTATCAGATCAATTTTCATATACTGGAACTACGCGTTACTCATTGGTATTTGAGATGGAAGCGGTAATGCCTTTGAAAGTAGAAATCTCTTCTCTAAAAGTAGAAATCTCATCTCCAAAAGTGCTAGTAGAATCTGAACTAAAAGAAGCTAAATGGACTAAAATGAAATATGAGCAACTAAACATGATAAGTGATAAGAGATTAGCTGCAATTTGCCATCACTAGTTATACTAAAGAAGGATGACCAAAGCATATGACCGGAATATCTGACCGGGATTTCAAAAAAGAGGAATCTTGTACTAGGAAAAATCTTACCATTACTAAGTGAAGACTAAAGCTAGTGGGCACCAAGCTATGAGGGCCCGTATATAGTGAAGAAGACTTTCTCTAAAGGGGCTTTATTATTGATCATGATAGATAAAGATGATTTACATAATGAAGAAGACTTTCTCTAAAGGGGCTCTATTATGTATGATGTGTTCATCCAATTTTTTTCTTTCAACGAGTAGTTGGTGCATGTGAAAATTTTGTTTGAGATGTTATGTGTCATGTTTCCTAGATATAAATATTATGTCTTTTAACCACTAGTTATAAAAGACAGTGCAAAGTTGGCATAAAAAAAGGAGGATGAATGTAATACGACTGTTAAGAAATGAAAGATACTATTCATGTCTATTTAGTTTTTCTTCACCTTAGTAAGATATTGACTTAAAAAAATAATTAAAAAAATACCAAAAATATGCCAACTAGTTGATGTTGTAAAAATTAAATCTAAACCCCTAACTGAATTTAATCTAACAAGGCTTACCACACTGAATTAAAACATAAATCCATCATAGTCTTTAAGAAATATGTCCCTTGATCTTGTTTTTCCACGTCACTCGGTATTCTAAGCATCTAATGCATCTTATTACATTGAAACAAATATCTATCAATCAAGACCGTTAGATCAATTTTCACATCAAGCCAAACACAACATAGGGATCAATTCAGAAGTAATCCAATGGTCTACCAGCTCCAGGTGCACCCGATTACCATGCTTGCGTTCGCACCGAAGCACTTCTTAAAATATCCTACTCTTCATCTCGACGATTCTCTCTCTTATTAGATATCCCAACTTCCACAACATCTCACGACGAAACCACCACATAAAGACTCCTATACTCACATCGAGCTAACCCTAGGTAGTCTTCATTGTCGTCGACACCATATCGCGCTGGAAAAAGGTTGTGATTACCTTCGGCCAGCCGAAGCTTTAGACCATCGATTCTATCTCCTCGTCCATCCACGAACAACAAGACCATCACCATTGGAATCCTCTCATTGAGATCTAACAGATTCTGCCTTTTTTGTCCTGCAATATCGCCAAAAAAATCACCCCTTCCAACAATTGTCGCATTTGAGCTAAATATGTAACAAGGGTATTTTCATAATTTCCATATAAGTTCAAGGGTATTTCGGTCTTTTTCCTAGCCAGTTACACTCTGGTAATTTGGGAGGCCTCTAAAGGTATTTTATTTTATTCTATTGTATTTTGTAAAATACCCAAAATAAATATAAAAAATAATAACGACATGGGTCCAACACCCAGTCTATCTCGTTGTCCTGCGCAAGTCTAAAGCCCATTTCTCAAATATGGGTTATGCCTATATTTTTAGCTATTCCAACATAATCTTCATTTTCGGGTATAAACGTTATTCGTCAACACGTCAATTTTTTTTTAAAAAAAAACTAATGTCAAAATTTTAAAAATACATATGGATTATGCCCCCCCTTTCAACGTGGACATAACTCTTTTTTTAGAGTTAAAATGTCAATATTTTAACGAGTCTCCTATTTTTAAGGACCAATATCATTTTTTGACGTGTCTTATATTTTTAGAGATCGACGTTAACCCTAAAAAATAAAATTGCAAATAAGCTCAGAATATTATAGCATTTGAATCAAATTAAAAAAAAAACACAAGTAAGAGTAACCTTTCACTTGAAAAGATGTTTTAAGGGTGATGTCAACCTTCCCTTAATCATAACTAATTCAGTACTTGAATCTTTAAGACCAGTATCTAATTTAGGATTTCTAGTTCTCTTAAATTACTAAATAAAGACTCCAATAAAATCTTTATTTTCCCCAAATTTATTTTTTAAATACTGAAAAAAATGTTGGTGTCCCACGATGTCGTGTATCGACAATATAAGTTTTCATTTAAAATATACATTACATGTTATTTTTTTAATATAAAATAAGTAAATTGTCTCTAATATCATATTAATCCATTTAAAAAAAAACTAAGTTGTTTAAAATTTTTATCCTGATGTAGAAGTTGAATTATGCTTCATTCATACTTTTATTATTTTTTAAATTGAGTTATTCTTTAATAAAAAAATATTATAATACAAAGCATTGATATAGATACAATTAGATCAAATTATGATCAGTCATTAACCAGCAAATAGGTCCGCATGCTATGCGGATCTATTTACAAAAACCTATTATAATTTGTGCTTAACTCCTATTAATTTGAATTGAAATTAAGAATTGACTTTCATCTAAGAGATTTTTCTTTAACATTAGACACGATCTATGAGATTAGCTCATTTACTTCGAAGGACGTATCACTAATTTTTTAGTTTTTTTTCTTAGTTATTTTTTCAAAGGTGTAGAAATATTTGTTAAATTATGCATGATTACATCAAAAAATTTAATTTATGCATTCTATAAGATTAGATTATAAATTATATGATATTTTTTAATGAGCATTTTTTTTAAACTCACTTGTATCTTTTTTTGAAGCCAACATCGATAGTATGACAATAATGTAGAAAATAAAAAAGAAAATGAAGTATCTAAATTCCAAGTAAGCTAAACATGAAAGGACGCAACTACAGGGGAAGAGAGAGAGAGAGAAAAAGGTCGCACATGCTCTTGGACCTTGACACATGGTCCATTCATAAATAGGTATGTTTAACAACCAGCCATCTATTGGACAAAAATGAAAAATAAACTTTAATGTTAAATAAAATAGCGGTGAAAAAATAAAAACTTAAATCAATACATGTTAACCTATAAAACCTACAATATTAAACATGAAACTTTAATAACCTCATAAAAAAACTAAAAAAATTAATGAAATTAAATTCTCAAACAACATAATGATGGATGATGAAATAGACAAAAGAATAATTAAAAAAATACCTAAAAACAACTGGAGTCAACCGATGCTAATCTTTAAAAACTGTCACTCAGTCCATGAGATTGGGATTAACTATAAAAAGCAAACATGAAAAAATAATGAAACCAAACCCCCAGTATAAAAAAATATTAAAAGATGAAATTGAAAAAAATAACAAAAAAAAATAATCAAAAGAACGAGGGTAAAAACTAAAACAAAAATAAAATAAAATAGAATGTTGGTGGATTAAATTGAAAAAAATAGAAAAGAATTGAGGATAAAATAAAAATAAATCAAAACAATAAAAACCAAATTAAAAAATGAATAACTTGAATTAAAAGCCAATGGACACAATTGAAAAAAAAAGATTCAAAACAAAACAATTAACAATTAAGATAACAAGGACCAAATTAAAAGCTAGAATAGACTCAAAGGATTGAAATTGAAAAAAAAAAGTGAGGATAAAACAAAAAAAAATCAAAACAATAAAGATCAAATTTTGAAAAATTAAATTGAATCAAATATGTGGGATGCAATTGAAAAAAAAAATTCAAAACAAAACAAAATAAAACAATCAACAATCAATAGAATAATGATCATATTGGAAGCTAAAATAGACTCAAAATATGGAATTAAAGTCTAACAAAAAAAAAAAAGGGAAAGAGAAAGGTGGGCGAAGAAGAAAAAATTCAATCAAAGGCCAACCGTAACTCCATTGTCCAAATACGTTGTATCACCTTGAAGAGGACATCCAACACTTTTTAACATCGTCATGGAATGTGGGGGTAAAACCATCATAATACGTCTCACATGCCGATCAAATAAGGTAGATGGAGACGACGCACCTCTGCGTGTTGGTACACGCCTAGCAACTTTTAACTTTAATAATACTATATTTATGTTAAAAGATAAAACAATCTTTAGCTCGCTCATCGTAAAGATAACAAAAAAAAACTTAAGTAAAAATAGAAAAAAGACCTTGAAACAAAGCTATAAAAACTATGCAGAGGACAATCAAGTATTTTTATTGTGTATTAGAAAAAGGAAAAATCAATAAAGCCCTTGGAATGATTGTAAAATTTTATTATGTTTTTAAGTTACAATTTTATTATGTTTTGAAGGGTATTTCAATCACTATATTGTAAAAGAAAAAAAAAGTAATATGCTAAAATACCCCCAATAAATTTTACAAAAAACCATTTTATCACGTGAAAAAATTATTATATCCTCAACTTTAAAAATAAAAAATAAAAATGCAAAATGATAATTACCAAAACAATAGACAACAAACTGCATCCAGTGCTACACTAAAACACCCACACTCCTAATTTATAAATTTTTTAATATATGTCTATTAAAGTCTTGCCGCCGATAAAAACAAGTTTCGAAGATAAAAAAAAAAAAAAAAACTTTTAATATAAAAGAAAACGAATATAAAAACTAAAAATCCTTTGTAAAGATAGAAGATGCATCCTCAAGGCTACGGATCTCCATTACTATCACTGTAGCCCAACCTCAACTTCAAAGGGGCCTAATTATAAAACATGATAGCATGGATGATTGGGGTGGTTACTTATCAGGCCTCACTGAGGCCCAAGTAAAACATTTAAATCCACAGAATCCAGCCCAAACACGAATTGATTCAAAAGGTAACAGTTACATGCGCGGGAGACGAATTTGTTACGGTTACCTTTCCCGCGAAAATAATTTCACTAGCCCACCAAAAACCCTCCTCTACTGTCTATTTATCCATCAACACCAGATATGACGGCGATTTCTCTAAATCCTAACAAACACACAAACTCAGTTACCAATTCCGTCAATCGCAGGTTTCAAGTCTTCAATCATGGCCGTCAAATCCGAGGAGATCTCCCGTTCCAACAGTGAATCTTCTCCTTTAAAGTGTGGGTGTGCCTTTGCCCACTTACGGTTAAATGTAGTTCCTCCGATGCATCTTAATAAGAACGCAAATGCATGGCAACTGTATATTTCTTTATGGTAAATGGAAATAAAAAATGCCAATGAGGCGGATTAAGTAATTCCTCGAAGCTATTATAATCTTGATTATAGTTATTAAACTTAATTTTACTGGTTCACTTGAGCCAGGTTAAAAAAAAAATCAGCTTTAAATTAACCCGATTCAAAGCTGATTTTCAATTGGTTAACTTAACAAGGTTAACGAGTATTTTTCGGTTAAATTGGCTGCATTTTTCGATCATCGGGGTGACCGTGTAAAATTTACTTCCATGTGTTTACAATTCTAAAAAAATATTTTTTTTAATTTATTTTGATTTAAAAATATATAAAATATTTTAAAAATCTAAATCTTGGCTTGGCCTGGCAGATTGACCTTGAACCCGAGCAATTTGGGGTCTTGATCGAGTTTTAAATAGTCAAAATTCATGCTTGCAATTAACATGACCAAACCTCAATAATTCGGCTTAATCTAGGTGAGACTCAACTTTTTTTTTATATTGTTTTTAATAAACCCAGATAATATGAAATTAATTTGTGAATACTTAACCTTTTATGTTTTTTATAGCCTATATTTTCATGAAATATTTCTTAATTTTTCCATGTGAGATAGCTATATTTATAACTTATATTCACATGAAATATTTCTTAACTTTTTCAATATTGTCAGAAGCTTCATATTGATCATTGATTCTTCTCGGTATCACACCCTCGGACAAATGATCAAGTTTAACTGAATAACAAAGTCTTGTTCAATGCACTTAAAAAAATATAAAAGATAAAAAATTAAGTCATAATAAGAAAATATCTACTGGTGAAACATTATTCCTCCTCGTATACAATACAAAAGCTATGATCTCAACTGAAATCAAATGTTCAAGCCACCATTTATTTTACTACATATCAGAAGACAATGAATAAGGTCTCATGACCAATCTTGACTTCCTAGAAGAATCATGTCTGACAGTTGCTGTTAAGAATGAAGTCTATAGGTTTAGAGCTACCCAAAGATCACAACACCAGGGTCAAGAATAAAATATTTAAGTTTGGAGATCTACTACTCAGAAAACTAGAGGCTACGAGAAACAGAGAAAGTAGGGGTAAACTAGCTCCAAAATAGAATAGTTCCTTCCAAGTCATGATCAAAGCCAATACTTATAATTTACAAGATATGAAAAGGAAGAATTTCTTCACGTTTGATATTCAGACCACCTCAAAATGTATCATTGTAAATATGAATGTATGTTTTCATATATGAATATTTTCAATTCTTTATCACTGTGTATACATATAAGTCTCAGGAGATGATATATGTTCTCTCAAAGGGCAATTTTCAATGGATTAATATGTGGTCTTTCTTAAGGCAGTAACCCTTACAAAGTTCTAAGGGGTGATATGTGTTCTCTCCAATAACAGTTTCTAAGGGATTGATATGTGATTTCTTTCAAGGCAGTAGCCCTTTCAAAATATCAAGGGATGATATGTGTTCTCCCTGAGGGCAATATTCAAGAAATTGATACGTGGTCTCTTTCAGGTCAGTAGCCCTCACAAATTCCCTTGGGATGATATATGTTCTTCCTAGGGGCCATTTCTAAGGGATTGATATGTGGTCTCTCTTAGGGCAGTAACACCTACAAAGTTTTATTGGATGATATGTGTTCTCTTCGAGGGCAATCTCTAAGGGATTAATATGCGATCTTTCAAAAGACAATAATTCTAACTATAAAAAATACCTTATTATCCAACGTTATGGGTCTCAATAGCCTATAGACTACTTAACACAGAGAACCCATCTTTATCCCAGGCAGGGGGCAATGTGGACGTTTAACCCTGTTAGTATGTTGGTCACTTAAGAAAATTTTTCAAGTATTAAAGATGTATGTTTCCCAACCATGAGCTTTTAACTTGTGTTGAACCATGTTTGTATGTTAGTTATTTAAATTTTTTTCAAAGAATTTTTTAAGTATTGGAGATATATGTTTTCCAACTATGAGCGTTGGACCCATAATGATCCATATTGGTTTGTTGGTCATTTAAAATTTTCCTAAGAATTTTTTAAGGGTTGGAGATGTACATGTAAGAGAGGATATAAATACCCTCTGAATTATTTATCTAAAAACAATAAGGTTAAGGGGGTATAAATACCCCCTGAACCGTCTAGGTAAAAGTTCAGAACTTTTTATCTCTTAAAATAAACTTATATAAATTTCAGAGCATTAACCATTTTAAAACTCAAGAACAAATATCTTTATTATTTGAATTCAATACTCTTTTAAGCCATTTATTATTTTTCCCATAAATATACCGACTTTATCTTTAGAATGTTTTTAAGTCTTTTCGGTTAAGACTGTTTTTGCAGATACTCAAACTTCTATTATTAGCTTGGAATTCCTTAGTCTAAAGAGAAGAAATTCAATTATTTAAACATATTGATTAACCACTATCCAAACACTAAATAACTTATTATTTATATATCTTGGATTTTAAGACATCATCATAAACATAACTATATGTGCAATTATGTATGAGTTTATCGTAACATGTAATTTCTTTTTTTATTATTTTTTCTAGTATCTTCACAACCAATTAAAGCATAAAAAATGCAAGGATAATATATGGTTGAAAAGAAAAGGTCAACTTCCCATATGTTAGGTTATGTTTGTAAATATTCCATATCTAATACTCTGTTTGTTTCAACTAAAATCAAGTTAGGTAAATTTAAAACAATTAATCAATAAAAAATATTCTAGAATAAAAAAATAAACTTATAATTCTCAAGAGATGAAAAATTATAACAAGACAATCAATATGCTTAAGCATCTGTTAGGTGTTGCGGTTGAACCATCATTTAGTTATTTTTGAATTTTTTTGCTTGAAATTGTTTTTTATTTATTTGATTGGTTTAATGTACTGATGTTAAAGATAAATTTAAAAAAATAAAAAAAATATTATTTTAATGCATTTCCAAATAAAAAACACTTTAAAATGCAATCTCTAGCACACTTCCAATCAGATACTAAATCATGGACTCAATCCCTGACCTATTCTTCTTCTTTTTTTACCATTTTAACACTTATTTTACATATATACAGATAATAATCAAATTTTCAAGTAGTTTTATTAAAGTAACCAAATAATAAAAAATAATATATATATATTTTTAAAAAATAGTATTAAACAAATGAATCCTGCTTTTTTCTTTTTCGTAAATGGACATATAGCTTAATTTTGAAAGGAGATAATATATCAATTAAATATATAGTAGTATCATAATATAGAAAATAAATAAATTTCAATTTAATTTTCCATTCCAGCCATGTCGAGACAGATACCATAAAAAACATTATGGAAATATTAAAAATTTCCTACTTGAAATTAGGAGGCACATTTGATTCTCATTATTACCATGATTTAGGGTAAACTTTTAGCCCATTTTAATGGGCTACCATAATTAGGGTTTTCTTTCTTACCAAATATAGCCAAGCCCAAAACTCACCCAAACTATATATAAATAGTAGCCCAAAATGAAAGAAGTTTGTTTTTGCCTTCCTTTCACGAGGAACACTCACATATCTCAATTCAAACTTGCTAGGAATCAAAATTAGAAGAAAGGCGCAATCACATTGACAAGCACAGTACTTTGAGCTCTCTCTGCCGCAATGTGCGAAGTCTCTCAGTTTCCCTTTTCTCTCCCTAACAAATTCTCTTTGAAGACCATGGACAAAACCCTAGCCGTCACTCATCGTCTGCTTCCGCTAAGTTTCCGCTTGCCTGCAGCTTCCTCTGTTAATTTCAACGTTAGACTTTCAAGGTCAAGCTCAAGGTCTCTTGATCTCGTTGGTTCAAGATCGCGTGGCTGTACTCTAAAATGCTCAGCTTCAACACTTGGTACTTTATTCTCATTTTCACTTTCTGAATTGTGTTCCTTTTAGCTATTTTTGTGTGAACAAAATAATACAAGTGGAAAAGACAATGAATTGTACTGTTTGGTTGTCAAGAAATGAAGGAAAGGAATGAGATTGGAAACTTCGGTATGTTTGTTTCATGTCAAGTTGATTTTCTCAACACAAGTTAAAGTTTATATGCTAGGTTAGTCGATTATGTCAATCTAAGTTCTGTTTGGTTTCTGAGACATTAATCTTGGCAATAGAAAAGAAGATAAATCGAAATTTCAATTTTACATCCTGTTTGCTTAAAATTGCCGGGGCTTCAAAAGAGAATATAATTTATTGATTTTTAATTTGATCAAAATCCAATTTTGCAATGCTGAGTGAAGCACAAGTACTTAGGTCCAAGTAAAGAGAGTACATGTGGAAAATCAAATAACCAGTGGTCCCTGTGTCTTCTTTTTGTTACTATTTTCTCAGAAACTTAAAGGTTTTAAGGCAATGCTTCTCGTAACTCAAAATAAGCTGTCTACACACCATGTGTGTGCATGCATTAATTCATTTGCTTGCATATATTTCTTCATTTTCTTGTGCATGAGAATTTGGGTGGGCCCTGGTCTTGTTTTCGCCTTTGATAAATTATGGTAGAGGCCAAATTCAGATGCTAGGGACATCTATGGCTGTCAGGGGAGACACCTTATACCCCAGAAAAAGGTGGTGGCTTGGGTTACAGGGATTTGGAAACTTTTGAGTTGAGGCTTTTAGCCAATCAAGGGTGGAGGATTTTGACAAACCCTTTCCACTGTGTGTTTGGGTTCAAAGAAAATATTTTCCTCGTGCATAATTGTTAATTGCAAATCCTGGACACTTAAGGAGTACAAGTCATCAGGCTCTTGAAGCTGGTTTGATTTGGGGGATTGGTAATGGATGCAATATTTGGATTCTGGAGGATCGATGGTTGCTAAATCCTTAGTATTTTAAAGCGGTTTCCCCAGTGAAAATTTTATATGTGATCTCTACCTGATAAGACCAATTTTCTCACTTCACAAAGCTGTTATAATTTGTCAAATCCCTATGAGCACACAATGTGAGGAAGATGGTGCAAGCTCATAATTCCAAAGGCATCTTCACTGTGAGCAGTGCCTATCATGCATCAATGTGTTTGCGTATGGTGCTCAGGGGAAGTTAAATCGAGCTTTTTCTATTGACAAGATTTTGGGATTTGTAGCTTTTCTTATGGAGGTTCTGTCACGGTATTCTTCCAACAGTATAAGCTTTACGCAGGAAGGGTATTAATGCTGGTTCTTGTTGTAGCCTGTGTGGAATAGCATACAAGTCCCTTGTGCACGCGTCTTTTGAATGTGGTCATGCAAGAGCTACTTGATTGGTTTCATCTCTAGGGAGGGTGCCTGCTCATTTTTATGCTCTTGATTGACCGTAACTCTTCCTGCAGATTCAGGTTTTGTTGGAATATTTTTTTTTTAATCTTTTGGGTTATTTGGGGGAATCAAAATAATTTACCCCATGCCAAACCTGTTAAAGACCCCTCCATCCACCATGATATTCACAGCTTCTTATCTTGCTGAGTTTCATGGAACGGTTCACTCTCAATCAGCAAGGAATCATTTATCTGCTGTCCAGTGTTGGCAGCCTCCTTCAGATCCTTATAAGAAGATAAATGTCGATGATACTGTTTTCAAGTCTAGCAGAAGTGGAGGTGGTGGTGTTTTTTTTTTTTTAGAAATTACAATGTGAACTTATGGAAGGAAGGTCACTTCATAAAGGCCTCTGTCTTGGGTCCATCTGTTATCGAAGCTTGTTCTGTTAAGGAGGATTTGGTTTTGCTGCAGGTTGTGGTTTTCTAGATCTAATCCTTGAATCTGATTCAAGGCATCCATGCAAGGTGGTCAAGGCTCATTCATTGGAAGATTTTGTGTGGTCTCTGTGATTTGTAAGGATATTTGTGTTATTCTCAGAAGGTGTCTTCATTGCATATTATCCTTGCTCCTGGTTCCCGCAGCAGAGCTGCTCATCTTTTGGCTAGGCAAGCTAATAACTGATTGTATTAATTGGATGGAAGTTCATCCAGTTTTCCATACTCAACGATGTACCGACTACTCACTGTACTAGTTATTTATTGAGTTAATGTATCATCATCATTTTTCTTCAAAAAAATAAAAATAAAAAGCGAGTACTAAGTATTTTGTTTGAATTTTTTTCAGATAACCAAGTAGCAAGATTTCAAGAAGCTTCAAAGAATGGGAATTTAATTCCTCTATACCGATATATATTCTCAGATCACCTAACTCCAGTGCTTGCTTACCGATGTCTGGTTAGGGAAGATGATAGAGATGCTCCAAGCTTTTTGTTTGAATCAGTTGAGCCTGGCTTGGATGCTTCCACAATTGTATGACCTTCAACTTTTGCTGTTTTTATACATGTCAAAATGCATTTTTATGTAATTTCAGTCCTTATATTTGTGTTAGGGGCGATATAGTGTTGTAGGAGCTCAACCAAGAATGGAGATTGTAGCTAAAGAGAACATGGTTACAATAATGGACCATTATGAAGGTCGTCGGATGGAGGAGATTGTGGAGGATCCAATGGAGGTTCCTAGAAAAATTATGGAGGGCTGGAAACCTCAACTTATTGACGAGCTTCCAGAAGCATTTTGTGGTAAGATAAGTTGATAATTATCTCCTTGACGTGCTGTAATCTTCCATTTCAATGTATATCTTAGGTCTTGTTTTGGTTTGCGGGAAGGATAACTTGTCGAAATTGCCTTGGATACATTTGTATTATGCACTTGAAGTATTGTTCATTGTTCATGTTTCTTTACATTTTCTTTAAGTCTGGAACAAATCAAGGAGAGTTTTTTTGATAGTGTCCCTGTCTATATATTTCTCTGCATGCTGTAGGTGTTCTCTCTGGAGAAATTTTATGCTTCAAAGAGTATATAGATCATGAAATTTTTTTTCTTGTTGTCCTCTCTAATTTAGCCTTGAAATTATGTTGACTTTATTCTAAGGGTGATAGTATGTTGATATGCTCCTTTCTTGAATAGGTGGATGGGTAGGCTATTTCTCATATGACACAGTGCGGTATGTAGAGAAGAAAAAGCTGCCTTTCTCTGGTGCCCCACCTGATGATAGGAATCTCCCTGATGTCCATTTAGGCCTTTATGATGATGTGATTGTATTTGATCACGTGGAAAAGGTGATTGTATATTGTTTTTAAACTGATCCAGGGCCCGTCTTTTTTTCCATATATTCTGCCTATAACACGAAACATGGACATGTTTGTGGTGTCTTCTCTTCTTTAATTTGAGCCTTTCTTTCATTTGAATGAAATGCAATTTCTTATGGTGAAGCTTCCTTTCTGACCCAAATTTTGCACTCTATGTTTTCTTGCACTAAGATGTATGAACTCGTGGATCCAAGTAAATTATATTTACACTTCAATTACAGAATTCAGGGAACAAAGCATGTATGCCCATCATAAAGCATAATTAAAAAGAAAAAAACTAGCAACATGTCATGTCATTTTTTATTTTAAATTTTATTATTTCTAATTTGATAGTTTCTCTGGTGATACTTTTCTTCTTTTATTAATTTTGTAATATTCTTGACCACAGAAAGCTTGTGTGATTCACTGGGTGCAATTAGACCGATTTTCTTCTGTCAAGGAGGCCTATGAGGATGGAATGAATCGACTGGAAAGTATCTTATCAAGAGTGCATGATATTGCTCCGTAAGTAATCCTTTTCTCACTTGTTCTGCCATGCTATATTTTCCTCTTAGGGTACAAGTTCAAGATTAAAATCTCTGGCTCAATTCTCAATTTCAGACCAAGGCTACCTGCAGGTTCAATAAAGTTGTTCACTCGTCTTTTTGGCCCTAAATTGGAGAATTCAAGCATGACGAGTGAAGAATACAAGGATGCAGTGTTACAGGCGAAGGACCATATTTTGGCTGGTGATATTTTCCAGATTGTATTAAGTCAGCGTTTTGAACGTCGGACGTTTGCAGATCCTTTTGAAATTTACAGAGCTTTGAGGGTTGTCAATCCAAGTCCATACATGACATATTTACAAGTTTGCTCTCCTAACCTTAAACTATTTTTTCCAAGATTTTTGACAATTTTAAAATCTGACATTTGTTTGCTTTTCTTGTGATCAGGCTAGAGGATGTATACTGGTTGCTTCTAGTCCTGAAATTCTTACACGTGTGAAGAAGGTATTTCTTACTAACAATGTGATGAATAATCAGAGTTGTTTTTCTATATCTTTCTTGTTTCTCACTTGAATTTGATGTTTGTTGACAGGAGAAGATTACAAACCGACCCCTTGCTGGGACTGTTAGGAGAGGAAAGACCCCTAAAGAAGATCTAATGTTGGAAAAGGAGCTTTTGAATGATCAAAAGCAATGTGCAGAGCACATTATGCTTGTTGACTTGGGGAGGAATGATGTGGGCAAGGTTGGTTCTTGTTAATTTACATGCATGGAATGTGTTAATGAACTAGAAAATGAATATGCAATTGTGTGAATAGTATCAAATACCACTGCTTCTTAAATGCTCCATTTAATGAGCCATGGCAGCAGTTTCTGAATGTTTTCTTAAAATTTTATACTTGTGCCAATAAATCAGTGCTGAAGACTGGTCCTTCATGCAGGTCTCCAAACCTGGTTCTGTGAAAGTTGAAAAGCTCATGAATATTGAACGATATTCCCATGTTATGCACATCAGCTCAACAGTATGTATCTCTTATCACATTCTATGATTGCAGGTGGCAGTAAGTAGATCTACATGTTATCTTCTATATGTTTTATAGGTCATTTTGATGAATTATTCCTGCTAATGCATAAAAAATGAATTAAATGAAGTTGGTTCTAGCCAAATAAAAAAACTGGCTAGTTCTTTTCTTTGTTTTTATTGGTGACTGTCGGGATCTTCATTTCTTTTGTGAAGCCCTTTTCATTTAATTGATTCATCTTTATAGGTCACTGGAGAGTTGCTTGATAATCTAACTAGATGGGATGTGTTGCGTGCTGCACTGCCTGTTGGTACTGTGAGCGGAGCACCAAAGGTATATATAAATCAGCTTTCCTCTGCTTATATCTGCGTCTATGTTCTTTTTGCTGATGTGTCTTCAATTCAAACTTAGATACTGTTTGGGAGTGCAACCGAAGTGGAGGCTTGCTAAAATTCATCTTTTTTGCTTAAAATTATTTTTTTTATGTTTTCATATCGTTTTAGTGTACTAATATCAAAAATAAATTTTAAAAAATATAAAAAATATATTTTAATGTATTTTTGAATGAAAAACACTTTAAAAAATAAGTATAACTTTAAAGTATAAAGTTAACTCCGCATGGACTCACATAAAAGCACTTGGTTTGACTTGAAAGGAAATTTGACTTTAAGCCTTCACGCTGGTTGATTGTTCTTTGTTCTCACTATCAACTCTGGTGGAATGTAGGTGAAAGCCATGGAATTGATCGATCAGCTGGAAGTGACCAGACGTGGGCCTTACAGCGGTGGATTTGGAGGCATTTCATTTTCCGGTGACATGGACATCGCCCTTGCTCTTAGGACTATTGTCTTCCCCACCAGTACTCGTTATGATACAATGTATTCATACAAGGACGTGAACACTCGTCGAGAATGGGTAGCTCACCTCCAAGCTGGGGCTGGAATTGTGGCTGACAGTGATCCTGCAGACGAGCAGAGAGAGTGTGAGAACAAAGCAGCCGCACTTGCTCGTGCCATTGATCTTGCAGAGTCGGCATTTCTCAAGAAATGATTTAAAATTTGTAGCTTGTGTTGCAATATTTCTATATTCAAAGGAAATGTACTGTGTAGTATCCGTGCGAGTACTGACTTGAGTGTTTTTTTTTTCTTTTTTTTT
>Ga0307509_10006866_pt1 | contig 15135 bp, 15 predicted proteins | sample 10_EM_MG_FD_202245 | JGI IMG/M metagenome (GOLD analysis project Ga0307509, IMG submission 202245) | Populus trichocarpa ectomycorrhiza microbial communities from riparian zone in the Pacific Northwest, United States - 10_EM | ecosystem: Host-associated > Plants > Roots > Unclassified | place...
AAACAATGGTTGTGTTTGGCGCACTTGTGTGTTTGAATAATGGTCATTGGTTGTTTGTACACATGTTTACAAAACATGTTTTGAAATCAAGAATTTTACAAACAACGGCCTGCCAAACAGCCCCTAAATTTATCCATTTTACGCGGCTCAATGGGTGGAAGGAATCAAGGTGGGGGTCGCACGCTTTCCTTCTTAACCCTGAGGCTCACAACGCGAGAAACGATGCGGTACCCAGCAGCGGAGTACTTGTACGTACGGTGGGCTATCGTCGAGGGCATCAACACACTGGATTTGTTGGTAGTAGTGAGGCGGTTAGCAGTTGTTTAAGAGTGATTCAAGCAAGGCGAAAATTGGAGCGCAGGTATGGGGGTTGGGTACTAGTAGGAGACATCGCGTAGCGGTACATAAACGATGATAGCCGGTGAAAGATCCGTTTGCGGCTCAACTGTGCATGGAGCCGCATTGCAGCAGCGATTGGCCAAGACTGCCAAGGATCTTCAATTGGGAAAGACGCAACACGGAAATCTCTTGCGATAACCTCACAACTCGAACACCTCCCCCCCCGGACTACTCCTACTTTCCGTATTTCCTGCCAACAGCCAAGGTCTAGATTCAAACGCTACGATCTACCCTATTTATCCGCCAGATCCACCATTGTTGATCGCAGCAATCGGAGGCGAAACACACCAAGAGAGAATAGTGCTTTCCGGACGCGGTACCGGTATAGCTGGGGAGAGCTGGACTTGGTATCTATCATTCACTGCTATTCGCAATTCTGTTAACCTGCTCTGCTAAACCTATTGTGGCATAGTTTGGTAATTTGACTTGCGGATTCCCAATAGTCGAGTACGGTAGTCTAAATACGGTTCTCATAGATCTGGATTTTTCGAACTTGGCCGGGGGGTGTCGCAAAACCACAGGTCCTGGATCGCCGTTGTACGGTATGAAGATGGTCACAGATTTCTACGCAACTTAGGTCCGACATACCTACGGTGGTGGGCTTGAGGGGCTGGCGTATAACTACGGTTCGCTAGGTTGCTGCCTTGTGGCTAATTTGGTGGTTCTGATTGGGCACTGCATGACTAGTGATATTTTACCAGGTGGGTAAGAAAGGTCCAATCGATGTGCTTAGCTTGGCAGGGAAATGAGGGGGCGCGGTGGAATGAGAGGTATTTTTCAAGTGTGCATAGTTAACTCGAGCACTAATTGATGCCGAGAAAAATATCGTCCCGGAATCACAATGTTTCGGGTTGGTTCTCTGGCTCATGGTAGCTCCGGGAACGCTTACATTCGGTCTTCGGGTGTCAGAAAGAGAGATCTATGTGTGGTTTATCTATCTGTCCGTCTATCCATCTATCGCTGGCAAGGGGGAAACGGGGAAGAAATGAATACATCAAGGAGAGTTGGAAAAAGAAGATTTTGAAACGAGGGATCTATTTCACCGAGCAATGGCAACGAATATAGAAATATAAATGACTAAGTTAAAAAAAGCAATATTTCCCCAGATGCTGTGAACTAAACAGAATGAGCTGAAATTGGTCAGGCTTCCTTTAGTTATAAACGTGAACAAATATCCGAGGGGTTGGGGGTATATGCTTACATACAAGTGGCATTCTTATGAACGACGGCAGGGGGATTTAAAGATCACATTAGTCGGCCTGGTGTGAAGGGCGCTGGGAAGAAGGGAAGATGTTGATACTAGCAATGCGTACACAAGACCCCCGGAGGTCGGGGGAGGCCGGCAGAGGAAAGGGGTGAATGGGTGATCATTAGGGCACCTAGTGCTTCTACTTCATCTTAGTCGCGTTATACCGGGTGGGGTAGTTGCGTATCCGGGGTTTCAATAGACTTCCGGGTTTGCAATAACTGCAGGATTCTTTCATGTCCCTTCTCAGCAGCGTAAGAGAGCGGTGTGCCACCGTGTTTATCTGGGCGATTGGGGTCGAAATCCTCCCGTTCTAGAAGTAACTTGACTACTCCTTCGTGTCCCCCAATTGCAGCGTACACGAGTGGTGTTTGGTCATATATATCTAGGCGATTGGGGTGGACATGTTTCTGTTCTAGCAGTAACTTGATGACTGCTTCGTGTCCGTAGATAGCAGCATACCCCAGTGGTGTTTGATCTTTGTTATCTGGATGGTTGGGGTCGACATCCTCCCGTTCCAGCAATAACTTGACCACTCCTTCGTATCCCTTAAGGGCGGCATCCCCGAGTAGTGTTCGACCATACACATCCGAGCGATCGGGGTCGACATCTCCCCGTTGTAGCAGTAGCTTGATCACTCCCTCGTGTCCCTTGAAAGCGGCCCACCCGAGTGGTCCTGCATGATCCTTATCCGGGCGATTGGGGTCGACATCTCCCCGTTCTAGCAATAACTTGACCACTCCTTCGTGCCCCTCAAAAGCAGCACACACCAGTGGCGTTCGGTCATTCTTATCTGGGCGATTAGGGTCGACGTCGTCCCGTTCCAGCAATAACTTAACCACTCCTTTGTGTCCCTCAACAGCAGCACACCCGAGTGGTGTCCGGTCATTGATATCTAGGTGATTTGGGTCGATATCTCCGCGTTCCAGCAGTAGCTTGATGACCGCTTCGTGTCCCTTGGTGGCGGCATTCCTGAGTGGTGTTTGATCATATATATCTGGGCGATTGGGGTCGACATTTTTTCGTTCCAGCAATACCTTGACTACTCCTTCGTGTCCCTCGAGGGCGGCATTCCCGAGTGGTGTTCGATCGTGCGCGCCTGGGCGATCGGGGCTGACATCTCCCCGCTCTAGCAGTAGCTTGACTACTGTCTCGTGCCCCTTGATAGCAGCCCACCCGAGCGGGCTTTTACCATTCTTATCTGGGCGGTTGGGGTCGACATTCTCCCGTTCCAGAAATAGCTTAACCACTCCTCCATGTCCCTCAAATGCGGCACAGCCGAGTGGTATTCGATCATTCTTGTCTGGGCGATTGGGATCGACATCCTTCCGTTCTAGGAGTATCTTGACCACTCCTTCGTGTCCATTCCTTGCCGCCCAGGTGAGTGGAGTTCGGCCTGCACAGTCTTGCTGGTCCACCTCGTGACCTTGAGTATTGATCAACGCAGTCACAAGTCCAGAAATCCCGAAAAAAGCTGCGCAATGTAGTCCAGAGAAGAGCGGTGGAGCAGGGATGGGTCCGATATAGCTGGGATGCAGTGTCTGCTCCAGAAGTGATACGGCGGATATGTGGTCTTCGTACTTGTTCAAGAGCTTCAACGCAAGGGCCCTCGCATATTCTGAGAGATCCCTGTTTGTATGTGTCCCCCAATATCTCGCAGAATATTTGAGGAATGGCAGACTTTGAGTGCCTGGGAGAGAATGGGATGTGAGGTTCTTGACTTGTGGAGAGTTCAGATAGGTTAAGCAGGTTTACGCGAGCATCGAGTGAGGTTTACTGAAGAGATCTGGATGAGTACAAAGGTACTCTTGAACAGTATAGTGAGTCAACCGCACAGTCAGAGCCTCCGCGTCGACTGTGATTAGGCCTTGGCAGTAGTCTAGCAATGTGTCAATCGAAGGAACATTCTCGGGATCAAAATCCGTTTCTCCTATCTCCACCGCCAGCGCATGGCAGAGCTCATCCACCTGTAACGGGCGTTCTGAATGGCAAATCCATGTGAGGGCGGCTATCGCAAGGTTTGCCTTTTCTTCGTCCTGAGCCTTTATACGCTCCAGTGTCGCATCGTACGCGGCCCCTAACCCTACTCCATCTTTTATTGACTTGAGTGTTTTTCTCCGCCGAGCAACGGTGGTACCTCGAAGGATTGCCTCGATGTGGAGAGAGGCTAGCAGGAACCTAGGCTCTAATATGTTAGCTATTGATTTGTGGTAGCTTTGCCCGAGGCCCTGTTCCTACATACGTTTCCGAGCTTATTGCGGGAATGCTTTTCATAATATCCCCCTCCAATGTGCTGCTCATCATATTTGGGATCGTGTCCTTCCTAAGTCTCTCGTGAAGAAATCTAAGGACCCCATCTTGTGTAGCCCGGATAGATAGAAAGGTTGCCACTCCGCCCAGCTCCCTCTCCACTTCACTCCGCACATGCGGCCTTCCGGTCATAAATAAGCGGGTATCCGGAGACCCTTGCAGCATCTACCCTAACGATTCAAGAACCACTATTCGATGCTCGGGCACCCATTCATCAAGTGCATCAACACATATATATATGCGCCTCGTATCTGCGATTGCCTGGAACAACTTTGAAATTCCCGAAACTTGGAGTCCTCTGCCCCCAATAGACATTTTCTCCTTCTGAAACTCCTGGACAATCGCATCCGGGATCCCCCGTCCACCAACAAGCTGTCTCAGCAGTGACCCAAGCATATTCACCGGCGACCGCCCATCCCGGGCGGCAAAGTCGAAGTAAAAGCACACAACGGCTGGATTTCCCTTGACGGCCTCATCACAAAGCTTGTCTATAACGAGTGAACTGCCATCGGAACCTATTAGCAACAGTATTCTTTGATTCTCTGCACCGATACATTCTCTTACACGATATAGCTCTTTCCCACTCCTGGGTTGCCATGACAAAATAAAGTCGAGGGATAAGATCCACCCTCCACACAGCCATTGTGCCAGCGTATGAACTCTTCAGTTTCTAGCAGCCAAGTCCCTATACTCTCGACCCGGCGTGCTCCGATGTCTCGATGCCGCACCCGTGGCTCTAATGGAGATAACCAGGCAAGTATTTCTGATCTTTCGTCGGGGTCAGTGTAGTTAAAGGTGTTGGCGATGTTGAATGAGTTATGGTTATTGCTGAAAGCTTGTGACATTTTTCACTTTTCGCTGCTTTGGATGCTGTTGAGGTGTTAAGTAAATATGGGTCCGTTGGCCGAATGGCTTTGGTTGTGGAAAAGAGGGGTCACAAAGCCTTGGGCCAAATTGACAACCCTGTTCCTAATCACTGGGGGCCCGAAACTCGTTGCACATACTTCGAGAACTGATTATGTCAGGACCTTAGAGGGGGTTCACATGTTCCTGTCAGTGGTCCTTCTCACGATGCGCCATGATCCCGTACATTATTTATAATCACCCCATAGGTAGGGTAGGGAAAATAAGAACTTGCCTAGCCTCGTCCAGTAGTTGCTGCCAGCGCTTGGAGCCAGTAGTGGGAAAAAGTGGAGTTCAAACTTCACAACTACCGACCAACTTTCACCCACCCTAAGGGAGAATGTCTGCACCTATACCTATGAAACTTATCGCAATACATGTTTACATACTCTCCGGAGTGCCATTATCGGAGAGGGGCATTCTGTCACCCAGGAATGGGTTGGGAAAGCGGGGGTGTTATTCTTTCGCTGTGTGCCAAGCCATATGTGAACTCCATTTTTTACCCACGACTAGAGCCGTCCTAAAAGACCTACCGGAATGACACTAATGACACTAGAGGACTTCCCGTAGGAATCTGGAAAAATCTGGAGCTCGAAGCAAGAATCTGGATCTCAGGTTGTTCCCATAGAAGGGGCGGTTTTCTGAATTTCTAGATTATAATAATTCTGGAAAAATGAAACTATACATATGAAACCTGATAGGTACAAGTGGGAAATTATTTTTCATAGGATTGTGCCCTACTGTAGAATGTTAGTTCTTAATTTTGTTCATTGAGAACTGGTGCCTAATGCGTTGAGAATTGTAGCCTGAGTGCTCGTTGACCAATTGTATCCAAGTTTATAGATTTCTGAGCCTTTTGAAATCTGAACTTGGGGGGTGGTTCAGATTTTCGAAAATTTAGAATTTAGAAGTTGACTTTCTAGATTTTAGTGTGAAAATATGCCAAGATCACTTCTAAATCTCTTCCAGATTCCTACGGGAGGTCCTCCAATTTAGCGAGGCGCTTTATTTTTTCATGTTGCCCACTTTATCCCCTGCAGTGTTGATAGTGCCAAGTTTCCCTACATCATGCTAAAATGCCAACTAAAAAATTAGCCTCGCACTTTTCTTGAAATATCAATCTAGTGATAATCGTGCCAAGATTGCGGCGTGCAGCCGCAACCCAGAATGTTCGCTGGCTCACAACCTGGGGACTCCTACAGAGTGCCTGACAGCTCAACATAACTTCAAGCACCGACACGGTTACAACGCCAGTCGTTGAAAATAAACCTTGTTACACAACCCACGATTTTGGGTTTTTACCAATCACAACTGATCTTTGCCTAACCTTCCGGATTCTAACTTTTTGGACAATGGCATCTACGCGTTTGATCAACAGTCTCCGAAAGGAGATCAGCAGTTTAAAGAGAGAGCTTGGTACTGCACGTACTGAGCGGAAGGAGTTTAAGCTGAAGCTTAAGATGGTGGGAGCGGCGACGTGGGAACCGAAGACCCCCGAGTCGCCTCGTAATATCACGGTTGAGGAGATAGTCGCGGAGGTGGTATGTGGAGGGAAGAGGAGGAGGGTTGGGGAAGTGGGAAGGGAGGTTGACCCTGAAAAAGCCCAGCCGGTGGGTGTAATAATGGGGTTGAAGGTGGGTGGTGTGCTGTGGGAGGATGGGATTGGTGGGGTGGAGAAGGGTTTGGAGACGGTCGGGATCGAAATATGTGACGGAGCACGGTGGTTGGTTGGAGAGGGGATGTGAAGGGAGAGGATGGAGGCGGGAAAAAAGTCCTCTACGGTATTGGTCAAGGTTAGGGGGGAGGAGGTAGCTAACAGGCTGTTCCGTACGGGATTGTGGGTGGGAGGGAGATGGTGCTCGGTAAGGAGGTTTGTGGTAATCGTGCCGCAGAGGAAGGAGGGTTGGAGGGGGGAGGTTAGGGATTTGAGGGTGCGTTTGGATGGGTTGTGCAGGGCTGGAGAGAGGACGGAGGATAAGGTGGTGGGGAAGATCGAGGAGATGATGCGGTTGTGGAGGAAGGAGGGGGAGGGGCGAAGGAAGTACCAGCAGGAAAGAACGGGGAGGGGTATTGGATGGCAAATGACAGGGAGAAGCCAGAGTGGCTTAAGAGAGAGGAGAGGGAGAAGGGGAGGGAGAAGGAGAAGAAGAAGGAGACGAGGGAGGAGTGGGAGGAGAGGATGGTTAGGGAGGATGAGGAAGCGTACGCTAGTCTGGGGCTAGGGATGGGAGATTGGGGAGAAGGGAGTTGGAGGATATTATGAGGCACAAGGTGGAGGAGTGTTCAGATGGGGGTGGGGGTGGTTCGGAGTGGGATTCGGAGGAAGAGTAGGGTTTTGTAGTTTCATTTGTTTTTTTTTATATAGGGTTGTAGAAGATGGGCTGACAAGGCGATGAGCCCACAGAAAGCCCGAAGAGAATATACAACTGAAAGAAAAACAGAAAACAAAAGCTCAATATGACTTTGTGGCTCAACATGACTTTGTGGCTAAATAAAGCAGTGTGATATAATATAATATTTTATTATTGTATTTTATTTTGTATAATTTTACATAAGGTTCCGCAATCTAGCTTGTTGTTTAATTCTCCAGATAATAAGTCTAGATATTCTCCTTTTTTGTATCTCTTTAGTACGTCTCTGCTGTGCCATTTCCTTTGCTTTTGCCTTAATCTCATCCAGGAAAGGTTTGCGCTCTTCTTTCTCTAATTTCCTTTAGGCATTCTAAGCCCTACGCAGATCTCGCTCTGCTTTTTCCACTGCTCTATCCTCCTTTCGTTTCATGATTTCGCGTGCCTCAGAGGCATAAATGACTCCTCCTTTTTGGATCTGCCTTCTGCTCTGTCCTCTTCGTCTGGCATTTCTAGCCTCCTCTGCAGCACCAGTATGCTCCATGTGCTCCATTGCCAATGCACCTGACTGGGCAAGGGCTAATCTGCCTTGTAGAACAAGCTTTAGCTTGTTTTGAAGACCTTGAGGTAACTCTTTGCCCTCTTGAAGTGTAACGGGGGCACCCCATAGAGAGGTGAACTCTAAGGTTGCGACCGCACCAAACACTCAAAATAGAAGATAAAGATGAGGTAAAATAATTCAGAAGAATCAACGGTAAAACTTAATATAGTTAAGCTCGAAGCTTCACTCAATTTAGTTCTCTCGAGGAAAAGTTGGTTGTCGGAGTAGAATGCCAAACGCTTAAACTTAAGTAGATATCAGATTTAAGCCTTTGACATTCACCACTACTTCCGACCTTGTGTGAGCACCCTGTCCTGCTCAGGGTTTGTCCAAGGTCTACCCTCCATCAGGATTTATCCTGCTGGAAGTGTCGGACCAACTAGGGTACACTTAACTCTGTCAATAGGATATGAGTTTCTGCAATGCATCTCCAATACAACCGCAGGTGGAAAAACTCTTCCTATTGAAGTCATACCAGTGGCTAACTGTTATGACAACAACCGGAGTCAATACCTAGGTGGTGGACTCACTGGCCCAGTGGTAGCTTTGTCTATACAAGCTATGCAGTCCATCATTTAATTTACGCGACTATCCAATGTGATAAATTAACATGCAAGCTCCCCCGATGAGGTCTAGCCAATGGTGGGCTAAATGGGCGCTACCCATAGCTAGCCTCTCGGGACATACTCTACCGTGATAAGACTCATACCTCTAGAGTCCAATAACAAACCATAGTAATGCTACAAATCAAGGGGAGAAGGTCCCGGCTGGTTACTGAGGTATTTGTCCCGAAAGCTCCCTGGCCTCCTTGGACTACATAAGTACCACTAGGAAGACTACCCTACTACCCGTAGGCCAAGATAGACTCCTAGGTGCCTGAGAGACCATATATGGGCGACCTCCATTTTGGCAGTTACCCATACTCCCCTTATATATCCTGCGAGTTACCCATACTCCCCTTATATATCCTGCGAACGACATTCAGTCAGACGGACGGCGACGACATACACGGTGTTATGGCAGCCGCTCCAATGACCTCTTTTTACTAGCAAACGAGCAACTATGCAGCCGTCTGCCTATGACGCGCCGTCCCAACGCCGGGGCCAGAGGGGGGTCTTAGCAAAACCCGCCCAAGTTCAATAGCATGTTCGGGCCACCCTTACACAGGCGTGGAGCCTTCCCGCACAGATGCGTGTGCTCCTAAGAACATCTAAGAGCCCATAGATTGTGAGGCAATCGACCTCTAAGTTCTAGGATGACTTTGCTGGTGAAGGTAGGGTAACTTGGACACCTCAGTAGGGTAACTGGGGTCCATGTGCATAATGACCAAATTCCCAACGTAGGGTAACTTTGCCCTCTTATGCCATTAACCGCTCCGGAAGTCCTCCAGTCGACCACAAAAGTCGTCTCGGAGGTCCGTGTAACATTCCCATAATTCTCTTGACCTTATGCGAATGTTATCCCGAAAGGTTACCCTGCCTAATAGAGTCCCCAAGGCTACTCAACTATTCCCTAGACTTTGTCCTAGGTTAACTAGCTATTTGTATACGAGACCATACCACCCCTGGTTACCACTCGGTATACCATTTGGGCTAAGGTGGTAGTTATTGTAGCTACCTATTGTAGGGTTGTTAAATGAAGTAATTCATCGCTCATACTTTTCGGACTTGCGGTCGTCATTGGAATACCAGTTGGAGATTCAGTTGACAAGGGTGATTGCTGAGGGGCAGAGGTATCTACCTCACGAAGTTTTGATACAACAATGTCAGGATTGTATGGGATAAGGCCTGTAGCTTGAAAGGCTGAGTAAATAGTGGAGGACTTGAATGTCTGCTGACGAATACTATCAATAGTATCTAGGAATTCAGCTTTGTCAAAGTTGCCACAACCTCTACGTGTTACTGCTTCAACTGCCTCCGCATGGTAATGATTATAAGCCTGAATGACCACCACATCGAGAGGTTGGAGAAGATGGCTGGAGTGAGCAGGCAGGCAAAAGATGACAATCTTATTGTGAATCAAAGAAGCTGAGAAACTGCTTAGTGCAGTAGGAGGCGAATCCATCGTGGAGTAAAAGCCGATACTCTCCTCTGAGTCTTGGAGAAGAGAAACATTCAAAGTGGACAAGCCACTTCATTGTTAACTCATCATTATTGTAACCACTCTCTGAGGTACCTATGACATAATTATCGGGGATTCTTGTTGTTGTATACCAAGATTCTTGGTGAATAACCCCTGGAACAATTACCATTGGTGGTAAAGCAATACTATCACCACTAATAGTCTCACAAACACTGACTAGCTCACGATTGGTAGAGCTTCCGAGAGATACTGGCCTGGTAGGCTAACGAGTGATGATCCATTGGTCTCGTCCTATTCCGATACGGAATCCGGTTTCATCGAAGTTGTATTTATCGCTATCCTGAATCTGATACTGCTGGCAAACAGTTTGATACTTCTGAAACCAGGCTTGAATACTGTCTGGTTGGTGGGCATTTTTACAATCGATCTCGATCGTAACCTGCTTGCAAATATAATATTCAGGATGACGGTGCTGGAATCGCTGGGCCCAATGGTCGCTTACAATAGGTGCCGGCTCAGAGCCGCAATGTCCATATTGTAGAATGTCATTTGCACAACCAGTGACCATTTGAAGACGAGCACTTGTACTGATATTGTCCAGACGGTCAAGATACTGGCAAACTGCCAGTTCTTGGTCATCAGTAAGCCTATGGTTAGTCACTGGCATCTCTTAATGTGACTGGGTACCTTGTAGTCGTGCTCGAAGTTGTGAAACTGGTATCACAAAGGTACAGGCGATTTCTGCGATATTTGGATATTGGTTTGAACTCGTTCGTATGGATTCAATTGCAGCCTGAATTTGTATCTCCACATCCCTGTAGGGTTCAACACGTTGACTTGGAAGGATAAAGGCTGGTACTTTTGGCATCGTTTTTGAAAAAGATAAGTTGAATAAATAATAGATTAATTGAGATATCTCAGTTACTTTACATTAGTTTTTACTTGAAATTTTGCTTACTTGTATGCCAAGATATCAGTTCAGCATTTATATTAATAATCTTAATATAAATTAATAAAAATAATACTATATATTAAGAGTCTACATTCTATTCTTACTATAATAGTTGAACCTAGTAACAAAGTCACATTGAGCCATAAAGTCATGTTGAGCGACAAAGTCATGTTGAGCTGTCAGGCACTCTGTAGGAGTGCCCAGGTTGTTAGCCAGCGAACATTCTGGGTTGCGGCTGCACGCCGCAACCTTGGCACCATTACCAGCATCACAAGCATTTCAGGTCAAATTATTAAGTATATCTTTTTCTATTAACAGGCACACTAAACCTGATATGAGAGTGACGTTGCCAGCAGCTGTGAGTTAATGAACCTGTCAGTATTCACAACCAATATCCGGAGTCATTTGATAGCATTACCCCTCTTTGAGGTTGAATCCGCCAACCAAAGAAAGACTCTACTTTCACAAGTGTCTCTTTAGCACGGTGTAGGGAAATTCGGCACTATCAACACTGCAGGGGATAAGCTCTCTAATCAAGCTCGTAATGTCCGCTTTACCCAAGCTCAGCATACAACTGAATCCTGGCTCATGTTCGGGGCTCAATGTAAAGTATACATACTCGCAAGTAATAATCCTCTGCGTCTTACCACAATAATAGGTGATTGGTAGCTAGTATGAAAAGTTTCTCATTGCATTTGCAGAGTCTAGTCCATTAAGAGGGCATTCTTGTGATATAAATGTGGTACTTGTATATGGGGAAGCTGTTGTAAAATAGTGATAGTAAAAAAACATGTTCCATCAGAGTCGGCTTTCACAGATTAGATGATGCATTGGCGTGGAATGATTGGCTGGTGCAACAATGACCTTGTCTTAATATAGCATTCCCCGCTTTCCGAGACTTGGTGGGAAAAGTCCATCGACCTCCACGATACACTCCCATCCTCGTGCGCTACCTTATCATCACACTTATCATCGAACTTTATCCAATATGAGCACATTTCCTAGCGAGAATGGAGGACCAAGTCTCACACGTGATCCTTGCCAGTATGGCATATCCAACACCCGCACCAACAACAACACGAGCAATAGTATTCACGGTGACTCGAATCAAAACATCGGAAATGTGTTAAACAGTTACAATAACACCATCAATGTGGGAGTAAGTGAAGAGTCTTTGCGGATTCAAGCATGGCTGTCGCCACTCGAGCCCCTTGCAAGGCATCAGGATGTGAGGAACCGTCGACTGGATGGTGTTGGGGACTGGGTTCTGCAGAATAATGAGTTCGAATCATGGCGCATGAGTCAGGATAACTCAGTGAATCGCATTGTTTTATGTTATGGAGATCAAGGAGCTGGAAAGACATATATAAGGTACAGGGGTATTTTCCAGGGACGATAGACTACGCTAACAAGAAACTGTATTAGTTCATTAGTAATAGATACCCTATCCGAGCAAGCCTATGGACAGAATATCGCGGTTTTGTCCCTCTATTGCGATTACCAGGCGCAAAAAGATCAATCGGCGGTGAATATGATAGGGGGTCTACTCAAGCAGGTTGCCCTCGGACCAGGGGGGATTGTAGGCGAAATTAAGAATGCCTTCGACAGGTCAAGGCAGGGAGGTGGAGGAGGTCTCCGAACGCCAGAGATGCTGAAATTATTCGTCAAAATAATCAGCTCCCTCGAGCGAGTATATATCTGTATCGACGCAATGGATGAGTTGGTGCCACAACATCGATCAGATCTCCTCCGCGCACTACGACAAATTATTCAGGAAGCGCCAAATACGCGATTATTCCTCACAGGAAGGCCTCATATTCGCACGGAACTTGACAAACATCTCACCCAAGAAGCCTATACCATACACATTGTTCCTGACCAAGGAGATATCGCTCGATACCTAATCCGGAAGATGGACGATGACGATGCCCGAGATCCGGACTTGATGACGGAAAATCTGAAAAATGATATCATGGAAACAATGTTGGAAAAAGCATCGGATATGTGAGTAAAAGTAACTATATTATAAATTCCAGTCACTGATTGATATTCTGCTCAGGTTTCTGCTCGTGGCATTAAATATCGATGCAATCCTCGGCGAGACCTCATTAGCGAGGAGAAAGGAAATGTTGCAAAAGGTAGCTACGACTGGCATATATCTGGACAATGTGTACGACCAAACACTGCGGCGAATAAAGGAGCAGAAGGGTGACCGATCAAGACTTGGGATGGAGGTCCTAATGTGGGTATCCCACGCGGAACGTCCACTGCGGATTGACGAACTCCGTCATGCCCTAGCCGCAGAAATGGGGGCAATGGACTTTAACTCGGAGAATATCCGGTCGCAAGGTACAGTGTTAGGATCATGTTTCGGACTTGCCGTAGTTGATGAAGAGACATCGACGGTCCGACTAATCCACTACACCCTTCAAGAATACCTTTCCCGGCCTGGTGTATTGCCTGATGCTCACAAAACACTTGGCCAAACATGCTTGACTTATCTGAGTTACAACCGCGTGAAGAGGCTTCCCGTCGCCAATGATTCATACCTTGGGGACATGCCATTTCTCGAATATTCATCTCTGCATTGGGGGAGGCACGCAAAAACCGAGCTCTCAGACTACGCCAAATTGCTTGCGCTTGATTTATTAAGTCGATACGACAGCCATGTATCTTCAACCTTGCTTTTTCGCAAAATTCTGAGAGACCATTATGCCTCGGTTAATTCCCGCACTTCCTACCTATTTGCAGGCCTGCACTGCGCATCGTACTTCGGAATTGAGGAGATCGTGGCTACCTTGATCGGGGTGCAAGGCTGTGATATCAATCAAGTAGATTGTAGAGGGTTTACACCGCTCATGTTTGCCGCTGAGCAGGGGAATCAAGGGGCAGTGATGCTACTACTCACACAGGACGATATCGACCCTAACAAGCGGGACGACGATGGTAAAACACCACTCTGGTGGGCTTCAAGCAATGGACATGGGGGGGTGGTGAGACTACTCCTCGCACGGGATGATGTCAATCCCGACAAGCCAGACAAGAATGGTCGAACACCACTCTGGTGGGCTTCTCGCTATGGGCATGAGGGGGTGGTGAGACTACTACTCGCACGGGACGATGTCAATGCCGACAAGCCAGACAACGATGGTGAAACACCACTCTGGTGGGCCTCTTACAGTGGGCACGAGGGGGTGGTGAGGCTACTACTCGCACGGGACGATGTCAATCCCGACAAGCCAGACAAGAATGGTCGAACACCACTCCGGTGGGCTTCTCACAATGGGCATGAGGGGGTGGTGAGACTACTACTCGCACGGGACGATGTCAATGCCGACAAGCCAGACAACAATGGTAAAACACCACTCTGGTGGGCCTCTTACAGTGGGCACGAGGGGGTGGTGAGGCTACTACTCGGACGGGGCGATGTCAATCCCGACAAGCCAGACAAGAATGGTGGAACACCACTCTTGTGGGCTTCTTACATGGGGCACGAGGGGGTGGTGAGGCTACTACTCGGACGGGGTGATGTCAATCCTGACAAGCCAAGCAACAATGGTAAAACACCACTCTTGCGGGCTTCTCGCTATGGGCATGAGGGGGTGGTGAGACTACTACTCGCACGGGGCGATGTCAATGCCGACAAGCCAGACAACGATGGTGAAACACCACTCTGGTGGGCCTCTTACAGTGGGCTCGAGGGGGTGGTGAGGCTACTACTCGCACGGGACGATGTCAATCCCGACAAGCCAGACAAGAATGGTCGAACACCACTCCGGTGGGCTTCTTGCTATGGGCATGAGGGGGTGGTGAGACTACTACTCGCACGGGACGATGTCAATGCCGACAAGCCGGACAACAATGGTAAAACACCACTCTGGAGCGCTTCTAAACGGGGGCGCGAGGGGGTGGTGAAACTACTACTCGGACGGCGCGATGTCAATGCCGACAAGCCAGACAAGAATGGTCGAACACCACTCTGGTGGGCTTCTTGCAATGGGCACGAGGGGGTGACGACACTACTACTCGCACGGGACGATGTCAATCCCGACAAGCCAGACAACGATGGTGAAACACCACTCTGGTGGGCTTCTTACAGTGGGCACGAGGGGGTGGTGAGGCTACTACTCGGACGGGGCGATGTCAATCCCGACAAGCCAAACAACAATGGTAAAACATCACTCTGGTGGGCTTCTCGCTATGGGCATGAGGGGGTGGTGAGACTACTACTCGCACGGGACGATGTCAATGCCGACAAGCCAGACAACAATGGTAAAACACCACTCTGGAGCGC
>Ga0307509_10006867_pt1 | contig 15134 bp, 10 predicted proteins | sample 10_EM_MG_FD_202245 | JGI IMG/M metagenome (GOLD analysis project Ga0307509, IMG submission 202245) | Populus trichocarpa ectomycorrhiza microbial communities from riparian zone in the Pacific Northwest, United States - 10_EM | ecosystem: Host-associated > Plants > Roots > Unclassified | place...
CTTAAAACTACTATGCCAGAGTAACACTTTATTAATATGAAATAAAAGCTAGATTTACTGATTCTCTATATTTCAAAGTACCTGTAGCTGATTTTACAGAGTATTATCTCTATTATTCATGGAGAAAATCAAATGTAGACATCATTTTTTACTGGTTGCCACAGGTGAGCGGGATCCCTGTACTCATCGGTTACCCCGTAAATGACGTTATCTCCAGCCTCATCTTGACCAAAATTTTATCTCTCCTCCAACTACGATATTATTGATATTAGATGCAGGATTTAGAGAGTACCACGATATAATTAATACATAAGAACCTCCAGTCTGAAATGCGTAAAGCCAACCAAGAGCTATGAGCGATAGCCTGTTTCAACCCTGACCCTAATACCCGGAAAGTTATTTTTAGGTACGAGGGCCAGGGTTGACATACCAAAAGCCTGCAGGTGACCCAGGCCGGGCCCGGCTTTAGTTTTGGAAAGCCGGTTGCCTACTGTCCGGCCCGGCCGTCCCTGAAAAAGCCTGGGTCAGTCCGGCCGTACCCAAAGCCGGACGGACTGGCCGCTTGGGATCACTGACTGCTATTGATATATGTGAAGCGAAGGCTAGAAGAGGATCTTTTCACTATATTTACCCCCTGCAATCCGGAGGGAGACACGACTACCGTCTTAGCCTCATTCCCAGTTTCTGTTGTTATGAGGTCTGTATAGGAGAAGGGCGGTCGGGCTCAAATGAAGAAGGACAAAGAAGTCAAGGAGGAAACTTATGTATATTGATCGGAGGTGTGCCTTATCCTTCTATCTAGTGAGGCAGAACATAGGGTTTATATAGACAATTCTCGAAGTCTCTCCAGTACTTCTTCCTTCTTCCTTTTCCGAGGTCTTTCCAGAGATGTACCGACATCTAAGGAATTCCTGTCTCCCCCACGGAGAGTGTTCCGATCCACACTCCGCTTTACCTCCCGATTATGTTCGGTCAAACTTCCGAATTCTCGTATTCCAAATACAAGCCATATATCCATGTTCCTCCTTCTTTTTATTGATAATACTGACAAAGGAAACTAGTACAAATTACTAACACAATAGGAGTGGGTACAAACGAAAGATACTTCTGTGCGGTATGATCTCCGGTGATTTTCAACAGTTTCCACGTTATCATAACAGCTTTGTTTGAGAGGGAAATGGTGATTTTCAGGGTTAGGGTTCTTGTTTCAGGCGCTGATACCCCGACTTGCCTTGCTGCTCATTATCGCAGACCGGTAACACGCTACTCCTCGCACTTGGCAATAGAATCGAGTAAACCAAGCTACAGCAGCTAGCATTATTTCCTGAAATAAATGTTCTGGTTATGATATTGGTAGGGCTCTTGAATATAGCTCGGAAGCAGAATGGGGAGCTATGCGCACCAGTGCACCCATAGCGCAAAATCTCATGATTCCAGTTCCAAGGTATGCCGATTTCAGTTCTTTTCTGGGGACTAATAGGCCTCTGTCTCGTCCTGTCTTGACTGTTCCCAGTACTCCGTACTTGAAATTAGAGTAAGTTGGTTGCCGCGGGGGGGGAACCTCCGCTAGATACTAGTGTATGAAACGGATTAACGGCGACGGTCAAATGCCAACAGTTCAAGCAACAAAAATACATCACCAGCATACGGCTTTGGTTGGGGTGGGTGGGAAAGTTCGCTTGTTCTCATTTATTTCTCGCTCTCACAGCTAACTAACCTCGAAAATAAAAGTACATATAAATCACAACGCAGTGGTTCTCCTACCCTCCCATAAACGATGACTCAGCACACATATCCATTCTCTCCCGCGTGTGTATCCCTTTCCCCTTTACGCACTCCCTTGCTAAAAGAAAGACAAAGACTCTCGGTGTACTTAGCCCCCGGGCATCCAATTATTTTGCTACCCCCCGAGTTTGTTTGCTTTTCCGTAAATGTATGGATTGAAAGCGCAGACCCAAATCCCACGTGCATTCCTAAAAACTGTCCCAATAATAAAACAATAACTTGAGGATGCCGGGCAGAGTCTAGAGACTTCCAAAATCGCGGTGAGCTCAAGAAAACTCTCTTTCTCAGGTTGGCTCCATTGTCATCACGTGTCTTTTTGAAACTGGAAAAACGGTTGCATCGCACGGCTTCTATCGCCAGGAGGGTTGTCTTAGGCATGGTGTTTATAGTAAGGCAGGATCGCAAGGCATAACGGGCGGCAATCGGCGGTACTGAAAAAAAAAAACCCCCCCAGGAACTCTATCTACTCCCTGAAGCGCAAGAAACTATAAGTTCACAACAGTCACTTAGGGCCCGTTTACCGATCCGTCTGGTTAGGAAATTCTGATGTGGAAACCAGACGGTTACGTCTCAACCGTCTAGTTTTCACACCAAAATTTCCTAACCAGACGGATCGGTAAACGGGCCCTTACTAGAGAACCCGCCTAATAAATGAAGTCACACAGTTCGCAATTGATTCAACCCATGAGCTAATTCGCAAACATTCGCTCAAGATGGACCCACAGTAAAGAAAAGAAAGAAAAAATCTAAGCGAAGAGAAAGTCCAACTTTATCCAGTTGCCTGACTATCTATACACAGGTGACCCTCCTCTTGATTTCCGCTGCCCCAAATCTTCTTTCGTCTGTTGACTGTAAGAAATCGTTGCTCGGTTGTTTCGCAGTTCGTCGTTGAAAGAAACTACCGTAAAAACTAAAATAAACGAAAAATGTGCTATGTAGTTCAGAATTCCCTACTTTGGAAAAGGGGTGAAAAACACTGCAAAAAAAGAGCTGCTCAGCCGCTCTGAAGGACATTTAAAAGCAAAAAAACACCAGACCTTACCAGAGGAGGCAAGTCCAACGACATACTACCGGTAGCCGTTCCTAGGGCAACCACCTTAACCGAGCGACAGAAGTTGTGTCACCCAACAGATCCCCCCCCATTTTGCATTGAAAGGTTAGTTACCAGCCTCAAAAAAAAAGTGACAACTACAGGTACTGAAAACACAACTCCGTGCCCAAGGTCCTATTTAGAACCCTTGTTTCCCGGAAGATTTGCCCCGTAGGAAAGATGTAGGGAAGCCGGACGAGAGGGAAAGAAAGAGAAAAAGCGGGCAGTTCAGCTCGATGCTGTTCACAGAAGAAAAAAAGGAAAAGGATCGGGCACAAAAAGGGCGAGTCACTCTCGCTATTCGCTTCACTTGCGATGATGATCGAACGATCGTCTATCTAAACAAAACACGAAGTGGCTTAAGGCCTTTTAAACTGCGAGCTCTTCCTTCCCCGGCCGGGCAACAACCATCCAAACCACTCTCCCAGCAACCGAGTCCTCTGCTCACCATTGCCCACTCCAAAGTCTTAGCCAAATGACCCTCGTGCAATCACCTATAACCGTGAAACAAAGTAAAGAAATGAATGAGGGTAAAAATAACATTAAGCCGCCTTCAAAGCCCACAGTACTCGGGTAGTGTAACTGGTCTTACTCGCGTAGAGAGTGAACTTGCTCATCTCACCACTAGCGGCGAGGGGAACTAGCGGAATTTTAAGTGTCAGCTAAGTGCGATAGTGAATAGGGGGCGGGACAGCCCTGATAGGGCCAGTTTACATAATCGTCTATTTATATTTCTAAAATTTGCATCATAGAACTAGACTGTGGCGTTACAACCTGTATCACTATCAGATAGATAGAGGTGCAAAAGTGTTTACTCAACCTTCTTAAATTCTAGTAGCTAGACGGTTAAAACGTGATGTTGCCCCGGAGGTGCTTTTGATTCTAGACAGCACTCCACCGGAGGTAAACGCCATTTGGATTACTTGCCCAAACACCTGCACACGCCGCATACCTATAACTGTTAAGCCACCCTTAAAGGTTAGCACAGTCTCGAATTTCCAGACGGTCGTCTATCGGTAAACTGGCCCTTACGGTAGTCGCGTAACAAAAATGGAGTCCTATGCGCCTTGGAACTAGGATCATGAAATTTGCCGGTAATGCGTGCTGTAGCACACATACCAGTAGCCCCAGGTTCTCCGTTTCCAATCTACATTCAAAAGCCCGGCCAATACCACAACCACGGTCTTTATTTCATCAAATAAAGCTATCCATAGTTAACTTACTTTCCACGGCAGCATTCACAGGCTGAGGGGCTCGCGCCGTATGTGATGATGAGGAGCCAAGCGATTTTGGAGGACGAGGCCTACGCCAAGAACCCTAACCTTGCGAATGATCTCTTTCTCATCGAACCAAGCTGATAATTTACCACACCCTGGAAAAAGAGAATGACACTAGGACGTTCAGGGCTTCTTCCTTCCGAATTTGATGGAAACCAAAGAACCACGAAAGAAGGGACAAAAGTGTCATCGCAATAGGCTCTCGGTGAAGCAGAGCATGGAAGGAAGGAGGATGGCGTAGTTTGGTACTTTCTCCGCCCGCTAAGAACAGGTTGAGAGATATATATACACGCCTACCTAACTATAATGGCAAAATGGCAAAACTCCCAAACTCAACAAACTGAAAGAGAAATACACTAAGGGCCTGTTTGGCGAAAGTGGAAGAAGTAACAACCGTTCTGTTGTGAGGCGGTTTGACCTCTAGAAATGGTAATCGCCAACGGTGAATTATTTGTTGCCTCATGAAAAATTTCCACAAGATATTTCTACCTGTGTTTTGAAACGGAAAGGTTGATACCTGTTGTACCAAACGGCAATTCCATTTACAATTTCTTTTTGGAATGGCGGGGAATGGTAAATCGGATGGGCCATAGGAATAGAGCCATTGCATCCAAACAGGCCCAAAGCTCACAAAACCAGAACTCCTCGCCACCTCAACCATTCTAGAACAATCCCGACATCCCATCATGGTTCCTCCTGATCCCTGAAGGCTATCCCCTGCAGGTGTGGCTCGTGAATGAGGTATCATAGGCTTTCTCAGGGCCCCAGCCACAATCTGGAATGTTGTTAAATACCGGTAGTGCTTTTAAATATGTACTTTCTACGTCTTTGTATAAGACATGCCGTTCAGTATTTGTTAATCTCGGTTTAAAGCTTTCGGTGTAAAGCTCATTCAATTTAACCTTTCCCTCATGTCATTTCTCGAGCGATTGATCAGATCTGCAAATCTGTTCTGATCTGTTATCCGGTCCTCCTTATTGTTTCCTTGACTTCTGTCCCGCTGACTATATATGTTGCGTTTCACTGCACAGATGCTGGGTCACTCCAGCCCTCTCAAATAGAATGTAGTTTCCAGAATCGTCCGCTCTCACAAGTCTCTGGTATACGGCCCAGGCCCCCCCCCCCGCCCCCCGCTTTTTTTTTGAACAGAATTTGAATGATTCATCGGGGTCATAATATGTGAGTAAAGTAATGATCTACTATCGCCTCGAAAGCGCATTTTATAAGACGGATTACCATATGTCCTCGATGAAAAGAAATATTAACAAAAGAGGAATATCCTGCGAAGGAAAAAATTGAACACAACACACAAATCCGTGATACGCGCTCGCCTCTTTCTAGCCCTTTATCGCTGAAAAAAAAAACCAAGTATCATATCGTACAAAATACAAAAGTTCAATACAAAAAATACGAAGCCCAGCCTACCATAACCCACCCTCACCCTCCTAACAACCCTAACGCTAAACAAAGACCCCCATCAGCCATAACAGTTATCACCCTAGCAGTCCGGCCACTAATAGCAACTTTCAGGAAGGTGGGAAAGAGGCATTAGGGCATGATTCGCCTATGTTTCTGTACCTGAACGACATCTGAACGATCATGGAGCAGCTCTCTAATCCCCTCATGCCCGTTCCAGTGAGTACATTCTAATGGTGTTTGGCCATAGTCGTCTCTCGAGTTGGGGTCAACCTCTTTCCGGTCAAGGAGCAGCTTCACAATCCCCTCATGCCTACCATTGGCAGCAAGCAGCAACGGTGTTTGGCGATGATTGTTTCTCGAGTCAGGGTTAACCTCTTTTTGGCTAAGGAGCAGCTTTACAATGCCCTCATGCCCACCTTCGGCAGCGCATAGTAATGGTGTTTGGCAACGATTGTTTTTCGAGTCGGGATTAACACCTTTCAGGCCAAGGAGCAACTCAACAATCCCCAAATGACCACCCGCGGAAGCATGAAGGAGTGGCGTTTGGCCACCATCGTCACTCAGGTCGGGGTTGACCTCTTTCCGGCCAAGGAGTAACTTCACAATCCCCTCATGCCCACCCTCAGCAGCACACAGGAGTGGTGTTTGGCCGGAATCGCCTCTCGATTCGGGGTTGACCTCATTCCGGTCAAGGAGGAGCTCCACAATGCCTTCATGCCGACCCTTAGCAGCACACTGGAGCGGGGTTTGGCCATGCTTGCCTCTCGAGTCGGGGTTGACCTCTTTCCGGTCAAGGAGCAGCTTCACAATCCCCTCATACCCACCCTTGGCAGCGCTCCAGAGTGGTGTTTGGCCATAATTGTCACTTGGGTCGGGGTTGACTTCTTTCCGTTGAAGGAGCAGCTTCACAAGTCCCTCACGCCCACCCTCAGCAGCACAGAAGAGCGGCGTTCGGCCATAATTGTCTGTTGGGTCGGGGTTGACCTCTTTCCGGTCAAGGAGCAGCCTCACAATCCCCTCATATCCACCCTCAGCAGCACACCAAAGGGGTGTGCGGCCATAATTGTCTCTCGAGTCGGGGTTGACCTCTTCCAGGTCAAGGAGCAACTTCACAGTGACCTCATGCCCACCCGCGGCAGCACACAAGAGTGGTGTTTGACCGGAATCACCTCTCGATTCGGGGTTGACCTCTTTTAGATCAATGAGCATTTTCACAATCTCCTCATACCCAGCCCCCGCAGCCCGCATAAGTGGTGTGGCGCCCGGACAGTCGTTCGTGTGGGGGTTCACCTCCTCACTCTCACCCCACGAGAATGATATTATGTCTTTATCCCCTTTCGAGTCGGGGTTCACCTCTTTCCGGTCTAGGAGCAACTTCACAATGCTCTCATGCCCATGTTCGGCAGCAGACCAGAGTGGTGTTTGGCCATGATTGTCGCTTGCGTCAGGGTTGACCTCTTTCCGGTCTAGGAGCAGCTTCACAATACCCTCATACCCACGCTCCGCCGCCCACTTGAGTGGTGTTGTGCCAAGCATGCTTTTCGGGTCGGGGTCGACCTCTTTCCGGTTTAAGAGTAGCTTTACAATGCCCTCATGACCCCACCCCGCAGCACACAGGATTGGTGTTCTGTGATACATGTCTTTTGAGTTGGGGTTGACCTCTTTCCGGCCAAGGAGCAGCTTCACAATCGCTTCACGGCCACTCTCGGTAGCACACTCAAGTGGTGTTTGGCCATGCAGGCCACGCGATTCGGGGTCGACCTCTTTCCGATCAAGGAGCAGCTTCATGATTCCCTCATGCCCATGCTGGGCAGCGCACCACAGTGGTGTCTTGCCATAATCGCCTCTCGAGTCGGGGTTGACCTCTTTCCGGTCCAGGAGCATCTTCACAATCCCCTCATGCCCACGCTCGGCAGCCCACCAGAGTGGTGTTTGGCCACAATTGTCCTCCGAGTCAGGCTTGACCTCTTTCCGGTTAAGGAGTAGCTTCACAATCGCCTCGTATCCTCTGTCCGCAGCCCTCATCAGTGGTGTTGTGCGATCTTTGTCTTCTGAGTCGGGGTTGACCTCTTCCCGGGCAAGGAGCAGCTTTACAATCCCCTCATGCCCACCATTGACAGCATGCCAGAGTGGTGTTTGCAAACCAGTGTCTCTTGAGTCGGGGTTGACCTCTTTCCGGCCAATCAGCAGCTTCACAATCCCCTCATACCCACCTCGCGCAGCCCACAAGAGTGGTGTTGTGTCACCGATTTCTTTCGAGTCGGGGTTGACCTCTTTCTGGTTAAGGAGGAGCTTCACAATCCCCCCATGGCCACCCTTGGCAGCGTACAGGAGTGGTGTTCTTCCGCTCGTGTCTGTCGAGTCGGGGTTGACCTCTTTCCTCTCAAGAAGCAGCTTCACCATTCCCTCATGCCCACCTTCTGCGGCCCACATTAATGGAGTACGCCCCCAGCCATCACTTGTATCTGCGCTACAACCTTCCACCCCCCCTAGCCAAGCAATCGCGATCTCATCAAGCCCAAGGTATGCCGCGTAGTGAAGGCCGGTGAATCCTCCAGAATGCCGTCCATCCCGTTCCCACCGCTCGAAGTTTCCCCATAATAGAAGCCTAGCGGATATATGTCTACCAAATTTATTAAGTAGCTGAAGCGCAAGTGATTTCACACCTTTTGTAAACCCATTTCTTGCATAGAGTCCCCAGTAACTGGAGGCGTATTGAAGGAAGCGCGTTTCTGCCGGGGCGCTATCGAGAGAATACGAAATCTTATTAATAGAATCAAAGTTAAGATACGTCAAGCAAACTTCCGCCATTGCTGCCTGGGGTTGCTTGAAATGTTCGAAATGGCTGTTGAAATATTCTTGAAGGGTAAAGTGTACCAGCCGGACAATTGAGCTCTCGTCTATGGTGACAAGTCCCAGGCAGGAGGCTAACAGTGTTTTTTCCGAAGGGATATTATCCCATTCCATGTCTTTAGAGCCAATCTCGACTGCCAGGGCTTCGCATAGCTCCTGCATCGGGCGTTGCGACCGAGAAATCCACATCAATGTGGCCATGCCGAGTGCGGATTTGCCTTTACTCTGACTCTTTATCCTATCCAATGTCGCATCGTAGGCGCCGTCCAAACCGAGTCCACTTGTCATTATCTTGAGTCTTTCTCGCCTCTTGTGGATTGTCGCTTCCCCTAATATTGCGGCTACGCTCAAGGAAATGAGTAGAAATCTAAACACCATTGTCAGTAATTACTCGGCACTTTTGACACAGAATTAGCCATCACGTACGCGTCCGGGATCTTTTCTGGAATGCGTTTCAGAATGTCGTCCCTGAGTGCAGGGTTCATCGCCGCGGAGTCCAAGTCATGCTTCAACTCCATCTCGAGATATTCCCTTATGTCATCTCTATTGGGGCTGATTGGGACAGCCTGCACACCACCCGGAAGAAATGTTTCCGCCGCACCTCGAATATGGGGCCTCCCGGTGATGAATAATTGGACGCCCGGCGACGTCTGAGAAACGGTATTCAATGAGGTCAGAAGATGGGGTAGATGTTTTTCTGGACATTCATCAAGGGCGTCAATACAAATGAAGGTCCGCTTCACGGAGGTCAAGGTAGCGCGCAAAAGCTTAACGGACTCCGAAACTTGGAGTCCTCGGCCCCCAACCTCTCGCCCTGCTCTCTCGAATGCTTCGTCGATCTCCGTAGGAACCGTTCCCAGCGCGTTCACAACTTGCCTGGTGATGGCACCTATCATCGCGGCAGCGGTTTGCCTCTCTTGGTCCTGGAAATCGCAATACACGCATACGACTATAACGTTTTCTCCACGGAAATGATCGAGCAACCTATCGATCACCAGAGAGCTAGTGTTTTATCTTGTCAGTAATAATACTCGCTCCTAAGTGATTATCCTTCTCACCTAAGAAAGGTCTTTCCAACCCCCGGATTGCCGGAACAAAATAGAGTAGCCTTGCTGAATTCACCTTTCCCGTCACGCCATCTGACAAACTTATCGGTTTGCAAAAACCATTCCCCTAAGCCATCCTGCCTTCGTGCCCGAACATCGTTGTGGCGTACATGGGGTTGGAGTGGTGACAGCCAATTCAGGAGTTTTGTCGTTTTGTTCACGTATGTTATATTGGTAGTGGTGTTGTGGCTATTTATTGGGTTAAAACTGTTGGTATGGCCTGCACCGGTAGCATTCGACTCAAGATGAGTTGAAGGGTCCATATTGCTTTGGAGTGAAGGTGTCGTTATGATTGGGAAAGCGATAGGATATCGTGGGGTGGGTAAAGCGATAGAATTCTTCGAAGTTGAAGCTCAAAAGCGGGGTAGTGGAGGTAGTAAGTGCACTTGTGCGATGCTTGAGCCAAAATCATGAGCCTTGTCAGAGTTTTCCGCGGAGGACGGCTGTATTCACAGCCTTTTATCCACTGATCTAGGGAATAAATAAATTTGGGCCAAACCTTCATCAATATGTACAACAGTCCGCAGATTTTACTTTCCAATGGTTGATACACTGGTCTTGGCGCAATATCTGACTGCTTGGTATGATACGCGAAATGGCAATGCTTGGCGCGGTTTTCGACTTTCATGTTACAATGTCCGAGGCAAGGTAGGTAAAAATTCCTTAACTGCTTAGAGAGATATTTGGGTTTTTTTAGGCTTCGGAATATGTTGAATGGAAGGCGCAAAGTATGGTTCATGCAATTCAAAACGTATACCTGACATTGGGTAGTTTTCAATCCCTTATACCTTATAATCTAACCATCATACCAACTTGAAAAATCCACTAATCAATAGACCTTGTCAAGGAGAATAATATAGTAGTTTTTTTTATAGTTGTTAGAGATTTTAATGATATGGTATAATGATTTGAAGTCATGGACTTTTGGTGGAGAAAGTGAAATGTGTTACACACAGTCACATATTTCTTGCCCAGCTCAGGCTATTTTGTATTAGTAATCAAAATCCTGGACCAGGATTTCTTTATAATCAGTAAATATAATATGCCAAGGGCATGACAAATATAATTAACTTACAGGTTACACTTTTTATGAAACTTCTCTTTCTCTTATAATTAACTTTTCTTTTCAATAAATGTAACTATTCTCCCATTATCGACCTTTTTAATACTGTTTAAGGTTAGAGTAAATTGAAAGATATTATATCTCTTCTATGTCAATTGTTTTCTTGTATATTATCATATAGGATTATATAATTTAACCCCAACAGTCAACCCTTCTACCTCTATTAATCAACCTCATTGCATAGTCTTGGCACAAAAATCTACTCAGCCACGTATGATAACGCTCTATTTTCAGCCTGGTCTACATTTTGAATTGCACGAACCATATGATAGCACATTTTAGGTTGTTAGTATCCCGGGACCCTAAATTCGGATCCTGAGCTTCAGAGGTCGGGTATCGTACCACCTGTGCCAGCGGCAATATACTTCTCACTCTGCCCGCCGCTTTTGTCACTAGCCTCGTAGTGTTGCGGACAAAATTTGGTTTTGGTGAATTAGAATATCTTAACTAGGTGGGAATCGTTTAGCGGCGCATAAATGATTGTCGATGGTCATGATATGTCTTTGTTTGGGTAAGAAAATAGGCGATGTTTGTCTACCATGGGAGCTGGATATCGTAGGTCATGTTGGCTACAGGGGTGGCGGGCTTCTAAGGCTTGGCGGACAAGGGCGACGATCTTTCACTTCTCTCTGGTTTCTTTCAACCACGAACCGCGGAACAGAGCGATGGTTTCTCACATTCAACGGACGAAAGAAAAATTGGAGGACCTCCTGTGCATAGATAGTCAGACAACCGGCAAGGGTGGACTTTCTCTTCGCATAGATTCTTTTCATTCTTTCTTTTCTGTGGGTTCGTTAATCTTGAGCGAATGTTTGCGAATTAGCTTAGGAGGGTTGAATCAATTGCGAGCTGTGTGACTTCTTTTATCAGGCGTCAATGACTGTAGTGAACTTGTAGTTTCCCGCGCTTCAGAGAGTAGATACTAGGGTACCTCATGAATTCATGGTACAGAGCAGGGATCAGATGTGAGAGAGTGATGGTACAGCGCTTGCAACCGGGTACCATAATTTTGTCCAAATCAACGCACCTTGAAAAAAAATGGGGCTTAGCAGACATCAGAAAGCCAGATGATGGTTTAAGGAAGAAAGTACGGGTGCTCCACTATCCCCAGTAGTGTGCTGTGTGGGTTACACACTGGCAACTGTGTGTAACAACCGGGATTTAAGATGTTTCGCAACCTGATCACTTTTCACCACCGCCACATCAAGTTGGTACACATACTTTTTTGAGTGTTCCAAAGTTCCCATCACCAACGGAGAATGACCACCCCTGCCCTGTACCATGAATTCATGATCTACCCTTGTACTCGGGGGGTATATTAAAAATCGGAAACTACCCGCGCTGAATCAGGGATCAACGGGATCGGGCGATCGGAATGTCTGGAAAGTGGAGCAGTGTTACAGGACATCTTAAATCAACACTTGTTGCACCGAGTGATTGGTGATGATGGTGGAATTTCACAGAAAACGAATTCAACTACTTAAAGACAGCAAATAATAATACTACTACTGAGAACAAAACTAAGAGTCATGAGGTCATCAAATACAAAGTGCGGATAAGACATGAGTGGGCGTAGTAAGGGATTCATTGGAAGAAGGAAAAAAAGGACCGGAAGCAGTTGGATACTTGAAAGGAAAATGAAAACCTGGGAGAAAGGAAATGGGAAGGTGTGGGGGAATGATACGGGAATGAGTAATGGGACAGGGAAGGGAAAAGATATAGGAAAGGGAGAAGGGGTAGGGAAGGGGAAAAGTATAGGGAAAGGAAAGGTATGGGAAAGGGAAAGATAGGGGGAAGAGAAATAGCGTGGGGAAGGGGAATGACACTGGCAGAGGGAAGTGAAGTAGTGTAGGGGGGAGCAATTTAAGTGCAGAAAAGGTGAAGAGTGAACGGGGCAGGGAAGACAGCAAGAATAGGAAAAGAGGAGAAGGAGATATTGCAGTAGAATGAGGTTAAGGGAACCGGGGAAAGGAAATGAGCTATAAAACAATTAGTAAATGTAAACTATTAATGTTATTATCCGGCACTCTGGGGATGATTGAAAACTGGAAGGCTATTTCCACTCATCTCATGCAATTCTCTATGGAGATAAGGGTTATGTTTTCCGATTTCAAATGAGTTCCCCGAGTACAGTGTGAGTTGGTCTGATGCCCTACATTACCAAGATGTATGTCCACCATTGGCGGCCAAAAGGTCAGATACCCGATTCGGAGGAGAGGTGGTAAGCTGCGCAATTTCTGCCGGAGTAATGTTTGCCTATTCGGTGAAGATGGCAGCTTTAAGGTCAGGTACAGTGGTGGGATGAGGAGAGCGGCGGGAGATACGGCGCTTTAATAAGCACCATATGGCCTCAATAGGGCTCATATCAGGTGAGGAGGCAGACCCAGGAAAGAGATAGTTTCCAAGGCCGAGTTCATCAAGATTTTGAAGAGAGTGGCGTGCCCGATGTGCAGGAGCGTTGTCCTGCTGAAAGTATATATAGCCTGAGTTCGTCTCTCCAGCTTGGTGTAGAGTCTGCCACCAGGGGAACAAGTAGGGGCGTATAATATGCTCGAGATATGTCGCACCATTAATACGCCCTCAGTTTGCAGTATCCCAAACAACAAGAGGGCCTTTCTGGTCCCGGTAGATCGCTCCCCATATCATGATAGTCGTCATCCGGGGGAAACAAGGAACAAGGCAATCTTGATGATATTCTTCTTCGGGGAGGCGTGTGACCCATGTGGTTCCACATACATCACCTACTGAGAAAGCACACTCATCGGACCAGATTACATCTGCCCAGTCATCTATATCCCAATCCCGAAATCTTTCTCCCCAAGCCATTCTCTTCTCCTTGGCTGCCCCTGAAAGGAAGGGTTTTTCACGGGCCACTCGTCGATGATAGCCAGCACTTTCGAAGATTTTTTTAAGTGTTGCCTCACCCAGTTGGAAGTTGGCAAGTTCAGCGATTTGGGTATATGGGAGGCAGCGGTTTTGGGCACTCGCTGTTACAGTTTCAATTAGGCGCAGCTGGATGTCTGTGTTTACGGTAGGCCTCCTTCCTCTTCACGGAAATTGTCCTAGGCGGTTGGCACTCGCACTACCAGAGTGAACGATACGATGCAAAGTGCCTAGAGAGATACCAAATGCCTCCTGCAGCTGTGGGTAGGTCCACCGTCCATTGTGTCTGAGAGTTCGAATTACTTTTTTGACTTCTTGATCGGTTGTACGAATTTGGAGGGGAAGAGTTGGGGTATTGGGTGGGGTTACGGGTGCTGAACTGGTATTAGGCATACCGGAAGGCTTAGGCCCTGTTTGGCACGCCAACTTTTGTAAGGTAATACATTACAAACCACGGTTTATAAGGTTTACCTTATAAAATGCAGTTTGTAAGGTTTGATGTGTTTGGCAGCACAAGGCTTGAAAGGTAGAGCTTGGGAACCTTATGTGCCGTGGTTTGAAGTAGTGTAGTTTAGGGTTTAAGAAAATTTTGAAAACATACAAGTGACTGGTAAATATGCAGATTTGCCCTATAATAAATTCAATTTAGCACCGCAATAATATTGCTTCCTCCGATCCTGTTTAGGGTTGAGCCCGAATAGCCACACAAGTATTGTCTCCACCCTGCACAAGTTCCTGTGTGTTTGGCAAGCTATACCTTACAAACTACAGTGTGGAACACCTTACAAAATGCGGTTTGAGAAACCTTACAAACCGCGGTTGGTAAGGTGTTACCTTACAAAAGTTGGCTTGCCAAACAGGGCCTTAGCCTTCCCTTAGTGAATAAAGACCTATAGTTACCCTACCTTAGGATTCTGAGTTCAAAAGGACAAGCCAACACCCCCCTCCCGCACCAGCGTTGGGATGGCGCTACACCGGCAGACGCCGCCGTAGTTGCGTCCCCTCACCAAAGACATGGTCATTGGAGCCCATCTCGTAACCCCGTATACATCGCGGCCGTCCGTCCGACCGGATCCCGTTCGTAGGGTATTTGAGGGAAGACCTTTGGCGAGTTTATGCAAGTGGCTCGAGCCAAATCGGTCGACGTCGCATAATGTTACTGATCACTAAAGACGAGAGTCGCGAAAGTGGTCACTAAGTAATGGGACATTTTGCGGACAATGGTTAAGCAACACATTCTATACTCCACGCTCTCGCGATGAAAGTCGCAGAAGTGAATGGTGTTGTTGGATGAGGTAGTTTGAGAAATCAGACATACCCGCACTCACACACGTCAATAGTATTTTCTTTATACTGACGGAACCATTCGATAACGATACGACTGTGGAGGGATAATGGCTATTGGTGCGATTATCATAACAAGTCTATCTTATGCCTCGCAGATGTCGGTTGCAGAATATGTCTGCAATGCGGAGAGGTTCGATAACAAAGCTGGCCCCTTTGTTGGTTCGATCATGGAGACCATTCTGCGTATGCAAATGGTAAGCAAGACTCCATGCCGACGAAGATGGATCGTAACCAATGGACTGATGTGTGGG
>Ga0307509_10006868_pt1 | contig 15134 bp, 10 predicted proteins | sample 10_EM_MG_FD_202245 | JGI IMG/M metagenome (GOLD analysis project Ga0307509, IMG submission 202245) | Populus trichocarpa ectomycorrhiza microbial communities from riparian zone in the Pacific Northwest, United States - 10_EM | ecosystem: Host-associated > Plants > Roots > Unclassified | place...
TTGCGACGGCGGTCGGTCACGGCAGCGGCGGCAGCGTGCCGTCGGAGTTGAGCAGCGGGAGCATCGGCGTCTTGTGGATCACCGTGACGCTCTGATCGACACACGCATTGATCAGCTGGTCGTGCGTCATGGGCGTGCCCATGAAGCAGGTCGGCGCGACGGGCGCCATGTCCGGCGGGGCGCCATCGATCGGCGCAGCCTTGGGATCGTCGCCGCACGAGGCAGCGAACAGCACGAGAAAGATCAGCTTCTTCATTGGCGCGCTCCTCTCAATGACTCGCCACTGCGGCCTCGAACTGAGCGCCACAATCGGTTGCCGGCTTGAATGGTGCGATCACGCCGCCCTCGCTGGCGCGCTGGACCTTCATCGCGCACCCCGGGACGAGCTTGGCCTTGATCGTGATGTCGAAGATCATGAACGGAGCCGGAGTTCCGCTGGCCGCATCGGTGTTCCCGGTGACCCAGTCGACGAACCGCTTGGACGCCGGCGTCGACGGCACGCCCTGCGTGTCGACCTTCGAGATCAGGTGGAGATAGCCGAAGTTGACATAGTGGCCGTCCCGCACATTGCGCTTGTCGAACGACGTCGCCGTGCTGTCGGCGAAGTACGCGCCGTTCTGGTGGAACGCCTGGAACGCGAGCGACTTCAGCACGTCGCGATGGGCATCGTAGAAATCCGAGCCCAGGATCCCGACCGTCGATTCCGCGCTGGCGGATCCGACGACGGCATCGAGCACGCCCTGCGAGTTGCTCTTGTCCACGCCCTTCCATCGCCCGGGCGGCACCGCGATCGAGCGCGCCAGGATGCCCTGCGTGCCCGACAGCGCGTTGCGCCGCATCAGGTTGGTCTCGACCGTCCACGGCTTGGCCATCCCGGCCGCGCCGTAGCCGAACGCGAAGAACGCCTCCTCGGCGGTGATCGCCTGCTGCTGCGACGCCTTGGGCGCCACGAACAGCATCGCTTCCACCGGCCCGCTGAACTGGCCGACACCGGCGGGCACCGGCTGCCCGGTGCAGCTATCCACGAACACATCGGACATGCCGACATCGACCTTCGTCCCGACCGGGGCCGGATCGAGGTCGCACGTCAGCGCCGCGCCCGTGGTGTCGTAATACGTGGCAGTGCCGGTGATCGGCGCATTGGCCACGATGGCATTGACTCCCGTACAGGAGCCCTGCGACTGGTAGATCAATGTGACCGGCAGTGTCTGTCCCGCCAGGACCTTACCCATCTCCTGGATGAATGGACCGACCGCCGATGAGCCGGTGACCACGATCGGGTCCGGCAAGCTCGAACACAGAGGGTTGACAGCGCCCGCGACGCGCGGGCCCGCGATCAGCACGCCCAGCGCGCCGACCCACGAGAGGCGAATCCGCATATACGGTGGCTCCTATGAAAGAGGTGAGCGCACCGTACGGAGTCGATTTGTCACCATTCACCTGCCTGTGTGACCGCACGGAAACAGATCACATGAGATCTGTACGGCAAGCCGCGGTTTTCGCGACTGGACATCACCGAGGTCTGGATATCCCGATACCTGCGACGCTGTCCCGTCACACGCGTGCATCACGCATGGGCGGCGGCCGACGCTCGATCGACCGCCGCTCCCGGCAGCGCTGGCTGCTACTTCGATGACGGCAGCTTGTCGGGCGGCATGTCGGCCGAGGCCTGCGGGCTCTTCTGCAGGTCGCGGGCCTGGTCGGCGTGGCGCTGGAGGACCGGCTTCACGCTCTGCAGCATGCTCTTGAGGTCGGGGTCGGTGGCGCCGCTGATCGAGACATCGATCTTGGTCAGCTCCTTGTCGTGGCCCGAGACCATCATGTTGAGATATTCCTTGTCGAACTCGGCACCCTTGAGGGTCTTGAGGTGCGCCATCGCCGTGGTCATGTCCTTGTCGTCCTGGCGATCGGCGTCGGTCATCGGCTTGTCGGCCGGGATCGTGGCGACCTTGTGGGCCTTGGCGAACGCGGTGAGATCCTTGTCGGCGCTCTGGTGATCGCCGATCAGCGTCTTCGCGTAGTCCTTGACGTGTGCCGTTCCCGCCTTCTGGGCGACCTGGCCAAGGGTGATCTCCATCTGATTGACATGGTGGAGATGCCCGATGAGCTTGGTGTCTGCGTCGCTGAGCTTCTCGCCCTTCATGTCGCCGGTCTTGTCGGTCTTGTTGGCCTCGCTCGGCAGCTTCGCGGGCGGCGCCTTGTCGGCCGGGTTGGTCGGCGACTGGTCGCGCACCGGCGACCGATCCGGCGTCGGGCTGTTCGGGTCGCTGCTCGGCGGGGGGGTGGTCGGCGAGTTGCTGGGTGGATTGCTCGGCGGAACGTCCGCCGGAACCGCGCTGGCGAGCCCGGGTACCGCAAGCGCGGCGATGATGGCGAGTGCACGAAGCTTCATGACAGGTCCCCTTGGGTTAAGTGAATCTGTCCGGGAGCCTGCAAGTGGGGGACCTGTTCGCAGCGCAGTGATTCCAGCCGACTGCCGTCGGGAGCGCGCTGCAGGCCGTCATGCGGACGCGCGCATGGGGCACGCCGCGCGTCGACGTCACGGACCGCGCGCGCGGACCGCGGCGATGACTTCGTCGGGCTCGGGAAACCTGGCACCTTGCTTGGCGATGACGCGCGCACCGTCGACCCAGACGCTGAGCTCGCCGGTGTCACCCGGAACGAGGGTCGCGGCGACGCCGAGAGCGCGCTCGAGCTTGGCTGCCACACGGGCAGCGTGAGGTTTGTAACCTCAAGACGTGCAGTAGCGGATGGTGATCGTCATCCGCGAAGGTTAGCACGCGGCCGCGTGCTCGACGGGCGTGGCAAGCGGCGCGCGAAGTGATAGACGCAAGGCGTGTGGCTCGCGCACGCGCTCACGCTGTCGCGCATCCCGCTCGCCCTCGCGCTGTGGTGGGCGTGGGGTGATCCGGCGTGGTCGGTGGCGCTGGTCGCGATCGCGGCGCTGACCGACATGGCGGATGGCCGGGTGGCGCGCCGGGCGCGCCTGCGCGGCGACCGTGGGCCTGACATCGGCGGCTGGCTCGACCCGGCGGTCGACAAGCTGTTCGTCGCGGTGGTGCTCGCGGTGATCTGGGTGCACGGCCGCCTCGCCGAGCCGGCGGTGGTGATCGCGCTGATCGGCGCCCGCGAGCTGGTGCTGGTGCCGCTGATCGCGGTGTACCTGGCGCGGCGCCGGCCGCATGCGCCGCTGCGCGCCGACCGCCTGGGCAAGCTGACGACGGTCGCCCAGTTCATCGCGCTGTGCGTCATCGCGGTGGCGCCCGAGCATGCCCTGCCGGCGGCGGTGGTCGCCGCTGGGTTCGGGCTCGTCGCGGCCGGCCACTATGTCGCAACTGCGACCCATCGCGACGAGGCGCAACCCGGCCGCCCGCCGTGATACTCCACGGTGATGAAGCTACAGCTCGCGCTACTCGGGCTCCTGGCGGTCGGCGCTCCGGCGGCCGCGAAGGGCCTCACGATCGAGGACATGCTCGCGATGCGGCGGATCAGCGATCCGGCGGTGTCGCCCGACGGCAAGCAGGTCGCGTTCACGGTCCGCGACACCGACGTCGACGCCAACCGCGGCCGGTCCGACATCTGGCTCGCGGCGAGCGACGGCTCGGCGATCAAGCAGCTGACGACGCACCCCGAGAACGACACGGATCCGCAGTGGTCCGCCGACGGCAGCTGGCTGTACTTCGTGTCGTCGCGCTCGGGCTCGTCGCAGGTCTGGCGGATCCGGCCGGGCGGCGGCGAGGCCGAGCCGGTGACCAAGCTGCCGACCGACGTCGACGGCTTCAAGCTGTTCCCCGACGGCAAGCACCTCGTGGTCGCGCTCGAGGTCTGGCCCGACGCGAAGTCGCTCGCCGACTCGGCCAGGCGCGACGACGAGCGCGGCAAGTCCAAGGTCAAGGCGCGGGTCTACGATCAGCTGATGTTCCGCCACTGGGACCACTGGGAGGACGGCAAGTACTCGCATCTGTTCGTGTGGACGGCGCCCGATGCCGGCGGCAAGCTCGACGACGCGCGCGACCTGATGACGGGGATCGCCGCCGACGCGCCGATCAAGCCGTTCGGCGGGATGGACGACGTCGCGATCTCGCCCGACGGGCGCTCCGTCGCGTACGTTGCGCGGGTCGCCGGCCGCGAGAACGCGTGGCACACCAACACCGACGTGTTCGTGGTCGCCGCCGACGGCAAGGGCAAGCCGGTCGACGTGACCAGCGAGAACCCGGCGTACGACTTCGGCCCGGCGTTCTCCCCCGATGGCAAGTCGCTCGCGCTGCGGATGATGAAGCGCGCCGGGTTCGAGGCCGATCGCGAGCGGCTCGCGGTGATCGACGTGGCGTCGCACAAGCTGCGCGTGGTGACCGAGGGCTGGGACCGCTCGCTCGGCTCGATCGCGTGGAGCCGCGACGGTCGGACGGTGATCACCGACACCGACAACGTCGGCAACCACTCGGTGTTCGCGATCGACGTCGCGAGCGGCACCGCCAAGGTCGTGGTCGACAAGGGCAACAACGGCTCGCCGCGCCCGGCCGGCGATCGCATCGTGTTCGCGCGCGACACGCTGCGCCAGCCCACCGAGCTGTTCAGCGTCAAGCTCGACGGCAGCGACCTTCGCCAGATCACCCACCTCAACGACGCGCGGGTCAAGGCGATCACCTGGGGCGAGTACGAGCCGTACGCGTTCAAGGGCGCCAAGGGCGACACCGTCCACGGCTACGTGATCAAGCCGGCGGGGTTCACCGGCGGCAAGGCGCCGGTCGCGTTCCTGATCCACGGCGGGCCGCAGGGCAGCTTCGGCGACCACTTCCACTACCGCTGGAACCCCGAGGTGTTCGCCGGGCACGGCTTCGCCGTCGTGATGATCGACTTCCACGGCTCGACCGGCTACGGCCAGGCGTTCACCGACGCGATCAGCGGCGACTGGGGCGGCGCGCCATACGACGATCTGATGATGGGCCTCGACGCCGCGCTCGACAAGTACGGCTGGCTCGACAAGACCCGCGTCGCGGCGCTCGGCGCGTCGTTCGGCGGCTACATGATCAACTGGATCAACGGCAAGACCGATCGGTTCAAGGCGCTGGTCTGCCACGACGGCAACCTCGACGAGCGCATGGCGTACTTCGACACCGAGGAGCTGTGGTTCCCCGAGTGGGAGCACGGCGGCGTGCCGTGGGAGAAGCCCGAGGGCTACACCAAGCACAACCCGATCGACCTGGTGAAGAACTGGAAGACCCCGACGCTGGTGATCCACGGCGGCAACGACTATCGCGTCGTCGACACCCAGGGCATGTCGACGTTCACGGCGCTGCAGCGCAAGGGCGTACCGAGCCGGTTCCTGTACTTCCCGGACGAGAACCACTGGGTGCTGAAGCCGCAGAACTCCAAGCTCTGGCACGACGAGGTGCTGGCCTGGATCGACAAGTGGACCCGGCGCTGAAGAGCGGTCGGAACGGCCTCGACGGGTCCAGCGCTCCCATGGGCTTGCAATGGTTTACATCGAGGTCGATCCAGACGAAGCGCTAGGGTACGATCGTCCGTCCGGGTCATTGTGATGCGCGCATGGGCTGTGAGTATCGGGATCGCGATCCAGCTGAGCGCCGCGGGCAACGCGTTCGCGCTGGACGGGCATCGCCGGATCACGCAATACGCGCAGACGCATTTTGCGGCGCACGATGGCATGCCGCACAGCCTGGCCAATGCAATCGCGCAGACCGACGATGGCTATCTGTGGACGACGAGCCAGGAGGGTCTGTCGCGATTCGATGGTGCGTCGTTCACGACGTATGACCACCGCGAGAACAACGAGATCCCGATCAACCTGTTCACCGCGCTCGTGGCCGACCGGCAAGGCACCCTGTGGGCCGGGACGCGCAGCGGCGGCGTGCTGCACATCGTCGGCAGCGAGTTTCGCACCGTCGCGTGGGAGCCGGGCCGGCAGGAGCAGCAGGTCCGTGTGCTGGCGTTCGATGCGAACGGCGATCTGTGGGTCGGGACGCGCGATCGCGGCGTGGTCCGGCTGCACGACGGTGTGTTCGCCGCGGCGCTGACGACGCGCGACGGGCTGCCGAGTGACGACGTCCGCGCGCTGTTCGCCGGCCGCGACGGCGCGATGTGGATCGGCACGTTCCACGGGCTGGTGCGCTGGGCCGATGGCCGGCTGACGCGCGCGCCGGCGCCGCTCGACAGCGTCGCGGTGCACTCGGTCGCCGAGGACGATGGCGGCGCGCTGTGGTGCGCGACCGACAAGGGGTTGTTGCGGCTGCGCAACGGCGCGGCCGAGACCGTCGGCGCGGATCGCCTGCCCGGCGAGATCGTCAAGGTGCTGTTCGACCGCGACGGCAACCTGTGGATCGGCACGCGCATGGGAGTCGCGCGGATGACCGCCGACGGTGACATCGAGCGGCTGCCGTACCCCGAATCGGTGGTCAACGCGCTGTTCGAGGACGCCGACGGCAACCTGTGGATCGGCAGCGACCGCGGCCTCGACCGGCTGCGCGACGGCGACATGCTGCCGTTCGGCGCCAGCGAGGGGCTCGTCGACGAGGCGGTCGGCGGGATCCGCGAGGATGCGGCCGGCGCGAAGTGGATCACGACGCCGCGCGGGCTGTTCCGGATCGCGCCGGGTGAGACCAGCGCGACGCGGATCGCGGCGCAGCGCGGGCTGTATGCGGTCTTCGCCGACGCGAGCGGCACCGTGTGGTTCGGCGGGCGCGACGGCAACCTCGGCTCCTGGCGCGATGGCAAGCTGACCTGGCTCGGCACGCGCGACTGGGAGCGCATCCGCTCGCTGGCCGAGACCCCGGACGGGTTGTGGCTCGGCACCGAGCATGGGCTGTTCCGTATGCGGGGCGACAAGCTCGCCGACGCGGTCGCGGTGGTGCCCGGGGTCGCGGTGCGCGCGATCGTGCCCGACGCCGCCGGCTCGGTATGGCTGGCGACCGAGGACAGCGGCCTCATGCACTGGCGCGCCGGCGCGGTCGTGCCGGTGCCGCCGGGCGGGCCGCCGCGCACGACACCGGTCACCACGATCCTGTTCGACCCCGATCACACGATGTGGGTCGGCACCGAGGGCGCCGGACTGTGGCGGCTGCGCAATGGCCACTGGTTCGCCTTCACCGCCAGGCACCGGATGTTCGATGACGTGATGTGGCGCATCCTCGACGACGGCCTCGGCTACCTCTGGATGTCGTCCAACCGCGGGATCTGGCGGGTCAGCCGGAAGCAGCTCGACGCGGTCGCCGCCGGCGAGCGCATCACCGTCGATTCGCAGGCGTACGGCGAGGCCGACGGCATGCGCGACCGCGAGTGCAACGGTGTGGCCGACCCGGCGGGCTGGCGCACCGCCGACGGCAAGCTGTGGTTTCCGACCGGCAACGGGCTCGTCGTGATCGACCCGGCGCAGCTGCGTCCGCGGCAGCCGCCGCATGCGTTGATCGAGAGCGTGCGGGTCAACGGCCGGCTGCAGCCGCTGGCGGGCACGCTCGTGCTCCCCGCCGGCAGCACGCGCCTCGAGCTCAGCTACACGGCGCCGGCGCTGCGCGGCCCCGAGCGGCTGCGGTTCCGCTACCGGCTCGTCGGCTTCGAGCCGGAGTGGATCGAGGCCGGCACGCAGCGGCTCGCGCAGTACACCAACCTGCCGCCGGGCGAATACCGCTTCGTCATCGAGGCGGGGCTCGACGACAAGTGGGGTCCCCAGGGCGCGCTCGCGGTGTCGCTGCCGCCGCTGTTCTACCAGACTGGCTGGTTCGCTGCGCTGGCGGTGGTGTCGCTCGCGCTGGCGATCGTGGCGGTGCCGCTGCTCCGCGTCCTGCGGCTGCGGCGGCGCGAGCGCGAGCTCGACAAGCGGGTGCAGGAGGCGATCGGCGAGCTCAAGGTGCTCTCGGGCCTGCTTCCGATCTGCGCGTGGTGCAAGAAGATCCGCGACGACCGCGGCTACTGGAGCCGGATCGAGGCGTACCTCGGCGCGCGCACCGATGCGCAGTTCACCCACGGCATCTGCCCCGATTGCACCGACAAGATGCTCGCCGAGGAGAGCTTTGGCCGCAGCACGATCAGCAGCAAGGGTCCGCCGCACGGCACATGAACCAGAGTCTTCCGCTGCTTACCGGTGAGTTGTAGACAGAGATTCTCTAGACTGGCGCGATGCAAGCACGCTGGATTGCAGTTCTATTGATGGCCTCGGCCTGTGGATTGACCAACTCACGACCGGGTGACCTGAGCGTCGGGCTCGGCGATCCGCCGGTCGACGCCGGAATCCCCGATGGCGGCGCGCCGCCCGATGGTGCGGGCGGCGAGGCGTCCGATGTCCACGGCGTCGCGATCGATCTGCACGTCTCGTCGCCGACCACGGTGACGCCGGTGCCGGAGAACCTCTCGGCGTTCGTCGTGCAAGCCTACGTCCCCGACGATGTGCCCGGCGGCTATCGCGTCATCGACGGCGACACCAGCGCCGGCTCGTTCACAATCCCGGCCGTACCCGCGGGCTCGTTCTACCTCCTCGTGGTGGCCCCCGGCGACCCCGTCCCGCATTTCTATCAGACCGCGTCGCACGCGATCGATCTCGGCGTGTTCGCGCTCGGCCGCGTCGACGGGCCGCTGCCGCAGCAGCCGACCAACCTGACGTTCCACCTGACCGGCACCGCCCCGGCGCAATCGGGCGATCTGTTCTTCATCGACTCGTTCGCGACCGCCGGCGAGTCGTTCGGCTTCGTTCCCAACGGCGAGACCGCGCTCGATGGCTTCGTGCTCGACTGGCGCGACACCGGCGCCGTGCTGCTCGACGCCGCCGAGGGCGACGACCTGTTCGTCACCCACCAGCGGCGCACGCCCGGAACGCAGGGCCAGGCAACCCGCACGATCCTCGACGCGTTCTCGACCCGGTCGATCACGCTCGTCGACGGCCAGCCCACCAGCGTCAGCGGCGCGTTCGCCGTGCCGGCGGTCACCGGCAACCAGCAGGTCCAGTTCTCGCCGGCGTCGTACGTCCAGGGCCACGACGTGCCGGTGCACCAGCGCCTCGCGATGCTGTTCCGGCTGCGCGCCGGGTTGACCGGCGCGCTCTCGCAGGGCGCGCAGATCGTCGACCTGTCCCAGCTGGTCAATGCCTCGCAGCAGACCGCGTTCGGCTTCGCATCGTTCAACGATCCGTATCCGCGTGACTGGCCGCGCTTCGTGTTCGCCGATCCGCAGACCGCGTGGAACTACGCCGCGCGCGGCACCACGCTGTCGACGACCTACTTCGGCAACACCTTCACACGCACGGCGGCGTCGGCGTTCTTCGACGTCTCGGCGCCGTTCCCCGCGCCGCGCGGCATCAAGCTCGGCGGCGTCGACTCCAGCCAGGCGGGCGCCGTCCCGTTCGACGGCAGCCACGCCGTCACCATCGAGTGGCAGCCGGTGATCGGCGTCGCGCGCTACATCGTCACCGCGATGCAGATCACCTCCGACGGCATCGCCGCCACCCTCACGACGATCGCCACGTTCGACACCCTGGGCACCCACGTCGCGATGCCGGCGAACCTGTTCTCGGTCGGCGGCTCCTACGTCTTCTCGGTCGCCAGCATTGTCGATCCGACGACCGACTACGCCGGCGGCACGCTGCGCCGCCAGGGCTTCCCGGTCGCGATCCACGACGCTGTCACCGCGCGCCTCCTGTTCGCCAGCTCGTGCGGCAACGGCATCGTCGACGCGGCGTTCGAGCAGTGCGACTCCGGCGGCATCGCCACCGATACCTGCAATGCCGACTGCACCCGCCCGCTGTGCGGCGACGGCATCGCCAACACCCTGGCGCACGAATCGTGTGACGACGCCGGCGACTCGATATTCTGCAACGCCAACTGCACCCTGGCCGCCTGCGGCGACGGCCACGTCCACTTCGCCGCCGGCGAGCAGTGCGACGACGGCAACCTCAACGCGTTCGACGGCTGCTCGTCCGACTGCTTCGTCGAGGCCGGCTTCACCTGCAGCGGCGATCCTTCGGTCTGCCACTTCGGCCCGTAGGCTTTGTACGATTCGCCTCATTGACCATGGGCCTCCACTACGAGAAGAAGCCGTCGGACGCCGACATCCTTGAACGCATTTGTCATGTCGCCGTTCTCGCGGTCGTGGCAGCTTGTTCGGCGTCAAAGCACGCCGCCCATACGAGCTTGGTAGCGCGCTCATGACTCTTGATTTCACGATCCTGGCGGTATCCTGCGTCGCGGCCGTCATGACGAGTGCCGGACCCTGGACTCCACGTCCGGCAGATAGTCGAGCGCGGCACGGATTGTATCGTCGGCGATGACCACGTTCTCTATCCGTCCTCCCAGGTACTCGGCATGGGCCGACAGATCGTAGAGTCCGTGACCGCTCAGATAGAACAGGCTCGCATGCTCTCTCCAGTCAGCTCGCCTCGCGCCGGATCTCCGACCATTCGTCCCGTATCGTCAGATACGCTCAGAACATCTAGAGCTTTACTGCGGCACCAGAACACATCGGAACAGGCGCAACAGATCCGATCGGTTCATGTGATTTCAATAAGATTGCTACTATCGGAACAGACGGAAACATCCATCGGAACACTTTCGCCTCCGACGTTCCGGTACCGGCGAGACAGCACCGATAGTTAGCCACGTACCGGCTCGGCCCGCCGCTTGCTTTCGTCTGCCAGTGGGCCTTGGATTGGGGAGCTCGCTGGCTCCCGTCTACCCTTCGCACCCCCAAAGGGTCGCTTCCACCCAATCGCCGGCTGTCAATCCCGCCTTTCCACTCGACGATCGTGCACTCCACCGTGAAGTCCGACGAAGACCTGTCCGAGATCCAGCCCGCGAGTCCCTCGCCGATAGATCCCACGCGCACCAGCGCCTCGCTGGTGTCGCCGCAGCCGCAGCCAGCGCGGCGCACGATGGCACCCCAGCTCCGCGACCACGCGCGCTACGATATCCTGGGCGAGCACGGTCGCGGCGGCCTCGGCCGCGTCTCGCGCGCCCACGACCGCGAACTCGGGCGCGACATCGCGATCAAGGAGCTGATCTCCCGCGGCACCGTCAGCGAGATCCGCTTCCTGCGCGAGGCCCTGATCACAGCCCGCCTGGAGCATCCCGGCATCGTCCCGGTCTACGAGGCCGGCCGCTGGTCCGACGGGACACCATTCTACGCCATGAAGCTCGTCGCCGGCCGCCCGCTGCGCGACCTGATCGTCGAGCGCAAGACTGTCGACGAGCGCATCGGCCTCCTCCACCACGTCATCGCCGTCGCCGACGCGATTGCCTACGCCCACGGCCGCAACGTCATCCACCGCGACCTCAAGCCATCCAACGTCATCGTCGGCGACTTCGGTGAGACCGTCGTCATCGACTGGGGCCTGGCCAAGGACCTCACCACCGATCAAGAGGCCACCGTCAGCGGCGGCCCCTTCCGCACCCATATCGACGACGGCCTGACCTCTACCGGCAGCGTCCTTGGCACCCCGGCCTACATGGCCCCCGAGCAGGAGCGCGGCGAGCCCGTCGACCAGCGTGCCGACGTCTACGCCATCGGCGCCATGCTCTGGGAGCTGTGCTCGCTGCAAAAGCTCCCACCCAGCTATGCAGGCCAGCGCCGCCGCATCCTGCGCAAGGCCGGCATCGACCAAGATCTGACAAGCATCATAGATAAGGCTTGCCACCCCGATCCGGATCGCCGTTACTCCGACGCTGGCGCGCTCGCGGCTGATCTCAAGGCGTTCAAGGCCGGCGCCCGAATCGCCGCCCGCCGGTATTCGCTATGGGCCCTGCTCGCCCATTGGACGCGCCGGCATCGCACCTTGGCGATATCGACGATCTTCATGGCAACGTTCGTCATCATCGGTATCGCGACCTACGTCCAGACCATCGCGGTGGAGCGCGACAGAGCCGACACGGCGTTTGCGCGGAGCGAAACCGCACGGGGTGACCTGACTCTTGAGCATGCCGAATTGCTCCTTCAGAGCGATCCGACTGCCACGGTCACGACGTTGTCCGAATATCAGGGCAAGGATGACCTTCGCCGTCGTAGGCTTCTCGCCGAGGCGACCGGTCTCGGAGTCGCGGCGAGGGCGGTCGAGCCACATAGCGATACGATCTGGTTCTTGCTCGGCGACAAGTCGGGCGCAATCGTGTCGCTTAGTGAAGACGGTTTGGTCCAACGCACACAGGGAGACGTATCCACGCCGCTGGCACACGATGTCTCGTCCGATGTACACATGAGCTACGCCCCGTCGCGAAAGCTCTTGGCTTACACGACTAGCCCCTCGGGTATCGCGATTCTACGAATCGACGAGCAGACATTTATGCGGATCTCGGGTGTGACGGCCACAGCGCTGCGATTCTCGTCTGACGGATCACAGCTGGCCGCGATCACTCACCACGGTGAGCTGATCGCATGGTTGATCGAGAAATCGAGCACGACGGAGACGTACCGCGCGTCGCTTCCCGGAGCCACCCGAGTGCTGTTTATGACACCCACCCGCATCCTGGTACAGCGTGGCACCGAGATCCGCACCCTTGCGACCGACGCCACTGGCGGGCCGCCGTCCATCGCAACGGCGCCTGCGGTTGTGTCGATCGATGCGCGGCCCGAGGCCGTCGTCGTCGGCACCAGCGATGGTAATATCCAGTTGCTTTCCAAAACGCTCGCAGTGGCAAGCGAGGCATCGTTATGTCGCGCACGCGTCAACAGTGTACAATTCCTCCTTGATAAGAATCAATTTGTCTTCGGATGTTCAGATGGGCATTCTGGCCTCGCGCAATTCAATGATGCATTGTCCGCCATCAGAGTGATAAATACATTTCCGACTCACGGCTTCACTTATGTTAAGACTGATCCGACAGGTCGATACGTGACAGTCATCGACGAGTCGCATACAGGTTATCTGTACGATACAGATACTCGTATTGTACATCGTTACGAAGGACATGCTGGGCAGCCCACGTACATTGCCGCTCCGACTGCCGATTTTAAGAGCGTACTCACCGGCGATGCAAACGGAACCGTGCGCCTTTGGGACCCGCCCACAACACACGCTCGCGTGATTCTGCAAGCCCCGGCTCCGCTCTACGAACTGTCATTCAGCAATGACAGCAAGACGCTGCTGGCCAACGGAAGCGAGCGTATGGCGCGCGGCGTGGATCTCGAGACCGGGTCATTGTTTTACTTGCCGGATGATATCGGCGTCATCAAAGCACGGATTGCGCCAGACGGGTCCTCGATGCTCACCTTCAGCTATGATGGGACCGTGCGCGTCTGGCGGGCGCATGATCGCAAGTTGATACGCTCGTTCAAGGAACATAAGGGTCTGATCGGAGAAGCAGACTATGCAAACTCCGGGCGCATCGTGTCTGCCGGGGCTGATGGCCTCCTTCTTCAGTGGACGCCAGAGGGTACGGACGTGACGGTGCTGTTCCGAAACGGCTCTCCGCTCAGAAGGCTAGAAGTCCTATCGACCAACGGACACATAGTCGTCGATGACGTCAGTGGCGCAGTATGGGATGTCGCGCCCGATCACTCGGTGATACAGGTTCGCCACTCGCGATGCTTCGAGCATCTCCGGATGGCAAGTTTCTTGCTATCGGCACGCGCGGCGGGAAGGTGTTCGTATATGATACGTCGAGTTGGCGCATCATTCGAACGTGGACGAGCGATGGCAGTATCCGACAAATCGCGTTTGATCCGTTCGATCGAGACTTGATCGTTGCCTCGGAGGCGAAACACAGGCGATTTGGCCACGTCCACTTGCTCGCGCTCGAGGCGGACCGTATGGTCCACTGGAACGACGTCGTCGCTGCCGTGCGGGACGTCGCGTATGCCCCCGATGGCAACACGCTAGGCTTCGTCTGTGCCGATGGAGGCATATGGCTGTATTCCGCGATCAAGGATTTCTGGGCCTACGCGAACGACGAGCGTACCGACACCCTCGCCGCGGCCTTCTCCCCCGATGGCCATCTGTTCGCATCCGCTGACCGGCACGGCGCAGTCATCCTGCGCGACGTGGCCGCAATGCTCAAGTCCCGCGAAGTCAATGCTACACAAACACCGGAACATAGGATACATCAATGAGGAAGAAGCTCAATAAGCAACGTCTAAAACTCGACCGCCAAGTCATTCGGTATCTGAGGAACCTTTCGGAGAACGAGCTCCTACAGATCGTCGGTGGCAACAGCGCGACCGACCCGGAGTGCAGCTTCGGCGCCGGTAACTGCGAGCCCTTTTAGCAGTCTATGAGGAGATCTCCCGTCTTGCTCGCTACCATGGCGTTATCATGCGCTCCAGCCTCGGGCGTTACCGGCTCAAACGGCGTGATACTCCGACAGCAAGCACCGCTGGCCACATTCTACTCGGACTGGCTAGTGCTGTCGCCCAATACGACGGGAGCAACGATCCGCGTGGAAGACGGAGCGATCGCAATCACCATGCCCACGAGCGGCCGCGATGACATGGTGGTGCGCCGTAGGTTCGATGTGCTCGCCGCACGCGGCCAGCGCTTGCGCCTCAAGGCTCGCGTGCGAACCGAGGCCCCGGTCGGGTCGTTCGCGCGCGCGACTCTCACAACCATAACCACGGCCGCGGCACCATCATATCGCGACATTGGAAGTACAAGCACAGTGAATTCGAGTTCGGGGGCGACCATCCATGCCGTGATCGACATCTCGCCAACGGCAACAGCCGGAGAGCTAGATCTCGTGTTGCATGGCCCCGGTACGGCGTGGTTTTCCGACGTAGAAGTCGTGGCAATCGGTGCCTCGCCATCCCCCGCGGCGATACCGCTCTCGCCGCAACAGATCGCGAATCTCGTCACGTTCAGCCGCGCCGCCGCCTTGATTCGTTATCTGCATCCATCTGATCAGGCAGCAGGTCTCGACTGGAACGCGTTCTTGCCGATGGCGATTAGAGGAGTTCTCCAAGTAACCTCGTCATCCGACCTCCTGAGCGAACTCCGCGCGACGTTTTCCGAGCTCTCCCCCACTGTGACGTTCTCCAATACTGGCAGCCCGGCGGCCCCGGTGATTCCTCCGCGCAGTGATGGCACGCACCTCGTGCGGTGGCGGCGCACCGGACTCGGCACTTCCCCGTTTTACGCCTTTCGCGAAGGCCGCGACCAGGATAGTACCGTCGCGACGGCGCTCACAAGGCTAGACTTCGGAGACCTA
>Ga0307509_10006869_pt1 | contig 15133 bp, 9 predicted proteins | sample 10_EM_MG_FD_202245 | JGI IMG/M metagenome (GOLD analysis project Ga0307509, IMG submission 202245) | Populus trichocarpa ectomycorrhiza microbial communities from riparian zone in the Pacific Northwest, United States - 10_EM | ecosystem: Host-associated > Plants > Roots > Unclassified | place...
TTCAGTGAGGTTCAATTAACCATGAGTATTCCGAAAATTACTGTGCTCAAACTGCGCCACCAGGGTGGCGAACTCGCTTCATTGACTCCTCCGGTGTTAGCTCCATTTCCAATTAGACCAGTTTTTGGTAGTTCACTTGTCGTAGATACTTTATGCGACGAGCCGGCCGGAGAGGATAATGCCGTGGCCTGCTTCTATTTCGACTCCGCGGCCCAAAAGGAGCAGTCCGCGATGAGTGTGTTGGGGGCTTTGTTGAAGCAGGTCGCTAGTAGTCTTGAGAAAATTCCTAAAGAAGTAACGGACGCATTTCGAAGGCATAAGAAATTCATCGGTGGTCGGGAATTGCAGCTCTCTGAGATTGTGAAGATGCTGGGGAGCCTCTCATCTACGCAACCCACGTTTTTGTGCCTTGATGCACTGGACGAGTGCGCTGAGCGAGATCGGGCCAAGGTACTTCTTTCGCTCAAGGATATCATCAAAATTTCCCCCACCATTCGGGTGTTCCTAACCGGGAGACCATATGTTGGCGATGAAGTGGGGGGAAAGCACTTCATAGAAGGAACAGCACTTGTATCGATAAGCCCCCCGAATGGTGACATTATTCGATACATCCAAACAAACCTTGCCGAAGGCACAAGTTCGGGTAGATGGATGTAAAATTAGAGGCAGAAATTGTAAAGAATATTCTGGAAACATCCTCGGAGATGTGAGTATAATTGGCGAAATATGGAACCTTACCCAAGCTATCCGCTGACAGATATCAAGGTTCCGGTTAGTCGCTCTAAACCTCAACGCAATTATGCAGGAGACTACCATTCGTGGGCGGCGAGAAAAGCTTCGGATAATTACCGATGGACCGGACCTGGGAGATACCTACGGCGCAACCTTAGATCGGATCAAGGCACAGGGTGGTTATAAATCAAGACTCGGGACGACCGCTCTGATGTGGATATGTCATTCGAAACGGCAGCTGAGAACAGAGGAGCCCTGTCAGGCCTTGGCGGTAGAAATAGAATCCACGGATTGCAGTGCTGATGACGCTCCCTTAATACAGACAGTATTGAGCTGCTGTCAAGGATTTGTTGTGGTGGATGAGGAGGGATCGACTGTTCGACTCGTCCACCACACACTCCGGGAGTATTTGGTCAATCATTGTAGCCTTTTCCAGAATCCTCACTCGAAAATTGCGGAGACCTGTTTGACATACCTGAATTCGCAGCAGGTAATGGCTCTTTCGGACCCTCGCGTTCAGAGTACTCAACACTTACCCTTCCTGGAATATTCCGCATTATACTGGGGAGACCACATTAAAAAACAGCTCACGGCTGTTGGGGGAGCGCTTGCCCTGAAACTCTTTAGCCACTACGAATGCCATGTATCAATTAGGCCACTCTTGGAATCCGTGCTCGGTGGAGGTTCTGTTAGTGATATTGTCGGATTTCGCAAGTTCACAGGACTACACTTTGCATCCATATTTGGGCTTGTTGAGATTGTGAGGGTTTTGACAATGATGGACGGGGTCGATATAAACGGGGTGGATGAAACTAGTGCCACGCCTCTGATATGGGCTGCTATGAATGGACATGAAGCAGTGGTGAAGCTGTTACTAGGACGGAAGGAGATAAACCCCGATAGGCCAGGCAATGACTGCCGAACGCTTATCTTGTGGGCCGCCAGGAATGGACATGGGGCAGTGGTAAAGCTGTTACTTGGGCGGGAAGACGTCGACCCTAATAGGATAGACGACTGGCTCCAATCACCAATCATGTGGGCTTCCCAGAATGGACATGAGGCAGTGGTAGAGCTGTTGCTTGGACGGGAAGATATTAACCCCGATGGGCCAGACTCCCGCGGCCGAGGACCAATGTCGCGGGCTGCCGAGAATGGACACGAGGCTGTGGTGAAACTGCTACTGGGGCGTAAAGGCGTCAACCCCGATAGGCTGAACGTTTGGTACGAAACACCAATATTTCTGGCTGCCGAGAATGGACATGAGGCAGTGGTGGAGTTGTTACTGGGAAGGGAAGACGTCAAACCCGATAGACCGGATAGAGGATTGCGAACACCAATCTCGCTAGCTGCCGGGAATTGGCATGAGGGGGTGGTGAAGCTGTTGCTTGGACGGGAAGGCATTGACCATGACAGGCCAGACTCCGGCGGCCGAGCGCCAATAGCGTGGGCTGCTGGGAATGGACACGAGGCTGTGGTGGGGCTGCTACTAGGGCGGAAAGACGTCAACCCCAACGGGCCAGACAGTAAGGGCCGAACACCAATCTCGTGGGCTGCCGAGAATGGACATGAGGCAGTAGTGCAGCTATTTCATGGGCCGGACGCCAACCCTGACGAGCCCGGCGTGTGAGGCCTACCGCACACTCGCACCGTGCTACGGGGAGCGATCAGGATATCACAAAGTTGATAACGGATTTCCAAGCCCTACCCACACCGCCCAATCCCGAAGCCATATAACCACCTTTTTAGAGTGGCTCTGCACACTAGGTCCTTTGAAAAATTGTTCCCATGCCTATTCCGGAAAGGCCCTTCACTTTCTATGCTAGTATCAGAATAATTACCCCACGATTCCTTTTTTCTATTTTCGAATTCGCTGTAATATAAGCCACAGTGGGGAATTGCACTCTAGGGTTGCGGTCGCGGCACGAAGCTCAGGCCCACCTTTTTACGATATCCAATCTTCTCCCGGTGCCTAGTTTATTATAGATTTTTCTTTCCGTCAGTTTTATCTTCCCTCTCTTTGGTTTGATATTTCTTCCCCCTTCTCATCTCTCCTCTAAACATTGATGTACGTTAGATACCAAGTAGAGAAGAAAGAAGAAAGAAAAGACTGATTTTCAAAGCAGATGGGCCAATGCTGGATGTCTATGATAGATCAATTTGGCCTGATCACAAAACAATGAACGATAGCGATTGGAAGTGCGGTCTCTATTAACTGACGAAAACCCCCACGATCCCTCTTGCTCCTCTCAGGAGTTGCCATGGTGTTTAAATATTAGAAGTGCCTCTGTCCAAACAGCCCACATTCTCCGCCGTGTAATAGCATACGGTACGCAATCCCGACAGAGGCAAGCTAAATTCACAAAGGCTATCCAACGAGCTCGACAGTACCGGTATGTGGGGGCAAAATCGCCGAACAGCAAGGCAGTCTGGTAGCATGTTGCTAGGTTTTCCTACGCAGTGAACTCGATATCTTAGATATCGATACTATTCTAACCTTGGACGAAAACATCTCTCCTGGTGATTGTACCGTAGAATTCCATATATAAGGCACATTCCAAAGTTTGGCGCACTCAGAAATCTGGTAACGACTGTTGGTCCAATCGGCAACCTAAAACTTTAGCTACCCCCCTCCTGTAATAACAAAAATGTTGAATAAGACGCGCACTTGAGTATTTACGGAGGTACCGCGTGTAAGTTTTGTAGGTTACACAGGGGGTGAGGGTGGCAGTGATAAACCCCGCTCTCCTCTCACTCTCTGGAATTGGGTCGTCCGACGCCACCGCACCTAATCAACCTGTCCTCTACAATATTCCTAAGTGCGGGGGACAGAAAAAGGTCAGGTCCAAGCTTCGTTATCAAGTCCCTCCATTACCCAATCCCCAGGATATAATATTTCTATCAACACCACCAACTCGCAAAGTAATAATAGCAATTTTTTTAATACTACCGGCTGCCGGAATCCCTTGCTCACACCACCAATAGTTTCAACATGTATAAAAGTCATGACTCTGCGGTCACCGATAATCGATCCGAAATCCTGACTTGGCTGTCGCCTCTCGAGCCCCACTTACGGCACAACGACATTCGAACAACCCGGGTTAAGGATGTGGGCGACTGGCTTCTGCGCACAGAGGAATTTCGAAGCTGGAAGAACGGCGATGGTTGGGGTGAATCACAAAAGGCAACTATGTTTTGCCCCGGCAATCTAGGGGTCGGCAAGACTTACATCAGGTAAGACACCCGGTGTCAAAGAGGGAAAGCACAACGCTGGATGTTCTTTCTGATGATTTACGATTATAGTTCACTTGTCATAGATACCTTATGCGACGAGCCAGGAGAGTCCGGAGAGGATAATGTCGTGGCCTGCTTCTATTTCGACTCCGCTGCTCAAACAGAACAGTCCGCGATGAGTGTGTTGAGAGCCCTGCTGAAGCAGGTCGTTAGTAGTCTTGAGCAAATTCCTCAAGAAATAACGGAAGCATTTCGAAGGCGTAAAAAATTCATCGGTGGTCGGGAATTACAGCTCTCTGAGATTGTGAAGATGTTGGGGAGCCTCTCATCTACGCAGCCCACGTTTTTGTGCCTTGATGCACTAGACGAGTGCGCTGTACCAGATCGGGCCAAGGTACTTCTTTCGCTCAGGGATATCATCAAAATTTCCCCCACCACTCGGGTGTTCCTAACCGGGAGGCCATATATTGGCCATGAAGTGGGAAAGCACTTCCCAGAGGGAACAGCACTTGTATCGATAAGCCCCCCAAATGATGACATTATTCGATACATCCAAGCAAGACTTGCCGAAGGCACAGGTTCGGGCGAGATGGATGTAAAATTAGAGGCAGAAATCGTGGAGAAGATTCCAGAAACTACCTCGGAGATGTAAGTATAATTGGCGAAATATGGAACCTTACCCAAGCTATCCGCTGACAGATATATATCAAGATTCCGGTTAGTCTCTCTAAACCTCGACGCAATTATGCAAGAGACTACCATTCGTGGGCGGCGAGAAAAGCTCCGAGTAATTACCGATGGACCGGACCTGGGAGATACCTACGGCGCAACCTTAGATCGGATCAAGGCACAGGGTGGTTATAAATCAAGACTCGGGGCGACCGCTCTGATGTGGATATGTCATTCGAAACGGCAGCTGGGAACAGAGGAGCTCTGTCAGGCCTTGGCGGTGGAAATAGAATCCACGGATTGCAGTGCTGATGACGCTCCCTTAATACAGACAGTGTTGAGCTGTTGTCAAGGATTTGTTGTGGTGGATGAGGAGGGATCGACTGTTCGACTTGTCCACCAGACACTCCGGGAGTATTTGGTCAATCATCGTAGCCTTTTCCAGAGTCCTCACTCGACAATTGCGGAGACCTGTTTGACATACCTGAATTCGCAGCAGGTAATGGCTCTTTCGGACTCTCGCGTTCAGAGTACTCAACACTTACCCTTCCTGGAATATTCCGCATTATACTGGGGAGACCACATTAAAAAACAGCTCACGGATGTTGGGAAAGAGCTTGCCCTAAAACTCTTTAGCCACTACGAATGCCATGTATCAATTAGGCCACTCTTGGAATCCATGCTCGATCGGGATTTTATTAGTACTATTGTCGAATTTCACAAGTTCACAGGACTACACTTTGCTTCCATATTTGGGCTTGTTGAGATTGCAAGGGCTTTGACTATGATAGACGGGGTCGATATAAACGGGGTGGATGAAACTAGTGGTACGCCGCTGATATGGGCTGCTATGAATGGACATGAAGCAGTGGTAAAGCTATTACTTGAGCAGAAAGACGTCGACCCTAATAGGGTAGACGTTTGTAACCAAACACCAATCTCGTGGGCTTCCGTGAACGGACATGAGGCAGTGGTAGAGCTGTTGCTTGGACGGGAAGACATTAACCTCAATAAGCCAGACTCTTACGGCCGAGCACCGGTGTCGCGGGCTGCCGAGAATGGATACGAGGCTGTGGTGAAACTGCTACTGGCACGGGAAGGCATCAACCCCGATATGCTAAACAATTGGGACCAAACACCAATCTTTCTAGCTGCCGAGAATGGACATGAGGCAGTGGTGGAGCTGTTACTGGGGCGGGAAGACGTCAACCCCGATAGGCCAGACAATGGCGGCGACACACCTATCTCGATAGCTGCTGAGAGTGGACATGATTCCGTGGTGAAGCTATTACTGGGAAGGGAAGACGTCAACCCCGATAGGCTACTCTGCGGAGGTCTTACACCTATCTTGTCGGCCGCCAGGAATGGACATGAGGCAGTAGTGAAGCTACTACTTAGACTAGAAGACGTCAACCCCGATAGACCGGATAAGAGAGGGCGAACACCAATCTCGCTAGCTGCCGGGAATGGGCATGAGGGGGTGGTGAAGCTGTTATTGGGACGGAGAGGCGTCAACCCCAGTAGGCCAGACAGTAAGGGCCGAACACCAATCTGGTGGGCTGTCGAGAATGGACATGAGGCAGTAGTGCTGCTATTTCATTGGCCGGAGGACGGCCCTCACTGGCCCGACGTGTGAGGCCTACAGCACACTCGCACAGTGCTACGAGGAGCGATCAAAATATCATAAAGATGATAACGGATTTCCAAGCCCTGCCCACACCACCACCTAATACCGAAGCCATATAACTACCACCTTTTGGAGTGTCCTTTGCAAAATTATTCCCATGCCTATTCCGCAAAGGCCCTTCACTCTCTATGCTAGTACCAGAACACTTACTCCACGATTTCCTTTTTCTATTTTCGAGTTCGCTGTGATATAAGCCACAGTGAGGAATTGCACTTTAGGGTTGCGGTCGTTACACGAAGTTTAGGCTCACCTTTTTACGATATCCAATCTTCTCCCGGTTCCTAGTTTACTATAGATTTTGCTTTCCGTCGGTTTTATCTTCGTTCTGTTTGTTTTATTATTTCTTTCCTCTTCTCATCTCCTCTAAACATCGATGTACGTTAGATACCAAGTAGAGAAAGCAGATGAAAGAAAAGACTGATTTTCAAAGCAGATGGGCCAATGCTGGATGTCTATGATAGATCAATTTGGCCTGATCACAAAACAATGAACGATAACGATTGGAAGTGCGGTCTCTATTAACTGACGAAAACCCCCACGACCCCTCTTGCTCCTCTCAGGAGTTGCCATGGTGTTTAAATATCATCAATGCCTCTGCCCAAACAGCCCACATTCTCCGCTGTGTAATAGCATACGGTACGCAATCCCGACAGAGGCAAGCTAAATTCACAAAGGCTATCCAACGAGCTCGACAGTACCGGTATGTAGGGTCTTTAGTGGTGGTAAGAGAAGCAAAATCGCCGAACAGCAAGGCAGTTTAGTAGCATGTTGCTAGGTCCTACGCAGTAAATTCAATATCTTAGGGCCCGTTTACCTATAGACGTCCGTCTAAAAGCCTGAAACGATGCCGACCGTTAAGGGGGGCTTGACAGTGGGGAGAGTGCAGCAAAGTAGATGGCGTTTACCTAGAGTAGGCAACGTAACTTTTTGACAGTCTAGCTACAAGAATCTAGGACCGTGGAAAATTGGTCAAACACTTTCGCGCAGTTTATCAGATAACGGTTGAGACGCCACCGTCTACTCGCGCCGAGAATAAGTCCTGAGGCAACGGCAGAATTTCCCACAGCATTCAACCATCACAATACCACAACTTAAGTCAATGCCACAGCCAAAAACAAAAGTCCCATTACCAGATCCCAAGTTCCTAAAGGGAAGGAAGAGCACAGGTACGCAGGCCACATTATTAATAGCCAGTACAAGTACAGCAGTGGTTGTAATTGGGGTTACTACCGATATTGTGACTATCATGAGGGTTGAATTTCGTTGGGGATCGTGGTTGCGCCCGTTGTCTCAGGACTTATCCTCGGCGCGAGTAGCATAACCACCTATTACAAATTTAATTTTTAGAAAAGAGAGTTTGCACAAGGAGACCAAGGTGGCACGAAAACAGGTTATTTTTCTGTTAACCTAAAAGCCTTGGACACCTAGGTGGGTAGCGAGACCTGGAAGAAGTGTAAAATAGGGCTTTTCAGACCTGAAGAAATCCGATCGCTGCAGAACAATAAATCAGCAGCAACACAGTGCTCTTTTTACATTTTATTAAATGATTTTACTGATGATAATATTGGGCATTCAGTAGTAGATTATCACCTGTTCTATGGCAGTCAGTGTTAGTACCCAACTTGTGTATGATATCTGGGAATCCTAATTTGAGCAGGGAACAAATTTGAGGGCAATGTGATATTACCCTACTCAATTCCCATCTTCCAGCTACCAAGCCACCTAGACCTAGTGCGCAAACTCATTCAGAGACCTAGGTCTCTTTTCCGTTAACTACCACCTAGGTCCTCTTGCGCAAACTCTCTGAAGAGACAGACAGTTGAAGGTATGTAAAGAAAACATAATAATTGCATGCTTAGCTAATATACTGTCTGGTATATAGCTGAAAGCCCGTTTATCTAACTGACTTTCTTTGACGGTCGGCACTGTTTCTGGTAGCTAGACGGCCGTCTACAGGTAAACGGGCCCTTAGACGTCCATACTATTCTAACCTTGGACGAAAACATCTCGCCTGGTGCTTGTACCGCAGAATTCCATAAACCTAGAAATCTGGTAACGACTGTTGGTCCAATCGGCAACCCAAAGCTTTAGCTACCCCCCTCCTGTAGTAACAAAAATGTTGAATAAGACGAGCGCTTACTCGAGTATTTATGGAATTCTACAAGGCACGGGGGAGATGTTTTCGTAGAAGACAGGGATTATTTCCCAACCTAAATTAGCAGGCAAAATCACCCCCCCCTAGCACTTGTACTGGTAACCAGAGGCATGGTATTACTAGTAGTTTGAGAGAGCTCGGGAGGTGTGGCCCAAGTTTTCATCTGCCAGGCTGGACAATAGTGATAAACCCCGCTCTCCTCTCACTCTCTGGAATTGGATCATCCAACACCACCGCACCTCATCAACCTGTCCTCTACAATATTCCTAAGTGCGGGGGACAGAAAAAGGTCTCCAGGTCCAAGCTTCGTTATCAAGTCCTCCATAACCCCAATCCCCCAGGATATAATATTTCTATCAACACCACCAACTCGCAAAATAGTAATAGCAATCTTTTTTTTAATACCACATACTATCCCTCTCGCCTACAACACCAGTAGTTTCAACATGTATAACAGTCATGACTCTGCGGTCACCGATAATCGGTCAGAAATCCTGACTTGGCTGTCGCCTCTCGAGCCCCACTTACGGCACAACGACATTCGAACAACCCGGGTTAAGGATGTGGGCGACTGGCTTCTGCGCACAGAGGAATTTCGAAGCTGGAAGAACAGCGATGGCCGGGGTGAATCACAAAAGACAACTATGTTTTGCTCCGGCAATCTAGGGGTCGGCAAGACTTACATCAGGTAAGACACCCGGTGTCAAAGGCACAACTGGATGTTCTTTCTCATAATTTACGACCATAGTTCACTTGTCATAGATACCTTATGCGACGAGCCGGAAGAGGCCGGAGAGGATAATGTCGTGGCCTGCTTCTATTTCGACTCCGCGGCCCAAAAGGAACAGTCCGCGATGAATGTGTTGAGAGCTCTGCTGAAGCAGGTCGTTAGTAGTCTTGAGAAAATTCCTAAAGAAGTATCGGATGCATTTCGAAGGCGAAAAAAATTCATCGGTGGTCGGGAATTGCAGCTCTCTGAGATTGTGAAGATGCTGGGGAGCCTCTCATCTACGCAACCCACGTTTTTGTGCCTTGATGCACTGGACGAGTGCGCTGAGCCAGACCGGGTCAAGGTACTTCTTTCGCTCAGGGATATCATCAAAATTTCCCCCACCATTCGGGTGTTCCTAACCGGGAGGCCATATATTGGCGATGAAGTGGGGGGAAAGCACTTCATAGAAGGAACAGCACTTGTATCGATAAGCCCCCCAAATGGTGACATTATTCGATACATCCAAACAAAACTTGCCGAAGGTACAAGTTCGGGCGAGATGAATGTAAAATTAGAGGCAGAAATTGTGGACAAGATTCCGGAAACTGCCTCGGAGATGTGAGTACAATTGGCGAAATATGGAACCTTACCCAAGCTATCCGCTGACAGATATATATCAAGATTCCGGTTAGTCTCTCTAAACCTCGACGCAATCATGCAAGAGACCACCATTCGTAAGCGGCGAGAAAAGCTCCGAGTAATTACCGATGGACCGGGCCTGGAAGATACCTACGGCGCAACCTTAGATCGGATCAAGGCACAGGGTGGTTATAAATCAAGACTCGGGACGACCGCTCTGATGTGGATATGTCATTCGAAACGGGAGCTGGGAACAGAGGAGCTCTGTCAGGCTTTAGCAGTGGAAATAGAATCGACAGATTGCAGTGCTGATGACGCTCCCTTAATACAGACAGTGTTGAGCTGCTGTCAAGGATTTGTTGTGGTGGATGAGGAGGGATCGACTGTTCGACTCGTCCACCACACACTCCGGGAGTATTTGGTCAATCATCCTAGCCTTTCCCAGAATCCTCACTCGGCAATTGCGGAGACCTGTTTGACATACCTGAATTCGCAGCAGGTAATGGCTCTTTCGGACTCTGGCGTTCAGAGTACTCAACACTTACCCTTCCTGGAATATTCCGCATTATACTGGGGAGACCACATCAAAAACCAGCTCACGGATGTTGGGAAAGCGCTTGCCCTGAAACTCTTTAGCCACTACGAATGCCATGTATCAATTAGGCCACTCTTGGAATCCATGCTCGATCGAGATTTTGTTAGTACTATTGTCGAATTTCGCAAGTTCACAGGGCTACACTTTGCTTCCATATTTGGGTTTGTTGAGATTGCAAGGGCTTTGACAATGATGGACGAGATCAATATAAACGGGGTGGATGAAACTAGTGCCACGCCGCTGATATGGGCTGCTATGAATGGACAGGAAGCAGTGGTAAAGCTATTACTTGAGCAGAAAGACGTCGACCCTAATAGGGTAGACGTTTGTAACCAAACACCAATCTCGTGGGCTTCCGTGAACGGACATGAGGCAGTGGTAGAGCTGTTGCTTGGACGGGAAGACATTAACCTCAATAAGCCAGACTCTTACGGCCGAGCACCGGTGTCGCGGGCTGCCGAGAATGGACACGAGGCTGTGGTGAAACTGCTACTGGCGCGGGAAGGCATCAACCCAGATAGGCTAAACGATTGGGACCAAACACCAATCTTTCTGGCTGCCGAGAATGGACATGAGGCAGTGGTGAGGCTGTTACTGGAGCGGGAAGACGTCAACCCCGATAGACCGAATAAGAGAGGGCGAACACCAATCTCGCTAGCTGCCGAGAATGGACATGAGGCAGTAGTGAAGCTACTACTTGGACTAGAAGACGTCAACCCCGATAGACCGAGTAAGAGAGGGCGAGCACCAATCTCGCTGGCCGCCGGGAATGGGCATGAGGGGGTGGTGAAGCTGTTATTGGGACAGAGAGACGTCAACCCCAACAGGCCAGACAGTAAGGGCCGAACACCAATCTGGTGGGCTGTCGAGAGTGGAAATGAGGCAGTAGCGCAGCTATTTCATTAGCCGGACGACGTCAGCCCTGACTGGCCCGACGTGTGAGGCCCACCGCACACTCGCACCGTGCTACGAGGAGTGATCAAAATACCCCAAAGATGATAACGGATTTCCAAGCCCTACCCACACCGCCGCTGAGCATCTAAACCCTTTATAAACCTTATCATACATGGCGGGAGTTTTTTTTTTTTTTTTTTTTGTTAAATCATAGTTTCATTAGTTTTTAAGGTACAAGAATATCGCATGCAGGTACAAGCTATGGCGTGAACAAAACCCATTATACATGGCGGGAGTACGGCACGAAATTATATACGAACGGTATCTGCGAAACTACTGAATTTCCACCCCACCCCCCATCCGCGATAGCACGGCCACTCCCATCGTGGGGTATAGTGAATGAAATAAACCCTCACCCTCCATAAATGAAGAGTAAGGGATAGAACAATGTCCGGGACAGGCCCGCCATTTTGAAGGCGTCACTGCAATACCGAGACACACTCCCATGAGATCCTCACTGCAGCGCAGATATCTACCCTCAAGCTAGTCAACCAGTACGACGCAAGCAGAGCCTCACCCTCCCCATCATTCTGCGGCACACCTTTTCACGGCAAGAGTTTGGTTTTCGGAATTATTTTATACAAGGCATTACAGACGACCGCCACTATTGTTTCCTATCCCTGTTGCTCCTTTTTTGAATTATTATTTCTTCTTGCCCTGCTCCCCACTCCCTTTTCCTCCGCATACCCACCGCCCATCTGCCGTAGCGAGGCACCACATTCCCAGGTCTATGACGAATGATAATGTACACCCTCTCCCATGTTTTCACCATAGATCGCAAGAATTGTGCGACATTGGACAACGCATGCAGGACGCCCCAACCAAACTAAACCCTGCCCACAATTGAACCAATCACGCAGAGCCTGTAACGAGTGATTTTACATGTCCAGCCTTGCCCTCCATTTTTTCACCGACAAGGCAAGATTGGGGAGGGCGAAAAAAAGTGGGGTGGGTTAACCCTACAATGATAACAGATGCCCCTGCTGGTATTGTTATGCTGGAGGTAATGTACTATTAATTGTCGGTGAGTCGTAATCGCAGCAAGTATATATGTGCATGTCATTCATACAAACATAGGAAATCGCTAGGGATAGGCCGAACGAGGGACGCCGCCATCGGGGAACTTATTCTCCGATCAAGGGCCATCAGAGAGTGGCTTGGCCGGAGAAAATATCGAATTAAGGGCCAGCGATGACATATCCACCGGCCTCATCCCACTATGGTAAAACTGTAGGATCAAACGGCAAAATATACCTCTCATTGATAGCCTCGGTAACGGTATGTATTAGCCCGGTATTTTTGTCATAGCTAATATCTTCCAGTCCCTTTGGCAGCGCACCACCCAGAAAATAAGATCGCCGTTCGACCCGCCATTGCTCCTAGAGATGTAGAACTTCCCATTGACAGAGTTGGCGCCCTGCATGCGGTCGATGTTGACTTGGTACGCCCAGGTGAGGGTGGCGACACCGGCGGAGTCGGTGGTCAATTAATGGTTGGTATAGTCGATTCTCCAACGGACGAAACGATTTGGTTCGGTGAACGAGGCGGGTTGGTACTAACCCGAGGAGGCTGTCCGGTGCCGTTGTGCGGTCCAGGGAAACGAAGGAGAAGCGAATACCTAGGGTGGGGGGATTGGTCGGGGTAGGTTCTGTTTAAACCGTTAGCATAAGTTCTCGTGGGGAGATAAATAAAGGAATTGCACCGACACTGCAGAAAAACATAAGAATAACCCGCCGCTGAGAACCCCCCGCCAGCCTTCCTCCCAATCCCATCTCCCGCCTCAATCTTCCAAATCTCGTAAGATCATTCAAACACCCTAAGCTCTTTCTCCGTATCCACTATATATAGTGAACATCCATACTAGACAACGTCCCCTGAATGCACAACGACAGCCCTAAAACCCACCGTCCAGGCACTCGAATACGGCTCCACAAGCAAGACATAGCGATAGGCATCAGGGCTCTTATCCCTATCCACGAAGGCGATCCTAACACCCTTACGCTCCGCATGGGAGACGTCGCGATTATCGTACCTGCTTACCAGCACTACTTGCTTGCCCTCGTACGTGCCGATGCCGCACGCGTCGGCGGAGGTACTGATCCTTTGTAGGGTCCAGGAGACCGTGCCGAAGTGGTTGAAGAAGGTGGAGTCATCCCAGCGCGTGGCTTTGTAATTCATACCGATTGCGCGCACATCTTCGGCACCATGTCGTGGTTGTTGAAGCGAAAACATCGAGAACGTTAGCCTTAGGCAGGATCTGGGAGAGGGTGGCGATGTAGGGATTGTATCCGGACTCTGAGCTTCAAGGCTGTCTCGTCGAGTTTTTGGGCGGTGGTTGAGGCGGAGGATGACAGTAGGGGGAGGAAGGGGGATAAGAGTATAAAGACTATAAGATAGAGTAGCAGAATATAACGAGCGTAGTGTCCCGGGGCAAACTGCAAGAAGCTACCGGTATTGCACAAAGACCGAAACTCGACCCAGGAGGATTCCCCCCCTCTTTAAACTCTCCCCAATCCCCACCGCGTTCCGCGGAGCAATATCTGGCGCAGCGTCCGGCAATCCCTCTGCCCAAAGAAGCAAGGCCTCACAAGAGCACATCCCATCCCACCCGCGCCCGGCCTCGTATCCATTTTCTTCTTCAATATCGGTTTGCCGAAAATCAGCTACGGTGCCCTTCAAGATAACCCCGTAGAGCTCGCCGCACAAAAAAAACGAAACCCCTCCTCAAAGAAAACCACAAGGAGTCGAATTTATTACCGTATTGCGTCAAGTGTCTCCTGCTGTGTACGGGCAGGGGCGCCGGGCATGAATCATTCTGATATTGTTTGAGAAGGCGAAGGCGGCAGCGAGAAGGGGAGTGCTGGTACTCGGGTGAGGAGGGAAATATTAGGACAAGCAAGGGGTAGTGGAACCGAATTGGTGGTTATCTTACTTCTTGGTTCTTTGATACTCCTTCCAAGGTATATGCTCAGGCCTCTGCTGTCGTTCCCGGGGTTTTCAAGTTGATAGAACGGTCCCCAGGGGATTCTTCCACATTACTCGTAATTTTCTGACGTTTGTAAACACGACTGCTACTGCATGCCACCAAAATCCTGAGGCTGGTCAATTTTTTGCCCGTATGATGCAATAGCAGTCGTGTTTACAAACGTCAGAAAATTACGAGTACAGTCGCACCCGGTTCCAATGAACCTCGTTATAGCTGTGTTCTGAAGTCTACACATCTGCAGAACTTTGGTCATCAACAAAAAGTTGCTAATTAACTGCTGTCTTAAAAATGAACAGGGGTGGCACGGAATTTTCAATGTCTTGCCGGTCCAGGAGATAATACAGGTGCGACTGTATGGAAAATGACCGTGCCAATCCAGGCTTTGATCCCACAGCATTACACGTACTCGGGTATGGACGTGGGTGATCGGACAGACAGGGATCGGAGGTATATGAGGATACATAGATTTTTAATCCCCGTCTGTCCGATCACCCACATCCATACCCTAGTATGATTCCGGTCGATCGTATCCGAAAGGGCTGACCGCCAAGCGCATGGTATTCTACTCGTAAAGGTTTGCTCGAGGGTAAACCTTTTAAATACCATGCAATTAGCGGCAAACCTTTCGGATACCATCGCCCGGGAGATGTGCCATCGAAAAAGTGAAACCTTTGCAAAGAATTACTTCACCTTTGACCCATCATAAAATGGCGAAGAAAAATTGAAAAAATAAGCTGAAAACAGGAAAAAGAAACTTAATTAATGGTTAGATT
>Ga0307509_10006870_pt1 | contig 15131 bp, 18 predicted proteins | sample 10_EM_MG_FD_202245 | JGI IMG/M metagenome (GOLD analysis project Ga0307509, IMG submission 202245) | Populus trichocarpa ectomycorrhiza microbial communities from riparian zone in the Pacific Northwest, United States - 10_EM | ecosystem: Host-associated > Plants > Roots > Unclassified | place...
ATTTTATGATGGGTCAAAGGTGAAGTAATTCTTTGCAAAGGTTTCACTTTTTCGATGGCACATTTCCCGGGCGATGGTATCCGAAAGGTTTGCCGCTAATTGCATGGTATTTAAAAGGTTTACCCGAGCATATGGGATTCGGCCCGGATAAAAAGTAATGTCTCGGTGGTGGTGGAATAAGGCACAGCCGGTTGCCTGGCCAGGGCAAGGTCATAGCTCAAGGACACCGGGTCCGTGGACCCCCCCACATAAACCACCCTTCAGCTTGCCCTCCGACCTCGAGATCACCATGCTTCCCACAGCTCGCGTCCTTTATTGCCCACCCACCGCCCCTACCGATCCTCCATGCGCCCTCATTGTCACTTCGGGACACATCGGCGGTAACGATCTCCCACGTCAAGGGCAGCGGCAACTTCACCAAGGCCTCCGACAGCGGAAGTAGGTAATCAGCGTCCAAGACGCAGGCAATAGGGGCTCTTCTTTCGGCCTCGTTCTTTTCGGGTTTTCTTTGTTTTCCTTTCTTGTCTTACTTACCCATTTCCAATACACTCGTTCGGCTTTGAAAACTTGGTTTCTTGCTAAACTAGTCGGAAGGACAGAAGCATATTATATCAAAAACATAACGAAGTTCTGATCCTTCTATCCATCGCCATACACCTCCCCCTTCTCCCTCCCACGTTCTACATCTCAAACGGAAACAATAGAAGGAAAGATTCTGTGTAATCTATTAACAAAGGAACTGCATCACAAAAACTCTCCCTCTCTTGCGCTTTTACTTCAGCGCCCGACTATTGTCCCGCCCTCACTTCCACAGCCCTCGCTCGCTCCGAATAACAGGCCGTGCTCGTTCCCACTATCAACAAAAACACCTTTCCGTGCTTCCTCCATTTCATGAATCAAACCAAACCACAGCTAAAGCATGCCGACCAGAATTAACTAATTTCCAACATGTCTCCCAACATCAGGGTAGAATCCGAATTTTAGAAGGCCACGAATTGGAGAGCAATTGGATGGTGATTCGTGATTTTTTATACCATGGCAATTTTTTTCCTCCTATCTTAGGGCCTGTTCACACAACACACAACACACTAGTTCGAGTGATAAAACTAGACGGTAGTATCTCAACCGGTACCATTTCCGATGGACTATTCAAAGGTGTTTGCCCATTTTCTACGGTCATAAATTCTTGTTGCCAGACCAAAACGTGGCGCTACCCCGGAGGTGAGTTTGGAAATTCCACAGGAATCGAGACGGCACACAATAGAAGGTAAACACGATCTACTTGCGCCCACACCCCTGCACACCTCCGGATCTCGGACCCCCTCAACGGTCGGTACCCTCTCGAGCTGCCAGACGGCGGTCCCTAGGTAACCGGGCCCTTAGAATTATGGAGAAAACCTTTAGAATACCACGCGGTTGGCGGTCAATCCTTTCGGATACCATCGACCGGGAAATATACCATCGAGAAAGTGAACCTACGGCGGACTAGAGCGACCGAAACCGCCACTACACACGGATCTTGAAATTCAAAACTTGAAAAATATATTTTTAACAAAAGACCTTATAATGATGGAAATTTTGTAAGCAATAAAATGGATTGCATATAGAGTAATACTAAGGTACAAAAAAATGGCCGGTGTAGGTGGGGTGGCAGGCAAGAAGCCTGGATCAGCTCAAAAACTCAAATTATGAGAAGGAAAAAACTTATAAAATGAAATGAAAGCGAGTGAGAAAAAATAATTTCCATAGTTGTAATGCTAAGAGAGGATGAAGAAATGGCACGAAAAATAGCACAAGAGAGAGTTAAAGAAAAGGTGACTGTGTGTTCAATGCACCACCAGAGCGGACACGCTTGGGCGCTTGCTCTCTCCCTTCCCTTGGGCGGAGAACACGCAGAGATGTTCCCTCTAAGAGTGAATGTATTGAATCGTGTGGTGGTGAAGAGCTTGTAACATGAAATCGATTACGCTGTAACAAATATTAGCATCTCTTACAACATACAGGGCGAGGGAGAATAAGATTGGGGTGAATATTGCTAACCTTGGAGAGAGATCGAAGGGGAATTGCAGGAAGAGAATGCGCAGGAGGGGAGGCAGTTGCGACTGTGGCTGGCATTTGGGGGGAATCAGGAATGGTAGAAAGTGGTGAGGAAGAGAGGTCAGGCTTGCGAGGACATAAAGTAATAGATGGCAACGGGGAAGCAGAATTGGGAACACGGGAGTCAGATACAGCAAGCATGTCCTTAATTGAAGGAAACTCAGAGTCTGAACTTGATGCCAAGGGGGAATATGAGAGGGGTGGGGAGTAGGATTCTGCCGTTGTAGCCTGAGTATATAGAGTAGGAACCGGTGGTGAGGAATTGATTTGAGAAGAAGAAGGGTACGATTGCGATAGCGGTATTGGCGAATCCGAATCCAAAGTAATTGGTTCAGTGAGTTCATTATCCAATAGTTCAAGGCTAAGATTGCGCAACTGTTCTGTAACAGCCGGCTGAGTATGAATATGATCTTTATTAATAAATTCAAAGACGATAGTTACTTTGTCCTTAGAAGTAGGAAACCATTTGAGAAGAATAGAACGTAAAGTCCCTGGGTCCCGAACCTCCCTCGGAAGCCAGATTGGAGTTTTGGACTGTTTATTCCAACCATGGGTAATATAACAATCTCTCATAAGAGGCTTTCACCCGAAGTGCTCCTTGGCATATAATTGGTACCAGTGTTCCCATGGGGTCGTTTCTTCCAATACTCGAAAGCGAAGAAAGTCTGACCATTCAAGACTCGTGTCTGTTTCAGGACATCGTACTTCTTCATCCAGGATTGTAGTAGTTGGACGCCATATCTGTTCACCAATCAATTCGAAAGCTCTAAACCTGGTTGCTGGTCTTTGGGATTCAATATTATTGTGATCGTGACCTGGCCCGCACACAATTTGCAGCTGCCATTGCAGCATATTTGGAGTTCTTACTTCTAGAAGGGATGATTTTAGTTTCCCAATGGGGGGATTGGAACTAATATTAGAAGCCACAAAGGGAACTAAGGAAGGACTAGGAATATCTGTTGTCCTGTGTACTGCCACAGACCGAGGTTTCCCGAGCCGCTTTACTGGTAGTCGAGCTTGTTCTACTCGAGCAGAATTCTCTTGGAGGCTGGGAAACCGATGGGGAAACTGCATGACACCACTTTGAGTAGATAAAGGAAATGATAGTTGCTGTAAGAAGGTAGGTGAATTCGTTACTATAAACAAAGTATAACTCATAGAAAAAGGGAACGATTATTACGCACAGGAAGTGTACTCAGAAGAGACTCCGGTGCCGGAGGCAAATTATAACTACTATAAGCAGGAGCAACATGCAAAGCCCGCGAGGGCTTATTCGTGTTTACCATGGAACCTGAGGGGTCAGAGTTTGCCGCCGAAGCCGACATGGAGGTAGTAACAGTGGGTCTTGTAGGCTGTAATGGTAAGCTGCCATTAGGAAACGGTGCAGGATTCCAGCATTCACAATAGCGACATAATGGTCGCCCGTCCTCATGCCTGTGATTTGTTATATAGCGTGCTGGACATTCCCATCGGGTGGTTGGCTGAGGTCCATGATGGCCTTAACTTTCTAGATTAGTAGGTGGTAATGCTAACTAACGAGTATTCTAACCTTGAGAGCTACTAGAATCCATAAGGCAAACAAGCAAAACACTGCACAGATAAAACACTGCTACCTAGGTAAAAAATCGAGAAAAACGCTATCTGTAACCGGAGAAATTGAATCTAGAGAAAGAAGAGTCAGGGAAGCCGGTGTGAAGAATATTACATTAACATATTTTTCTGTGGATATCCATCATATCTATAAAAGCATAGCAAGAGTCCCCGTACACTATTCAAAGCAGTCTAATTGAGCTTTAATTGTGAGCAATTTTCACCCTGCCAGCACACACTTCGCTACAATCCTTGTGCTAGTTCTTTAGGCCGCTTCAATGGATATTTACAGGGAGCTGATCTGGTTCTGGTATATTTTTGAGAATCATACTGTACAAAAGACCTATGAACTACTCAATCATCATATTATTCCGAATTCAAGTCCAGAAATAGAGCAGGAAAGTATAACCTGGAAAGAAAAGCCAACACTAGTCCATATTCTATCTTACAATTTACTAATTTCATATTAAAATACAGGTAAAGCAGCAAGAATTGCTAAGCGTACGGTCACTCGAGCGCAGCCTGCATGCCTGGGGCTTTCGCAAACGTGGGCAGACTACCGGCAGCCTAAAAGACCCGCAACTTATTCAACGACTCTGGGTCCTATTTTATGATATGGGACTTACTGACCAGGAAATGATCGGCTTCTTGATTAGAGAAGGATATACACTTAGTTTACGAATGTAAGTTAGTCAGTGGTAAGCCCGGGAGGAATCCCGCTTCACCATACAGTAAGAACTCGAATAATTGGACTTGCGGTAAGACCTCCAAAATTCTCTTAGCTGAATCCTGGAGCGAACGCACAGCGAAAACTAACCCTCTCAGCGCGAGCTCAAGACAAAAAAAAAGAAACACAGCCGGACCTTACTAGCAAAAGCAACTCCAGCGTCCTAGTGTGAGGTCCGATTATTCGAGTTCTTGCAGTAGTATAGGGACAATATTCATGGCTGCAGTAAATTCCATGAACACGGGGGTGAGTGTTGGCAATAAGCGCAATTGACCAATATTTGAGACAAGCCATTCCGGACGCTAGACATTCGAAATCAGCCAATTGTTTTCTCAACAGTGTTCATGGAATTTCTTCTCTTCGATCATACAGCAATATTCATAAAGTTCTCGTACCCTTCCTTGTACATCAACCGCAATTCCTACCTACAACAACAGGACGGCCAGAGCCCTTTGGATAATTATTTTTGGAATATGGGCTATGTAAGATTGTAAACTCTTATCACAATCGATCATACTGAATAATTAATTGGAAGAGTTCCCGAAGTAATTCCAAATGTGGGTAGTACTCGGAGGGCTACCAAAGCAATTCCAATTGCCTGTAGTACTCGGAAGGGTATGAGAACTTTACGGATGGAACTGAATCGGCCTATGCATGCACATATTCACTTTACACTGCATTCCCACCACCCCAAATCCCTGTTCATATACCAATAGTGGTGTTTGAGTACTAAAATAAAATAGGTTGAGCCGGATTCGCCTAGCGTTAGGGATGCGACGTCGCTTTGATCACACAGAATTCGAAGGCCATAATGCAGCTACACGTACTATGCTTGAGGACCTTTTAGCCAGTGGTCAGACTACATTATACGGTAGACAGTACACCTATGACCGTTTGAGACAAGCAGGAATACCTGTTGTACGTGATCGCATGTTCAAAATCCTAAAAACTATTAATCCTACTGGAGTTGCGGGTCGGCGCCTGCATCTGAATACAAAGCCTAAAGGTGCATATAGTGTTCCTGGACCTAACTTCGTGTGGTCTATTGATGGCCACCATAAACTGAGTATGTATGGCATCGAGATTTATGCTGGTATTGATGCTTTTTCAAGGTATGTGAGTCTAAGTTAGTCGTGCACTATTTCTTAAGAGGACTAGCATAAGAATATGCATGAGTGATTGCGTATGAATATTTCTTGGCATTCACGCTACTGTCTCTAATCACAATAGCGCTCCCACAGTAGTCGGATACCACTCTATAAGCCTGCATGCTTCACATGTCATATAACACTATAGATTTAACCGCTGACTTACTTTTAAAATAGATATATTCCCTGGATTTATGTGGGAAGCTCTACCCGTACAGGTGTCTCATGCCTTAGGCAATACTTAGAGGTAGTCGCTAGTACTGGGCTATTACCACACTCAATTCGCTCTGACAGAGGTACCGAAACAATGATGATGGCCAGTGCTCACTGGTGCTTACATCAAGCCCTCTGTCCAGACCGTCAATTTCACGAAGTCTGGTGGTATGGCACTTCAACCCTCAATCAGCGCATTGAGGCCTGGTGGCGCCATATGAGCCGGAGCCAAACCCTCGCTTGGAAGGTTGTAGAAAATCCTTTTACCACTCTTCTCGCTTACTGTGGTCTAATCAATAGCTCATATTTACTTATTGTGTTAGAAATACTTTGACCAGCTTGGAAGCCATGGACTATACACCGATTCTGAAGCGGACCGCATAGCCTTGCTTTATATCTACTTTCCCCATATCCGCGATGAAATTTCCAACTTTGCGCACTTGTGGAATAATCATCGAATTCGGTCTCAGAAAAGACAGAGACCTAATTTGCCAACTGGAAAGCCTTCGGTACTATACTTTACACCCCCATCAGGAATTGCCAATTATGGAGTGTTACCCGATGGTAATACTCTGAACCGACTTCAACAAGAAGTCAATGCTTGGGGTAAGTTCATCGATGTTAATTGTATCATGTAGCCCAATATACGATTCCCCTTTTAGCTGGTACCTTAAATCTATATTCTTTCCTTGAACCTCTTGCTTTCCCCACAATTATATAGTTATCTCCATAATACTTACTGTCTGAACTTCTAGATCCGCATGAGTACTTACCCTTAATCACTCAAGACTGGTGTCGCAGACGCCTCCACACTCTTGAGTTGGGATTGAACGAGTTTAAATTAGAAGACACCAGGCCCGATGGCACTCCTAACCACTTTTATATTTATCTTCAGCTTCGGTCAGTTCTTCATAGGGAGGTCTTCACTGCCGGGTTTCAGCTACCACGCTGCCATCCTCCGGAAGGCGGATATAGTTGGACTCCTCCTATTGCCAACCATCTATCTAGTGTTGCTACGTTATCTATTCTCGGGGAAGATGACTCAGAAATCGCTGAAGAGATTTCCGAGTCCTAAATTGTATTTTCTGCTATACAACTTGTGTCTAGTAGAATTTCTTTTTCTCTTTCTTGGCCTGGACTTTCTCGACTTGGTTACCTGTATTCCCTTAGTTATTATTTGTATTGGGTCTATATATGATATGTTTCTTTCACAGTCAATATTCTCAACACACGAGAGACCCCAAGGCAGTGTTCCGAACCATCCGGTCCGTCAGTCTGTGGGGTAGGGCAGGACGGACCACACCGTCCTAGTCTGTCTTTTTTGAGTCTATAGACGACTATGGGAAATCAAGTTGGGGCTGGACGCTCTGTACAATTTTCCTATTTAGATCTCTTCTGGTGGAAAGACAGAGAGGGTAGGGAAAACGGCAAGAAGATGGGACAGAACCCAATAGAAGAGGACTGGCCCCCATTGTCCGATCCAGTGCAGGGCACCCAGAGGACTGCCAGGCTAGCTGGAGAGATCTGGGCCCTACACGCTTGACTATTCTTAGTATAGTGAGACAAAATCATAGCGGCTACTGAGGCTGGTAGTAAGGGACCTCGTCGGATGGCTGGAATTATGCGGGAGACTATAGGGAGAGTCAGAAGACGGTAGAGTGTAGGTAAAACCGGTGGGATACAAGGACAGCTTGTATTTACAAAGGTGGTAGCAGTATTCTCAGCCGTTCATTGCCCCTGGAGGGCCCGGCGAGGAAACTGCCAAGATCTCTGGACAAGACGGGATGGCAAAACGTAGTCCGTTCTTGTCATTGAATTTCCAGGACGCCATGATTAGGACGGAAGAAAATCCCCATGACCAGAGAGATATTCTGGTAGGAGATCGTTGGGGAAAGCTGTGAGTGGGAGAGGACGGCTGGAGATGACCGGGAACGGCGGAACACAGCAGAAAAAACACGTATTCTGCGGAAGATAGCCGGGGACGGTGCAGGCAACTTTTGAAAATAACTGAACGACAAACTGTCGTCTGTCATCATTCTGGCTGTGGACAAACGAACTACCCAGTTACAAACACTGGGTGGTAGGGCACCTGTTGACAAAAATGAGTGATAAATAATGAAGGCCATGTATGGTTAACAATAGCCGTGGGCAGATAATGGCTGGGGGTTGGTCATGATGGCTGGGGATACAAGAGAACAGCCAGGGCTAAGGAGAGACTGCAGGGGACACTATACAAAATATGAGTGATAAATGATGATGCCAGGTAACCGAGGAAATAAATAACTTGAGTGATTCCTCTTATTTTTTCCTCTACTATTCCTCCTTACCCAGTGATTCTAATTATGATAAGTATAAATACCTTTGTCATTTATGAACTTCCGGTGGTGGAGGGACTTTTGAGTTTTGACTTTTCCATTTTTAAGATTTGGCGTTGTGGCGGCTTCGGTCGCTATAGTCCGCCGTAGTGAACCCTTCACATGGGCACCCCCATTGCAACGAACAACGAAGTCTTCACACATTCTAGCATCCCGGTATCTTTTTATCCCTTAAACAATGTAAAGAAATTGAAAAAAATGACAGAAAAAGTAAAGAATTACTTCAACCCTCCGAGTATTTCTCTAGTAGAACCTCCTTACAATTACCTTTTCAGACATATTCTAGGGATTCTTGGCTTAAAAAACTATCCCACAGAAAGCCATTCTGAGTGTAGGGGAATGAATATAAGATGTTGACTGCATTTACTCCTTTTCCACTCTATTTGTTGATCTTTCTTGCTATTTGGTGGTGGCCGAAGAGAGTGATGGTTCCATGCAATGGTTTCACTTTTTCGATGGTATATTTCCCGGTGGACGGTATTCGAGAGGGTTGACCGCCAAGCCCATGGTATTCTAAAGGTCTTTTGCTCTAGAATTATTCGAGCGATAAAAACATACTGGTTGCGGAAATTTGGTTGTTCCTGGTAAGGGAAAGCATGGTTGACAGAGTGACGGTATTATGCAGGTAGAGTACAGTAAGTTACCCGCCCCGGGTTCAGGTAGTGGGAAAAGGTGGAGTCAACCTTTCTGATTTGGCACACAGCGGAGTACAAGTGCCATGGGTGATGTTTTCGTACAACACGACGTCAGTTACAACAACAGCGATTGAAATTTCAACTTAGTTGACTTGTCATATTTCTGGTTTTGGCCAATTGAGTTCCTTGGACCCCTCTTCACGACGGCTTCAAGTCTTTAGTTTAAGAGCATCCTACTCTTGATCTAATTTCATCACTGGAGGATAGATTTAACTCTTCCATCTATTATTTTTAGTCCCTCATCTTCCATTAACACCACAGTATCTGGACATTATGGTTAAGCGAGGTTCTACAACCTTTTGGGCAACGAAAGTTGCTAAAGCGGGGTTGGCGGCTTCGGCCACGTTGACGAGGATATTGGAGTTGGAGAAGGAGGTGTGAAAGTTCAGGCACCATGTTTCCGTTTTGTCGAAGCGGAATCATGCGTTGTAGAAAGAGGTGGAAAAGAGGGGGAGCGGTGATGGTGCCGAAGTGGCTTCGCCCGTGAGGGTTCAGGAGCCTGAGCCACAGGTGGTGGTTGAGCCCGAGGTACGGATGAGTGGAGTAATTGTGGTGGAGGAAGATGAGGATGTGTGGGTGGCGCCTGTGGCGAAAGCGGCGGTGGCTGAGTCAAGAGTGGCGTTGGAAGTGGATGAACCCAGGGTGGCGATGGTGAGGCTGCCGAAGGGTAAGAGGAGGAGGACATGTAAGGAGGAGGGGAGTGAGGAGGAGGGGAGTGGAGCGGAGGAGAGTGAGGCGGATGTTGAGGTGGTTGGGGAGGTTGGAATAATTACGGCGGATCTGGTACCGAGGGGACAGAGAGGAGTGGTGGTGGTTGAAGGTGCCCCAGTTGGGCCGAGAGGGAGAGGTTATGTTGGGCGGGGTGTGGTTAACCCAAGGTTTCTTATGTTTTTCAACCAAGCCCAGCGATTTGCCGGAGATCACAAAAAATGGCCTGTGCGGCGTGGTGGGCGAAGCGGATAGGCCTGAATGGCGAGGGGTGACCTAACGTGGCCTAATGCCGGATCAGTGAATCGACCTGGGCAGGGCTTGCTTTACCCCTTGTCCAGATGATCGAGGAGCCCGCCTGGTGTGTGAGCACTGGGGTTTCGGAAGCGTAGGTTGGCCTTGTTATTGTTTTTCTTACTAATGATACGGATTCTTCACTCGGCATGGTGACCCGCTCGGGGTGCGGTTGGCTACGGGGGAAGGTCGGGTAGTGTTTTTGATGTTGATTTGGTGTAAAGGTTTATTTGTAGTTAGCTGCTGCGTTATAGGTGGTGAGGGAGTGGAGTCTCGGTAGGAGGGTCCGGGATCGCACCAGTGAAGGTATTGCCGATGCTTTAGAGTAGCCAGGTAGCCCAAATGGAAAAAGTTTTTTTTTTTAAAAAAAAATGTTTTCGTACAGCCAACGCCAAGCAATTAACTGAATGAGAGCAAGAGAAGACAAAATAGCGAACAGTAAAACATTAGAGATAAAACAATGGATATGGGTATTAAAGGCTGGACAGAAGCCCTCCTTTTTTTTTCATTTATATATATTAATAACTGATCCTTCTACTTGTATGCTTCCCACTCTTTCTCTTATTTTTTATTTTTTTTCTTAGTATTCTTACCATTCATTTTGTTTGCTGCTTGTTCTCCAGTGTTCTCCTACTCAAGCAAATCTATGTCTTAGGCTACCCCTGTATTTGTTGGGGTGTACGAAAACATTTTTTTTTTATAAACTTTTTCCATTTCACCTATATATGCTACTCTAAAGCGTTTAGGTGTTCCCGCAGCCTACAGCCTTAAATCCCTTTCAGGCCTTGCCAAAATTCAATTTCTCTTTCCAAAAACAACCTCATTTATCCCACAACTATTCCAAGAACCGCATAGTTCTTTCTTCCACTGCACCACTTGCAATGGGTGATGCCTCAGAATCATCCACTCCCGCCATTTTTGCAACAACTTCACTCCCTCTCCTACCCCCAACATTTACCAATTCCCCCAAAATATTCCTACCCTCTCTCCCCATACACTTCCCTATCACCATATCCCTAATACTCATATCCTCCTTCTTCTTTCCTTTCCTACCCACACCTCCAACCTTCCTAACCCTCTTCCTCTTCCTCTCTCTCTCCTTCTTATTCTCTTCATCCTTTCTCACTCTCCTCTCCTCACTCCCCTCTCTCCTATTCCTTTCTTCCCTCCATCTCTTCGCCCTCAACCTGCTACCCTCCAATATCTCCCTTGTTCTACTCTCACTTCTCTCCCACAACCAACCTCCACCTCCTTCTTTCCTCGGTTTCAACCTCCACCCTTCACCCGCATTCCCATCTCCTCTTCTCCAACTACCCCATTTCCTCTTCTCCCACCCTATCTCCTTCGCAAATTCAATCAACCTCTTCACTCCCTCCTCACTAAACAACATCCTCCCCATATCAATCCACCCCTCCCCCGTTAACCAACCACCCCACCACCCTTTCCACACCTTCTCCCTCCCCTTCTTCCATTTACTACAATACAATAGTAAATGATCCCTATCCGCTTTCCCTCCACATTTACACCTCTTCTCATCTCTTTTATACCTCATTCCTTCCATCCTCCCATGATTCGACCTCATTCATAACAAAAATCTACTCTCCCACCTTCTTCCACCATGTCCCAATTCCCCTCCACTTCTACTTCCAAAATACTCCTCTCCTTTTCTTCCTCTCACCCACCACTCCTTCCACCTCCGCCTCTCACTATCCTTTCTTTTCTGTTCCCATTTACCCCAGCCCAATACATTCTCCATCTCCCCACCCTCTTCCCAACACCCCTCCTTTGCCATCCCATCCACCTCCTCATTTTCCCTTATTCCCACATGTCCCGCCACCCAAACTAAATCCACCTCCCATCCTTTCTCTATCAACCTCTTTCCCACTCTTCTTACTCCTTGTTCTATCTCTCCACAAAAACCCCTTCCCTTCCTCAACTTCCTCAGTACCCCAATATTGTCCACCCCCACCAATAACCTCTTCTTTCCACCCTTATAACTCCCCTCTACCCTCTCCCTTAACCTCTTCACTCCATACATTTCTCCCATATCCACCGTCAAACCATATCCTCCTGCCTCACTCCACTTCATTATTTCTTTCCCATCCTCCCACACCCCACCTCCAATTCCCACACTCACTCCCTCCCCACTCGCATCACTCACACCCACCACAAACTCCCTCTCCCTCTCCTCTCTTCCCATCTCCTATCTCTCTCTTGCCCCCTCCTTTTTCCCATCTATTACCACCTTCCATTTCATTCCACCTATTCTCTCCATCTCCACTTCCTATCTTTCGCCCTCCAACTTATGTTTTCTCACCCCCCTCATCATCCTTCCCACCCAACCTCCATCATAAACCCCTCCATCTATCTCCTTCTCCCTCCAACTCTCTCCAAAAACCTCCCCCTTTCCTCTTCTCAGCAATCTCATACCACATCTTTCCACCCTCTTATCCAATTCATATTCCACTCTCTTTTCGCCCAACTCTCCCAACATTACATCCACCGGTGGACTTCTCACCCCTCCCAACATTCTCCTCATAAGTCTATTCATCCATATCTACAACGCCACCTTCATTCCCTTCTGACCATCCCAATACAACTGCATCACATATATCAACGACTGTCCCACTACCATCTTCCATATTCTTTTCATATCCTCTACCCTCATTCCTCTCCCTCCTCTCTCACATAATTTTAACATTAACCTCCACCTCGTTTCCGCCACTCTCATCCTGTTCAACACATGCTCTTTCCATCCACCATCGCTCTGTAACCAAACACCCAAAACTCTCATCCCCAGCTTCATCCTAATACCCCATCAGCAAAAATAATACCTTGCGTCCTGTGTGCCCCGTGCGTCTGATGCCCGGGACGTCGGAATGCTAATTGTAAATCAGGACGTAACGTCTGATCGACGTCGGGTCATGACTTTGCGTCACCTAGCGCCATCCGTCTTGACACCATCCGGACACGGACCCCTAGGTCCTGTGCGTCCTCACTGCGTCTGGTGCTCCTCTATTACCTCCTGACTCCCCCTGATCTACGACTCTTCCTTTCCTACTGCGTCGGGTCCTCCGCTATTGCGTTCTGACTTCGTTGGATTCATGACTCTCCGGCCCTGATGCGGGTTCCTTATTAGCGAACGTCAGGGCTTCACTCCTGTTCAGATCTCGCGTCCTCATGTTTTCACACGCTGCCGACCTCATCCGGATCCCACGATCCGCATCTCTCCCTTCCTGACACCTGCTCACTTCTTCCTGATCTTACGGCCTATATATGCCGCGTCCTGATCCGATCGTGACTCTATCTGACTCCGCGTTTTCATCCGGACTCTTCGTGTACTTAGTCTAATGCCATCCTGATCCTACGCCTAGGCACTTCTCTTCCTTCAAACGCTGTCACGATGTGTTTTACTATCCTGATAGCCAAGATGCACCTGTTAAGCGTTGCTTCTATTAATTCTATTCTGAATTCCTTGAGTTGGCTAGACGCCCTCATCTTAATACGACTATTCTCCTCGCACAGTTTCCTATATGTGAGAATACATCCCATAACCACTACACTACACATGCTCAGCATTCTAACTACCCGCATCTATGCTCGCACTTTCCCCCTGCTCCATATCCCACGGATCACTAGTCTCCTCCGCCGGCTCTAGATCATCAAGGCTGAGCGCGAGCTGTCGCAATGTAGTCGCAGTCACAGTATTGTCCAAAGTTAGCCCCCCAGCCACCTCCTGTGAGCCGTTGGGAGTCTTTAGGTCGCAATCGGGGAAGTTGAGTAGCCGGGTTGCCGACACATGAGTGAAATCGAAAGACGTGACAGTTTCATGTGAATCGTTTCGGTTATCCAGGGCTCCAGCCAGGGCTCCAATATGCTGGTTGCCGGGAGTTTGACTCTCAATCTGTGAAGTTGGACGTGTCTGAATGCGTGGAGTTGAGCGTGTCGGAATCCGAGGAGTTGCCCGTGGGGGGGCCGTCTAGACATCCGACTTTGCACCTCTGCCGCCACTGCTTCCCAATCGTCAGTAAACCCTTCACGGCGATCTTCCTGTATCCCATGCTCCTTCTCCATTTTGGCTTTGATGGTCTCGCGAATGTTCATGAGGATCATTGTCTGTACCCAGTCTGGGCACGTGGCCCACGTCTGGCGCTGGCGGGCAAAGAGGTCTTCCGAGCTCATCATGAGGTTAGCATCCTGCCCGGAACTAGAGAACACCAGGTTCAGGGTCAGGCTCACCTGCTACTTCGTCTGGCTTGAAGACGCATGTTTCAAGATAGATTCCGGTTTGCCATGCTCGCCGAGTATGGCAGAGTATGGCACAGGTTAAACCTACCATGGTGCCATTGATGCGACCAAGAAAATCAGGTTCGGGAATCCCACGCATTTTCCTGCCCTTGAAGTACTTTCCCCATATTGCCTCGGGAATCTGGGGCGCGAGGAATCGATTCGTTACTTGCGGGGTCAAGTCCATACGGATTAGTTGTGGCCGGGCTATCACCAAGCGCACAATTACCTCATACCCTCTTGGGGAACACATGAATCTATCCCTCTCGAGGATGTAGTCCACCCTACGCGCAATCGCCGTCGGGTCTCAGGGGAGATCGTAATATCTTCCAATGCATTTCTTTACCTGGAACAGAAACTGGGATCTTACTGCAGAGTGTCTGGCTCGTATCTGTCACATTTAGTAAGCACCCACGACGAGTGCGTCAAGTTTGAGTATCAGCGTCCACTTACTATTTTTCTGCTTGCCACCTATGGGTCAATATTTCCTGCCTCGGATATGTCCTCGAGAGCCTTCAGCCAAACAAGGTGGACCTCGGACATCAATACAGCGGGTGCTGGGAGAGGATTCACAAACAGGGTGTACCATAGAATAAGAGTCTTGGCCCGCACTATTACAGCAGCCTCGGCCCCGGTGGCCGTATTTCGCCGGTGGAGTATACGCACCAACCTGAATTATAGGAGGTTGAGCAGCTTCAGGGCGCCCGACTTGCGCCGCTCCTTGAAATCCGGAGGTGGTCGAAACTCACGAAGTTGAAAACTGGGTATTTGCTGGCTGTCTGTCTGCAGTTTGTGATCGGTGACGAGACCCTGATCCTGTGTCGTCATCCGGGACATCATTGCCTTCTGCCTCTGGTTCTCTGTCCGATTCACATCAGCAAAAAATATTCTCCCTCATGTATTACATACATATCTCCCTGTATCACCTGGTAATACCATCTCCCCCTATACCCCCCATGCCTCTCATTTTTCCGTCCTTTTCTAAAGGCCCATGGGG
>Ga0307509_10006871_pt1 | contig 15131 bp, 12 predicted proteins | sample 10_EM_MG_FD_202245 | JGI IMG/M metagenome (GOLD analysis project Ga0307509, IMG submission 202245) | Populus trichocarpa ectomycorrhiza microbial communities from riparian zone in the Pacific Northwest, United States - 10_EM | ecosystem: Host-associated > Plants > Roots > Unclassified | place...
GCCAAAATAGGTTTGCTCATCTGAGTTTGGTCTATACCATTGTATTGTCTTCAACACCACAGGTAAGCTCTGTGAACCATTTAATTTTAAGGAAGCTAATCATTTTGAGTGCTGGCATAATGCTATGAAATCTAAACTTGATGCTTACATGAAAATGATACTTAGTCATTAGTTCCTTTTGATCCTACTATGAATGTGGTTGGATGCCGATGAATGTATAAAATCAAGCGTTGAGCTGATGGTGGTGTCGACCGCTACAAGGCTCACTTGGTTGCGTGAGGATTCACTTAGCAGGAAGGGATTGATTATTTAGAAACATTCAGTCATGTGGTTAAACCGACTACTATTCAGTTAATACTCACAATTATCATATCTAAAAATTAGCAGATTCAACAACTTGATGTTCATATTGCATTTCTAAATGGCTCACTTCGGGAGGTGGTTCTTTCATAGTTTTGTCACTATTATTTGGTGCAATAACCTGGTTACTACTTATTTGTCTGCTAATCAGATTTTTCATGCTCGTACAAAGCATGTTGAGGTTGATTATCACTTTGTTCGTGATATAGGAGCCAATAAGGAAATTCAAATTTGCTTCATATCATCTAAGGATCAATTAGTTGATGTTCTTACTTAGTCACTTCTTTATTTTACCTTTGCTTATTAATGGTCTAAGCTTCTAGTGGATACCCTACCTTCAGCTTGAAGGGGTATATTATGGAATGTGATATAATATAGGATATATCGTACTTGCCTTATATAGAGTTATTTTGTATAGTATGGATTACCTTGTATAAAGTTATTATGTGTAGTATGCCACATTACGTTAAGCCTCCCACGTTACATAAAACTCTATTCTATTATCTTCTTCAATTATCTCTAAGTTTTTTCAATTTTATTTTATTTATTGTTAATGACTTTTTTAAAATTTCTTTAAACAATGGTTTTTGATTTATTTAATTAAATGCATGCATGAGTTTTGCAATTTACATTTAAGAATTTTTTTATGTTAAAAAGCATGTTGAAAAATTCTATATGTTCCAATTTTTTTTTTATCATGTATTGATGTTTTCAACTTGAGTCTTATTCTTTAGATTTTTTATTTTTTTTCCTTAACCCTTTTATAAAAGTTTTATTGTTTTTAATTTCACCCTACAATCCAAGTTTATAGTGTGTTGTTTTTTATTTTTTATTTTGGTCCTCATTCTTTTGATTTTTATTCATTTTGTTAATGTTTTTGTTCTTTTCAATTTAACTCTCAAATTAAAAAATTTTGTTGCCCCTTAACTTATTTTTTATTTTAATCTTAACCCTCAACACAAACCCAAGCATAATCTATGAATCAATATTTAATGTTCAAATCAATATAAAACTCAAGCATAATATATGAACCAACATTTAATGTTTAATTAGCAATCACAACCCTAAAAATAAACTCATAATCCAATACAAATTATCAAATCATCTCAAATAAAAAACACACATCAATCCAAATCAATAATTTCCAAATAGTCCAAAAATTATACACAACAATGAGAATTTTGTCCCAAATTTCACAACATTTTAGCAATTTTTCATAAAAATTATTTAAGTTTATGGATCAACCTCTGAGGTGTTTAGAATCAAGCCTAGAAACTGCTGAAGGTACAGGAACAATGATGACATATGGGTACACGCGCCGCCATAGATGAAACAAAAAAAAGGTTGATCTGAAGTGGTTCCTCCTCTTCTTCCTCCTTATGCGACGATGAGTGTCACCACTATATGCAAAAAAGGAAATCCATACACAAACTTTTGGCTTTATTTCCTTCTTTTTTCACAGATACTCTTCTCTTTCTACTTTTTCTCGATCCTCTCTCTCTATAGTTGCTTTGGATGATCTAATCGTGATTGGTTCAATGAGGAAAGAGACTTATGTATTCAAAAGTGTATAGAAGTTGAGCTGTCAGTCAGTTGCTTGAGAGGTAGCCGTGGGCGACCTAGGTAGGAGAAGGGTTACTGTTGATGTTGCTGGTAGTGGTGGAAACTAGTGTATTAACCATAAATGGGTGAGGGAATGTCACAATTACTTCCTTTTCTCTCTCTCTCTCTCTATATATATATATATATATATACACACACACACACACACACATACACCAATAGAGTCTGTATTGAAGTATGGAGTGTCTAACAACAGGGGAAGGGGGAAAAAAAAAAAACCGAGAAGAGAGGGAAGAGAGAGACCGAAAAATAGAACGAGAGAGGAACAAAGAAGAGGAAGAGAAGAGAGAGAACGGAACGAGAGAGGGCAGAGAGACGGGAACTGAAGAGAGAGAACAGAGGAGAAGAAAAAAAAAGAAGCAAAGGAGGGAGAGGAAGAAGAAGGAGAAGCACCGCCGCCCTCAACTCCCCAGCAATAACGCCGGCCACCGCAAACCACCAGCAGTGCCACCACTCTAGGTAAACCCTCCGCCCTTTTATTTTGGCCTTCACTTCTTCCCTCGCCATGCAAGACGTGCACAGTGCACGTCTGTAGGCGGGGAGAAACTGGTTACTGTGCTCATGCACAGTAACCAGCTAATGTGGGCTGGGCTCACCCAGCCCATGTATTTGGGCCTGATCCGGCCCATTTCAAGAGAAAAAATAAAAAATATTTGTTTCAGCATTTTTATATTTTTTTCCGCGTAGTTTTTATGTTATTTTGATTAATATCGGGCAGTATTTTACATGGTAAAAATACAAATCCGGTGTTAAAATACCCGGTTGTCGTCAAAACTTCCAAAAATACAAAAAAAATTGAAAAAAAGAAAAAAAATGTTTTTTGTGCATACGGCCAAGTGTCTCAAAGCTAAAAATCATATTGTGTTTTTCATACACCAAAAAACAATGTTTTAGCATGCATTTTGGCTTTAATAACCAATTTATTAAAGTCAAGAAAACACTGGCCAAAATTTCAAAAACAATAAAAATTTTATTTTGTTTATCTGTTAGTATCCGGGGTACGACATTACAAGTAATGTGTATTCTGGATATTTAATTCTTTTTTCGGACAATAGAACGATTAGGTTTTATCACATTAAGATAAGAACCTCCTTCTAAAGGGGGGGCTTGTCTTGAACCTTAGACAAACCAACAATTAGAAACCACAACACGACTTCAGAATTTATCAGACAAAACAATGCAGCCTACCTTAGATAGGGTGTATTTGGGGTGCTAATACCTTTCCTTTACACAACCAGTCTCCGTACCCGATCTTTGAGACCAGTTAGGGTTCCTAGTAACCAGAATACTAGGTGGCGACTCTCATTCCAAATTTTCCCTGATAAGAGACAAGAATTCCTTGTCTCTTCACATTTGCCAGAAATACACCATTTCCTTTTTTTTTCCTGAGATAGTGGACGATCGCCGCGACGCCGCACACGTGCGATAGAATGACGACTCCGCTAGGGACCTTGTGGACTAAACATTGTTTTTGTCTGATCATTGTGTTTTATTCGTTGGTTTGCGTGTTTTGAATATGCATTTCCTGTATTTATTGCTTCCGCGCTTTAATTTGCGTACATATTTGTTCATGCATCGTATAGAACTGCTTCATGCATCACATGCTTTATATTTTTCAAGCACACACAAGCTTCTAAGTTAAGTGGGGAATTAGCGATCTGCCCTATGACTATTGGTCAGGGTTCAGAGGCGTGAAACACCTAACTCATATCTGAGTGTCTGCTTGGTAATGGTGGGCATACGTGCCTTAACCGTTTCTCGCAACGCCCCTATACTGTCTTTACGAAGATCGTCACTGGGCAGATATGAGACCCTTTTTGAGACCAGGTAGAAAACTTACATATGTTCATATAAGGAATAAAGCTTGTCTTAGGGTGTATGTGTCATCTTTAGTTGCATAAAGACAAACCCTTCTTGAAGCATCTTGAACTCAAGACTTGTGAGTGACACAATGACCGTCACGCAGAATATTTTCCTCGCAGAGTTTGGACAAGAAACAAGATTCTTGTTTCATCATGCAAGGGGTACGATCATGTGTCACCCCTCGAAGGGCGAGTTCATCATATAAATTATAATGCATAACTTATTTCATTGTAAATAACATGCATACATACCAGATTGAAATATAGGTCCCCAAAAAGTCTACAACACCCGACTTCGAGCAAGAAACATGGAAGATGAAGAGCGTGCTCAACGTGATACCCATTTTCAAGAAGAGTTGGAGTCTCTGAAAACAATCGTGGCTCATCTCACTAGCTTACTCGAGCAAATACTGAGAAATACCTCTGGTGAAGGTCCTTCTAACCAATCGGTCACCTTTAATCAGGCTCCTACTACAGTTCAACTTGAAGAAAGAATGAGCGAACATGGTCAAGAGCCTCAGCAAAATTCAACATTTGTGCAGTCAGCGACACCTGCACCAGCCCCGACAGTCATGGAAGCATCTGCTAACGAGTCCCATAAGGCTAAGTCATCTGATAACATTGATCAAGATAAGATAGAGGCGCTGGAAGCCAGACTCAAAGCCATTGAAGGGGTAGACTTATATGACCCGATACGAGCAACAGAGATGTGTTTGGTCCCAAACGTAGTTGTCCCGAAGAAGTTTCGTGTTCCTGAGTTCATCAAATACAGTGGAACATAATGCCCCATGACTCATCTCAGGTCCTACTGTAATAAAATGGCAGAGGTAGTACATGATGAAAAACTACTAATGCATTTTTTTCAAGATAGCTTAAGTGGAGCAACATTGAGCTGGTACATGAGATTGGACAACACAAAGATCCGGAGATGGAAGGATCTGGTGGATGCTTTTGTCAAACAGTATAAGTACAAGATAGACATAGCTCCCGACAGAACCAGTTTGTCAAATCTGGAGAAAAGAGATAAAGAAAGCATAAGGGAATATGCTCAAAGATGGCGAGAATCAGTTGCTCAAGTACATCCTCCACTTCTTGACAAAGAGATGGTCTCTTTATTTGCAAACACACTCAAAGCACCATATTACGAACATGTGATGGGTAGTTCAGCCCAGCAATTCACTGACGCTGTGGTAGTGTGTGAATGCATAGAGCAAGGCGTCAAGAGTGGTAGAATTTCTGCACCTACCGAAAAAAAGGTTTCGAGAGAAAAGAGGTCCACCATGTTGAAGATGGCTACAGGGGTAGGAACAACGCATCCCAAAACTACCACACTCCATCCCAGATTAGCAACATCAAAAAAACCTAAGCCCCATAACTTTCAAACCAAAAGCCAAATTGGAAATTACCAAAGTGTTCAAGAACAACTACCTCTACTACCGCTACCCCTGAATGAGATGTACCAAAAACTATTGAGCATCGGTCATATAGCTCCAGAATGTCTGTCACCTGTGTAGCCACCTTATCCTAATTGGTACAAGCCAGAACTTAATTGTGAATATCATGCTGGTATTGCTGGGCATAACATCCATACCTGCAACGCCTTCAAGAGAAAGCTTCTGCAATTAATCAAGGCTAGGTGGATAGAATTTGAAGACTCTCCTAATATGAATACGAATCCTCTACCGAATCATGCTGGAAGCAGTGGATTAGAAAAACACTAGCAATGGCTTATTTGGGGAACTGGAAAGCATATCAATGGTCCAGCATGGGTGTGGAAATGATAGCATCAATTTTGAAGGACACAAATTTTGACCGTAGTGTTGTTCTACATCGTCGTTGAGTCTTGAAAGGAAGGCTAGCGTAAGAGCAGATTCGCCAATGAAGCCTACCCTATTATTGTCTTTGGTTTCATGCTTTTGAACAAGACTGTCTATGTCAAATGAGCCCTTGTTAAATAAGATCATGTGCTATCCTGTGTTCATATCACACTTTTTGTTGTTGTTATTACATGTAAATAACATTTTGAGCACAACTTTTGCTCACAAAACTACAACACAAGAAATCCTTCGATGTTTTCTTTTCTTCCAAAACCATACATAATCTCATATGTTTTCAAGGATATTTTTGGGACCTCCAAAATAAGTACAAAAATAAACATCATGTTGGTATTTGTCCAAAACAAATGCATTCTGGAAATTCAAGTGATTCCTTAGACAGGTAAACACATACCTAGAAAACATGAAAGCAAAAAGACAAAACAAAAACAAAAAAATAATACAACACCATGAGGTGACTCAAAAGCTGAGTTTTATTTGAATGAATAAATCACTTTGCATACGCGCATGAAAACAAGACTTACCGATCCTCAATGCATTGAGTTTGAGATGAGGAAAGGCCATCTTTGATAATCCTTTCACAAAACTGAAATATATCCTTTGCAGTCCCATTTTGAGCCTAGTAACGTTTTTTTTTAAAAATAACCTTGACTAGGATCACACCCCACACTGGGAGGCAAATAAGAGAGGTTTTAAAGACCATCAATAGGAAAAGACTTCATTATCACCCAGACAAAGCAGTAAAGATGGATGCTGGAATTAATCATGTAAATTTTAGTCTTTCATTATCATCCAGACAAAGCAGAGAAGATGAGTGCTGAAATTGATCATGTAATTTGAGTGAAAAATCCAAAGGATTAAAAAGATTTGAGCTACACATAAAAACAACTGAGGTGCTTATGCTCAAACAAAAAATAAAGAGCAACAAAGAGAGAACCCAAACCAGACATTGGGGGGGCATGAAATCCATTTTGGCAAGAAAGTCAAAAGAAAAGGTAAGGGCATAAGCACAAGTGATCCTTAATCTTGAAATCCCTCAAACACCTTTTTGAGCCTGTAACATATCATTTCTTCGTAACCAATAGCCAAAGCCTACATTACGTACCTGATAAAGTCCTTTCTGATCAAAGGCAAGCAATCTGGATCGGTAGGCAGTGCTTTCTCGTGCGGGTCAAATCATTATTCATGCAAATAAAATAAATGCTTTGAACTGATTCGGTTCTCAATAATCCTCAAAATTGAAATTTCAACTTTTTATGACCAACCGGATGTCACTTCATCTTTAATCCAAAAGCAAACACAAAAAAGCTTTCATCATTACAAGAAACCTGTCAATAGGAATCACTTGAATTTCTTAGAACAAGTTTATTTTGAACCAATGTCAAAATGATTTTTGTGGTTGGAATAACTTGGAAGTTCTAAAATTTTGCATGGAAACATTTCCTTGTACAAAAAACCCAAACTTACTTTCACATATCCTCACCCCAAAGTAAACCCAATTTGAACACTTGGGGGGCATGATCAAGCTGGGGGGCAATCCAAAAGCACATGGTAGGGCTTGCTCCATGATTCTTTTTCTAAGGAAAATGTCGGGCAAATTTGGCAACCCTTGAGATAAAGGGTGGAGGACATAGAAGTATGATGACATCAAATGCTTCCCAGAGGTCCAACTTACATGATGTGACTTGAGTAAGCAAGAATGAAAAAGTCATCGAAGTTTACAACCAACACTCCAACTTTTGAGAAAAGAAAGACACCGTGAAGAATTGGGGGCCTATATTTCTCAGGTAAGTATACATGCATATCAATCATAATGCATTGCTTTTAACATTTCAACAAATTGTTAATCCATCATCAAAATCTTAGGTAGTGAGTTTTTTAACCCTACCTCTTTTTTCCTTTTTGAGTGCGCCTTTGTGCCCTCACCTCCTTTTGAGTGCACCTTTGAGCCCTCACCACTTGGGTAGTGCGTTTTCTAACCTTACCTCCTTTCGAGTGCGCCTTTGAGCCCTCGACCATTTGGTTAGGTCACCCATTACAACTCGACCACTTCTCCATGTTTTTTATCTGGGTAGGTCACCCATTACAATGCGACCATTTCTCCACTTGGTTAGGTCATCCATTACAACTCGACCACTCTTCCTTCTTCTACTTGGGCAGGTCACCCATGAAAATAGACCAGGGTAAGTGTGAGTGCATGGGCAGGTCGCCCGTGAAAATAGACCGTCTTTCTTTAAAAAAGCAAAGGGTTTTGAATACACAGGAGTTTTGGTTCTGGTTAGAGGGGATTGGCGAAAGGAATCTCAATCTATCCTAACCACACATAGGAGTTTTGGTTCTGGTTATAGGGGATTGACGAAAGGAATCTCAGTCTATCCTAACCACACATAGGAGTTTTGGTTCTGGTTAGAGCGGATTGGCGAAAGGAATCTTAGTCTATCCTAACCACACATAGGAGTTTTGGTTCTGGTTAGAGGGGATTGGCGAAATGAATCTCAGTCTATCCTAACCACACATAGGAGTTTTGGTTCTGGTTAGAGCGGATTGGCGAAAGGAATCTTAGTCTATCCTAACCACACATAGGAGTTTTGGTTCTGGGTAGAGGGGATTGGCGAAATGAATCTCAGTCTATCCTAACCACACATAGGAGTTTTGGTTCTGGTTAGAGGGGATTGGCGAAATGAATCTCAGTCTATCCTAACCACACATAGGAGTTTTGGTTCTGGTTAGAGGGGATTGGCGAAAGGAATCTCAGTCTATCCTAACCGCACATGATTTGGTTCTGGTTAGAGGGGATTGGCGAAAGGAATCTCAGTCTATCCTAACAACTCACAGGATTTGGTTCGGTTACAAGGGATTGACGAAAGAAATCTCAGTTTATCCCAACCACACACAGGACTTTGGGTCCGAATGATGTTTCAGGTCAACCAAATTTTGAGAAGACCAGTTTTGGAAGACCAATTTTGTTTATCTTTACAACACTTACTACACAAAATCATTATTCCGTAAGCATTATAAAGAGGGGGGCAACTGTTGTAACCTATTTTTGGGTCCCCGCATAAAAAATAATAAAATACAAAAAAATCAAAAAAATATTATCAAAAAAATAATAACATTGAAAAAAGGATGCCAGAACGCTCAGAAAATGATCAAAAAGTTGTTGAGGAGGTTTACAAATACAAAAATTAAAATTTGACAATATTTTGTTGACTGATGATAACCTTGTTAACAAAGAAAATTCAATTTGAGGAAGAAAAGTCCAAAATCAGATGTTTATGGACTCAATTAAATTTTATTGAATGTTTAATTGAATTTATGGAGAGTTTGATTGCAAGAAAAATTGATTTTGGATTTAATTTGGGCTTTAATTGGAAGAAATTAAAGTTCTCGGGTCAAATTATAATTTTTTAGAGTTAATTTGGTCAAATCAGGGGCTTAATTGCATAAATATTGAGTTTGATGGCCAATTAGGGACTTAATTGAAGAAATCAGAGACCAAGGACCAAAATGCAAAACGCGCGCAAATTGAAGGCTTGATTTTGAATCTAACGCGTTTTGGCGCCAAAATCCATTTAAATGAAACGGCGCGTTTTGGGAAAAACGACGCCGTTTCATGCACTGTTAAAAAAAAGAAGAGAAAAGGCTGGAAACGGTGCCGTTTTGAACGACACCCATGTCTTCTTCTTCCCCTGGACACGCGAAGCAGGGGAAGAAGAAGAAGATTTTTTCTTCTGTTCCACCGCCAGCTCTCTCTAAAAAAAGACGCCGACAACCCACTTGGAAGAAGGAAGGGGACGTACCCTTTGGGCGGTTCGGGGCGGCAGCACAGTGGCTACCCAAGCCACGTCTCCCTCCCCTGTTTTTACCCATAAAAACAGGGGATGGGGGAAGAAAAAAAAAACCGAGAAGAGAGGGAAGAGAGAGACTGAAAAACAGAACGAGAGAGGAACAAAGAAGAGGAAGAAAAGAGAGAGAACAGAACGAGAGAGGGCAGAGAGACGGGAACTGAAGAGAGAGAACAGAGGAGAAGAAAAAAAAAGAAGCAGAGGAGGGAGAGGAAGAAGAAGGAGAAGCACCGCCGCCCTCAACTCCCTAGCAGCACCGCCGACCACCGCAAACCACCGGCAGCGCCACCACTCCAGGTAAACCCTCCGCCCTTTTATTTTGGCCTTCACTTCTTCCCTCGCCATGCAAGACGTGCACAGTGCACGTCTGTAGGCGGGGAGAAGCTGGTTACTGTGCTCATGCACAGTAGTAACCAGCTAATATGGGCTAGGCTCACCCAGCCCATGTAGTTGGGCCAGGTGAGGCCCAACCCATGTATTTAGGCCTGATCCGGCCCATTTCAAGAGAAAAAAATAAAAAATATTTGTTTAAGCATTTTTATATTTTTTTCCACGTAGTTTTTATGTTATTTTGATTAATATCAGGCAGTATTTTACATGGTAAAAATACAAATCCGGTGTTAAAATACCCGGTTGTCGTCAAAACTTCCAAAAATACAAAAAAAAATGAAAAAAAGAAAAAAATGTTTTTTGTGCATACGACCAAGTGTCTCAAAGCTAAAAATCATATTGTGTTTTTCATACACCAAAAAACAATGTTTTAGCATGCATTTTGGCTTTAATAACCAGTTTATTAAAGTCAAGAGAACACTGGCCAAAATTTCAAAAACAATAAAAATTTTAGTTTGTTTATCTGTTAGTATCCGGGGTACGACATTACAAGTAATGTGTATTCTGGATATTTAATTCTTTTTTCGGACAATAGAACGGTTAGGTTTTATCGCATTAAGATAAGAACCTCCTTCTAAAGGGGGGCTTGTCTTGAACCTTAGACAGACCAACAATTAGAAACCAAAACACGACTTCAGATTTTATCAGACAAAACAATGCAGCCTACCTTAGGTAGGGTGTATTTGGGGTGCTAATACCTTCCCTTTACGCAACTAGTCTCCGTACCCGATCTCTGAGACCAGTTAGGGTTCCTAGTAACCAGAATACTAGGTGGCGACTCCCATTTCAAATTTTCCCTGATAAGAGACAAGAATTCCTTGTCTCTCCATATTTGCCAGAAATACACCATTTCCATTTTTTTTCCTGAGATAGTGGACGATCGCCGCGACGCCGCACACGTGCGACAATATTTATTGACAACTTAAATCAATAGGTTTTGGTTGGAAAGGTTTCGGCTAGAAGTATGGGTGTTACAACTACTATGTGAAGGCTGCCCTTGTTGGCGGTGATTTAGAAAATGAATGGTTAATTGTTGTTGGTGGCTCTCGGTGGCTAGTTAAAGGCTAATATTGGTGGTGTTTACGATGAGATTAATGTTTGGGTATATGTTGGTTTCAATCTTGACACCGGAGATGATTATTTTTTTTGTGTGGTTTTGGGTGTGATTGAAGATGGAGAAGAAAATGAGTGGTTCTTGGGTATAGTTGACAATGGAGGAGAGAAGCTAGATTGTGTGGAGAGCTTGAGCCTTTATGGAATATGTGGAGGCTAGAGTGGACCTTTGCTATTAAGGAAGATAAAAGGGTTTCACTAGGAGGAGAGGTCGATTGATGGGTCACAACTGTTTTTTATTTTTATTTTTTGCTTTTACTTCTTCTTTTAGAGAGTGTTTTAATGTGTATCGGGTCTTGGCGTGTGTGGGAACGGATGAGGAGGAGAGTTTTTGGCATGGTTTATATATATATATATATGGCTAATGCTCTAACTAATTTCTCCCTCCCTTTTAGGTGTGTATAACCACTTATTTATAATACTCAAAATATTCTTTTCACATTTAAATGTGATATAAGAATATATGAGCAATCTCTTAAGTAGTGTATGTATGTGTAATTATAAAAAACAAATGCCTATATTTCATGAATTTGTTCACTATAAATGGTATAACATTTTTTCCCCTTGAATTTGGTAGTCTTTCAATTAAATTCATCATGATATTTGTCCAAATACCTTATAAATTGTTAGTGGCTGAAATAATCCAAGATAATGCACTATTTTCATTTTTGTATGTTTACACATGTTGTATTTCTCTATAAACTCTTTTACCCAAGTCTTCATGAAAAGTCAGTAGAACACCATCTTAAACCTCTTATAAGAATTTTGTACTCCTGCATGCTCTTCCAACTGAGAATCGTGTGCAAGGCTGACTAATTTTTCTCTTAACTCCTTATTATTGCTAATGACAATTCTGTTCTTATATCTTAAAACTCTTTTTGTCAATGAATACTCATGCCAATTTCCATTGTTAATCATCTTTTCAACAATAATCTTCTTAAATTGATTATCAAATTCATAAGTCTTACTAATTTAATCATATCGTTCTAGATCAAATATAGTAATGGCTTCCAAACAACCATTCATAGCTCTTTTGTTAATAATACCAACTTCTTCTTCAACCCATAAACCTTTCCTATAAGTTGGAGTGTGTATCATTTGCTTTAATAATAATTTCAAGCTTTATTATAGTGTTTATATCTCTTTATTGCCATCAAAATTACCATATACTTTTTTTTCTCTTCATAAATAGACAATTTAAGATGCTTTGTATTTAGGGCTTTGCTAAAATAAGCTAAAGTTCTTCCTTTCTGACAAAGAACAACTCCTAATTCATTAAAACAAGAATCAGTTTCCAAATCAAATATTGCATTGAAATCTAGAACAGCTAACTGAAGCCTCATAAAAAGCAGTCTTTAAATCTTTGAAAGCCTTATATACTTCTTTATTCCATCTGAAATTGTTCTTTTTTAGTAACTCAATTAATAGCTTGCTAATTACTCTAAACTTCTTCTACACTTTATGTAATAACCAGCAAATCTGAAGAATCTCCTTAATTCTTTAATTGAACTTGGTGTTGGTCAATTCTTTACTGCATCAATCTTTTTAAGGTTTCTAGATACAACATCTATAGATATAATGTGTTCAAAATACTTAACCTTCTTTTCATAAAGTAAACACTTTGTTTTCTTGGAAAATAGCGGGTCAAGGCCTATAGTATTGACCTTAAGTGTTGTACATGTAGTTGTAATGAAGAATTATAACCCAATATATCATTAAAGAACATTAGCACAAACCTCCTAACAAATGGTTTTAGTATTGTATTTATTAATGCGTGAGATATAGATGGAGAATTTGTGAAGAAAAATGACATTACTTTGAATTCATAATGATCATGGTGTCTTAAAAGCAATCTTATCATCTTTATTCATGCTTACTTAGTGATACCTTGATCCGAGGTCAAGTTTTGATAAAAAAAAATATGAACCTTGTAGCTCATCCAAAAGATCATCAATAAATGGAATATGGAACTTCTTTTTAACTGTCATATTATTGAGTTACCTGTAGTCAATACAGAATCTCCAAGTGTTATCTTTTTTCTTGACTAACAGGATTGTGGAAGCATAAAGGGCTGCTATTATGTTGTATGATTCTATTCTGTAACATTTTCTTAGCTAATATTTCTATCTCTTATTTGCGCACATCAGAACTCTTATAAAACCTCATATTTATTGGTTTAGATCCAAGAATTAATGGAATCATGTGGTCTGAAATTATGATTGGTGGTAACTCTATAGGTTCTGTAAATATATCCTCAAATTCTTCTAGTAAAACTTTCACTACAAGAACTACAACACACCTTACTAGTTTTAATACACTTAGGTCAGCCTGAAATTCATGACCCCAAATGAACCAGTATTTAATTGTATAATTTTAAAAAGAATCGATCATTTTTAATAGAAAAATAAATTATACCAAGATAAATTAGTTTAATTGTTTGAAAGCATAACTAAAATAGTGAGCATTTCTTTATAAATATGTCATGCTAGAATAAGAATTTCAAATTGTAATGATAAATAAATAAATAAATAATATAAACCATCAGAATATATCATTCAACTAAGTATTTTAAATAACTCTATATGCATTTGTGCAAATAGTTATCCAAGAAAATAAATCTATACCCTTAAAGCTATTAATGAAAAAGGATTGAAGACTACAAAAAATAAATAAATAATTAATTAAAACAAAAAATTTGAAACAGAAAATCATTATAATCAAAACCATCAATGTATCATTCCTTTCACAATTCTTCAAAAACACAATGACAATTTTTTAAAAAAACAAAAAAGGAAGAAGAAGGAGATATACCTGGAACTTTTCTCCTTGTTGGTGTGGGGAACCTTGATGGAGTGTAAGGGGAAGAGATTGAGAATGAAAAAAATAGAGCAATTAATTGACTTTACAAAACTTGGCAAAATAAAAAGAAGAGTAAGAAGATGAAGATGGAGATTTACTTGGTGTGGAGGAAGTTTAGCGTGAGGTTAGAGTGAGGAAGGGAGAGAATGAGAGAGAATAATAATAATAAGAGAAAGGTGATAGAGAGAGAAGTACGAGAAACATTGTAGAGAGGAGAAGAAAAAGCAGAAGAACGATATTGTTCTAAAGTTAGGGATTCTGACCTTTTAATTTTGGGCTTTTTTACCGATGAAATTATCGATGACCAAATAAATATTAATATCTTTTACACTTCAGTCGGTGATTCCATCTATAATAAACAATAGTATGTCAGGGTGGTTTTTTCAAACCTCTCTGGAATATATATTGACAGACTTAGTCTGTCAGTGATTCCATTTGTATGTTCCAGTGGCATCGAAGTGTGATTCTTTTCAAACTCTCTAAAATATACCGATGGACTTAATCCATCAATGATTCCTTCTATAAATCTTAGTGGCAATGCATGTAATTTTTTTTCAACTCTCTGAAATTTTCTGACAGACTTAGTCCGTTAGTGTATCTGTTGGTATATTACATGTCGTTGGTAATTCCATCGGTATAAAACATTTTCTATTTCAAAAAATTATATGTATTCCTTATCTATCCATTCTGCTAAATACATTAAAATCAAAGCATAATAAACACCAGTTCTGTGTATAATAATAAAATCATAAAATATAAATGTTTCCTTGTCTTGTAATAATGAATTTCCATCATTATAAAGGAACATCCAAAAATATCACATTGAAGTTAATTTCATTACACATTTATTTTTTTACAAATTAATCAGAATTGTCTTCTTTTTCTTTAATTTCATCATCGTCGTCTCCATTACAATCTTTTATATTGATTTCATTGCTATCATCATCTTCATTGACTTTTGTATGTCCGCTGATTCTCAAAACATCATTTAACTCATCAACGTCAACAATAATAAAAGTATTCTTAGTGACGTGAAAATTTGAATTTTTTTCTAAGTCGGTAGATAGAGAAACTTGATATGGATTAACTAACTCATCAAGTTGAAAGATATAATCTTCCAAAGTTACTTAATCTTTACCATCCTGAACAATTTGAATATGATCCTTAGGTTTGGTTTTAATTATGGACAACCAATAAATCTTAGAATGATCATTTCTAAAGGAAAAAATGTTTGTATAATAAAC
>Ga0307509_10006872_pt1 | contig 15130 bp, 4 predicted proteins | sample 10_EM_MG_FD_202245 | JGI IMG/M metagenome (GOLD analysis project Ga0307509, IMG submission 202245) | Populus trichocarpa ectomycorrhiza microbial communities from riparian zone in the Pacific Northwest, United States - 10_EM | ecosystem: Host-associated > Plants > Roots > Unclassified | place...
GACCGCACCAAACACTCAAAGTAGAAGATAAAGATGAGGTAAAATAATTCACAAGAATCAACCGTAAAACTTAATATAGTTAAGCTCAAAGCTTCACTCAATTTAGTTCTCTCGAGGAAAAGTTGGTTGTCGAAGTAGAATGCCAAACGCTTAAACTTAAGTAGATATCAGATTTAAGCCTTTGACATTCACCACTACTTCCGACCTTGTGCGAGCACCCTGTCCTGCTCAGGGTCTGTCCGAGGTCTACCCTCCATCAGGATTTATCCTGCCGGATGTGTCGGACCAACTCGGGTACACTTAACTCCGTCAATAGGATATGAGTTTCTGCAATGCATCTCCAATACAACCGCAGGTGGAAAAAACTCTTCCTATCGTAGTCATACCAGTGGCTAGCTGTTATGACAACAACCGGAGTCAATACCTAGGTGGTGGGCTCACTGGCCCAGTGGCAGTTTCGTCTATACAAGCTATGCAGTCTATCATTAAATCTACGCGACTATCCAATGTGATAAATTGACATGCAAGCTCCCCCGGTGAGATGTAGCCTATGGTTGGCTAAGTGGGCGCTACCCATAGCCCTCCTCTCGGAACATACTCTAGCGTGATAAGACTCATACCTCTAGAGTCCAATAACAACCCATAGTAATGCTACAAACCAAGGGGAGAAAGTCCAGGCTGGTTACTGAGGTATTTGTCTCGAAAGAACCCTGGCCTTCTGAGACTACCTGAGTGCCACTAGGAAGACTACCCTACAACCGGTAGGCTAGAATAGACTCCTAGATGCCCGAGAGACCATATATGGATGACCCCCATTTTGGCGGTTACCCATACTCCCCTTATATATCCTGCGAACGACATTCAGTCGGACGGACGGCGACGACTTATACGGTGTTACGGCAGCTGCTCCAATCACCTCTTTTATCTAGCAAACAAGCAACTCCACAGCCGTCTGCCTATGACGCGCCGTCCCAACCCTGGGGCCAGAGGGGGGTGTTAGCAAAACCCACCCAAGTTCAATAGTATGTTCGGGCCACCCTTACACAGGCGTGGGGTCTCCCCACGCAGATGCGTGTGCGCCCAAGAACATCTAAGAGCCTATAGAATGTGAGGCAATCAACCTCTAAGTTCTAGGATGACTTTGCCGGTGAAGGTAGGGTAACTTGGGTTCCACAGTAGGGTATCTGGGACCCATGGGCATAATGACCAAATTCCCAAGGTAGGGTAACTTTGCCCTCTTATACCTTTAACCGCTCATGAAGCCCTCCAGTCGACCACAGAAGTCGTCTCGGAGGTCCGTGTAACATTCCCATAATTTTCTTGACCTTATGCGAATGTTCTCCCGAAAGGTTACCCTGCCTAGTAGAGTACCTCAAGGCAACTCAACTATTCCCTAGGTCTTATTCTAGGTTTACCAGCCATTTGTATAATATATATATACGAGACCATATGTCACAAATCGTGACTAAGCAAGGCAGATTTCACATGACTAATAGTTATTAGTCATAAGGTATGTTTTCTATGACTCACGATTGTGAGTCATAATTATGTTTCACGCTATGCAGTCAGTTGACTCATAGTTCTCACATGACTCACACTTGTGTGTCATCGTTATGTTATGATTGGTTGATGTTTCTATGACTCACGATTGTGAGTCATAATGATGTAATGACTTTCGCGCGTGACTCACATTATGAGTCACGAGTTTTACGCAGGTGACGCGCTTTGCGCACCTGACATGTTTTATGTTTTACGATTGGTTTACGGTATGTTGCGCAGTGACTCATATGGGTCATCTGATGGATTTCGGGTATGACTCATTATGAGTCATGATCGTGTGACTCATATGTATGAGTCACCAGGGTCAGGGTTATCGCGGGAAGAGGCCTATATAAAGGATTGCGATGGGCAGAGGATATAGGATCTTCACGCGACCATCTAAGTACTTTTCTACAATATAACTTTACCTTTACCTTTACCTTTATCTCTCGCTTGTATGCAAGCACTCGAGCTCTTAGCGTCAGAGCAAACAAGACTTTATTAAGATACGAAGAAGTTCCCTCTACACCTCTCCCCAATAAGACATTGGTGTGAGATACGAAGAAGTTCCCTCTACACCTCTCCCCAATAAGACATTGGTGTGAGATACGAAGACTATAATATAGTCTACCAACGAAGACGAGATTATAAGTTAATCTCGGAAAGAAGAACACTCTCCCGAATACTCAAGAAAGACCAAAGACTATAAAGATAGTCTAATACAACCACGTAAGAAATTCGTTACCTGTTGCATAAATAACTGTACACGTGTAGGATTGTTACACCATACCACCTCTGGTTACCACTTGGTATACCATTTGGGCTAAGGTGATAGTGATTGTAGCTACCTATCGTAGGGTCGTTACAAAAGTCTGTCGACAGGTTTTGCAAGAACGTGGTCTATGGCCACCAGGTGGATTAAGACATGACTGCAAAAGTAAAAAGAATAAAAAGGACCAAAGCCACTCAAGCAATTCTTGTTGTGCACGAAGGCTTCTCTCAGTTCAACCTGACTTTATGGAACAAAAGTCACCCCTTGAGGAAGAGATTGAGAAACGAGGTCATATTTGTATGTTTTTTCCCAAATTTCATTGCGAACTCAATTGGATTGAGTATAGATGGGGAAGAGCAAAGTGGTTTACCAGGAAAAATTGTCAATACAATTGGCCTTCATTGGTTAAGACAGTACCCAAGGTCTTAGAGGAAATACCATCATCTTTACTTGTCAAGTATTGGTTGAAGAGTACACGTATTCTTGATGCTTACTATTCTGGGTTACGGTATGGGACGGATCAATTTACTAATGTTGTATATAAAAGCCATCGCTGTGCTCCACTTGCTTAAAGGCTTGGTTATGTATTTTGTCTTATTATTTAATACTTTTTTACAATTTACAATTTATAAATATTTACATCTCTCTCTGTTTACTTTCAATATAGCTACCCAATTGGCTCACCCAAGTTTATTATTCCTTAGATTTTACGGAATTATTTTATAGTATAGTATCTTACTCATCATGCCTTGGCAACTCTTGGCAAAATCCCGATCGGTTGCCACGGAATTGCTGTTTCATCGGAGGACCCACCTTTAGGCACTTTGCACCGTAGTAATGTTTTTTTTTGTGAGGGCCCGGAAGCGGTGGGTTGCCGTGCCGACCCGGGTGATCGGCTAATTTTGTCCACGGACAATACCGTGCCTTGAATCCAGCATACCATGTAATTACCCTGACGTACCCCCCCGTTGTAGCTTGGAAGACCTAATGCTGCGAACTACCACTGTCCTCGCTCAAACCCAGTGAAAAACAACACTACACCTGCACTGTCCTTCAATTACATAATTCCTCCCAGGATACAGGTGTCTATTATCAGGGGGAAGAAAATTTTAGACGTGGATTGAACGCCGTGGCGAAACGGCAAGGGCGAAACGAAACGCCAAGAGTTCTCACACAGAACGATCGGGGAAGTTTACTTCGTCTAAAGACACCCACTCTCTAACTAATCATCGGCAAAGATAGGAGTACTCGAGTACATATAACCACAGCACAACCTTCTCCTATTCTTCAATGGACCATCACACACGTCCATGCTATTGCACGTATGTCTCACCCCCCCCCCCCCCCTCCCGCTTACTCCCGGGCTAGTAAAGGAAAGTCAAACTCCCACTGTTCATGATTTCCTTCCGGCGGATACACCGTTCCGATACTCTAGCACATGCCTGCAGCCGAAATACTTTCCTGAAAACCCAAACACATGCCCGAGGTCAAAGCGCGTTCCAAGAAGCTACCCGAACAAAGGAACTATCATGAGAGCATACTAAGCCGTCTCTCGCGACTTTCAATAGGAAAGGGATAATTCCGGAAGTCCGGGGAGTGAGGGGATCATTCGGGGTGTTGCAGATGATTCAGGAGCCTGATGGTTTGTCCGCCGACTCTAGTCGTTTACGGAGAATATTATACGGAGATATATTTCTTTTGTCGTCTGTGGAATTTGTTGAGGAATTTGGATATGTAGAGGGGGGGATAGAGAGTTGTGTGTGGTGATTGATGGGGAGATCAGTATGTGCTAGCTTCGTTTTACTCATGATATAGCGGCATTTAAAGTGGCCCCTAACCTTTCTACCCAGCGCCCAAGTCCCACAAAAGTCCCCTCACTCTGCCCGATACCCTTACACTATATATCTTGGGAATCTTAAAAATAGGCTGTGTTGGTAGAGAATTTCCTGGGCCCTTATTCTTTCCCTGTTCCTAGAGGTGTCTAGTATATATGATACACAAACTTGATTTTACAGAAAGACTCTTGATCCTCAAAAGTCCTGCCACCATCTTCTATTTCCTAATCATCTTATATCCGACACCGATCTGTTCTAACTCCTAGCAAACCTTAATTCCGAACCTCAGGTATGTTGAAAATGGTGCTGCTCGCCATACTCTCTCGATACTTCCTTTGTTTAGTTAGCTTCCGGGAGCGCGCTTGTTTGTGGCTTCGGATATGCGTTGAGGAACCGGGCATATGGCTCCGGTTTCGGGTATAGTCTTGCTATCGGATATGCGCTGAGGATCCGGGCATAGGTTTGTCTTCGGAGACTCGCTTTGGCTTAGGGGGGTGTGTTTGGACGTTCGGGAAAGCATTGTGAATACAGGAATGCGCGATAGTTTTGGGATCGTGCAGCTTTCGGGAAAGCTGGGAGAGGCGGAAGCACTGTAAGGTCAGTGTCAAAGAGCTGGAGGCCGGAGGCAGAAGCGGTGTGTTTGTTTCTTTTGTTAGCCCGGGAGTTCTCACAGCGGAAGGAGAGACCCACATGGATATGATGTCTTTGGTGTTGATATATACTTCTATCCTCACCAGTTAGATAGATAGAGCACCGAGCATCGAGCATTGTTGTTGCGCGAGAGCCTGAGGTTGTTAGTGACAAGATTTTCCCCGCACTTGCGTGTGCGATCGTTTTCGTTGTGAGTTACTTGGCATTCGTTTCGTTTCACCGCCCGTCACTCGTCGTGCATGTTGGACTTAGTTTTATCCGCCGTACAGAGGTAGTTTTTTCTTTTACTCTTGTTTGCTTTCTTAGTCTCCCTCTACGGAGGTACAGGGCATAAGTTTTGTAGGTTCCACAAGCGAAGTTTGCTGCCCTCACCCCCTGTGTAACCTACAAAACTTATGCCCTGTACCTCCGTACTTCCTCAATTTCTAAGCTGCGCATTGTTAAAATTATACTTTCGGATATGTACTCTCTATCTCCTGAGTACGACAGTACTTCCTAGTTCATACTATTTTCACTTCAATGCCGTCAGAGTTTAAGCTCAATCAGTCAATCATAGATGTAACTCTATGGGCATCAGATTTTTCTTTTGTCTTCTTTTGTTTTCTTGAAGTTCTTTCTACAGTGGATATGTATTCTTGTTGCGCAGCATAAATAGCCCGCTCTCTGCTTCCTTAGAAAATCAAGCTTCTTTTCTCTGGTCCAGGGAACATATATGTTAACAGTGCAATCGTTTTGCGGCCGTTGAAGTTTAATATGGTATTCCCTAGTCACAATTCCTAAAGCATCCCAAACATTGCTGCTTCCTCTAGCTCCTGCACCATGCGTACCATCACTCCTCTGATACCATATACCTTAATCAGGCGAAATTCTTCCAAGACATCATCCATCTGTGTTTCAACCATGTCCGGGATATGGAATCTTCCTTAATTTTCAACAATATATTCCCTCTAAATATATACATGTGTGCTTCCCATCTTGCTCAACACGCCCTCCAAAGCAATCTTATAGCACTCTACACGATGAAGACGGATCAACTGAGCAAATTCACAACTTTTGAACATATTCGTATCCATTGGGTTTGTCTATCGGTAATTTTGATTTCTCACTAACCGTCTCCCTCTACCTCCCTTCCTTACCCCACCCCTCCACATGAACCCCACAGCCCCAAGACCACTCTTACAATTCTTAGCTCGCGCGCCGTAGGGCATAACCGCCATTCCTAGTCTTAGACAGTGCTTGATAGTAGAGGAGAAAAAAACGTGTTTGGCGGAGAGAGCTGCTTTGTTGGACACGTTCCCTTTGCCCGATTTGTTGCTCTTCCAGCGCAGTAGGGGGCCAGTGCGCGCAGCCTCTTGCCCTGCAAGCAATGATCAGAATCGTCCGGTCCTCCCGTCTTAGACGTAGGACCGGACGGGCCGCCAGCGGTAATCCGTCCTATTTTCCACTCTGTGGACGGCTTAGGGAAGGTGTAGGTAGGACGAAACGCTCTTCCGGACCCGGTAGGGCCCTAGGCATGTTTCCAGTTTCCCCTTTTCGGCCGGTATGCTCAGACACCCCAAGTTCAACGTTTCGTGTCCCCCACTATTTATGGTCTTGCAAATCATGTGTCACATGAGTGAACTAACAAGCGAGCGAGAATATATCGTTAAGAAACAACGAGGTGATTAAAAGTGAAAATTGAAGGTCTGAGAGAAATTAATTGGCTCAGTCTTATCTTGATACTCGGAGAACTTGATCTATTTAACCTTCTTCTCTTTCTCGTAGGAATATTATTTACTTTTCCTGTTATATGGAATCATAATATATCACTCACATTTCATCGGGGGTCCCTGGAAGTCTTCCTCATTTTTTGTTCCCTGGGCCGAGCGGTTATCTCTAATACCTGCAGTCTGTATCCGTCACCAAAGCCCTTCCATACACCCCGTAGTCTGCTGATACCCCTTGTGCCCCCCGCTGTGATTCCATAGCGCCTGCTGTTTTCCCGAGCGTGGGACATGTGCATCAGACCATACAAATAGCGTGTTGGGCTCGGAGGTTATACCCAAGGACGGTAGTATGCTAGGTAATTTTCCCTACATAGGACCGCTTCTGTCAGTCTCGTCCCGGGCCGTTTTCATGGATTTATCCTAGCAGTCACTGTGGGTCCCCCGGACGGTTCGGAACACTGCGTGCAAGCCTGCACAGGAAAAACAGACGGAGCTATACCTATGACAGTTCTAGCCAGATCTCATAGAACCCTCGGGCTAAGAACTATATAATGCCGAACGGCGGTTGGAATTGGCTGCATCACTCGCACTCCACCTACTCCATGGGCCGTAGCCGGAAGGGTAGGGACTAGATTGCAGAAGTAGAGTATGTTATGGTAGTGCGGCAATGAGGAGATTAAACAACTATCATTTCGCCCCCATCCGAAGGTATGTCTATATATGGTGTTTGGGGTCACTCGTGAATAACGCAATACAATAATGGTATTATGAAACCAAAAATCACATGGTCAGGTTAGGGTTTAATAATTACAATGTGGCAATCAAGCTTGAGCCCACCATTTTCAAATCGCGGTCAGCCACATGTATGTGACTATCGTTTGGTGGGGTGGGTTTTGTTAATTTTAATTTCTAAGATGCATAATTCTATGAGATACACGGTGTAGGGTGAACAACAAGAATGTGTTAATGCAAAGCAGGTGGGGGGATACGGCGAGGACAATACAGTATAGCTCGCAAGAAGTTGACAGTGTGCGAAGCATCTCTAGAGAGTGGAACATATGTATGCATAAAAAAATAAGGTGTATAGTGGGAATAGGCCAATGGGCTGGAGAGGGTTAGGGCGAGAGCAAGAGAGCAAAAGAAATGGGAGAAGAGAGGGCTAGAAGGCAAGGGCATATTTTCCTGTTTCGGAGGTGTGAAACCGTGGCGCAGAGTGATTCATAAATGAGGCTATAGCACTGTTATCGCTGTTTTCTACCACCCTGCTAACTTAGGGCGAAATTCTTAGAATGAACTATGCAGGAAGGTATCAGAAATTCAGTCAGCCAGCCTCAAAGTGATGGGATGAGGGTGATAAACCTTTGGTACCAAGGTCGAGGATAGATATCATTGAGTATGAAGTTTAGTCACCATCCATTGTCAACGATGTCCAGGCTGCCGTCCAGTCTCGAGGATCGTGCGTGGTCGAGATACTAGTAGCCGCAAAACTATCCTATGATGGCCCTGCTGAGTAGCCCAGTTGAGAGGTGTTAGACCTTGATTGTCGGCAATACTGGAATCGACATCGTCTCGTTTCAAGAGGAAATGAACTGCTCTCTGGTTCCCCTGTGCTGCGGCTAACAAGAGCGGTGTTCGGCCATCTTTGTCGACTAAATTTGGATCAACATCGGCTCGTTTCGAGAGGAGATGCACTACTTCATAGCTTCCTCTTGTTACAGCTAACAAGAGGGGTGTTCGGCCATTTTTGTCGGCTAAATTGGGATCAACATCGTTCTGTTCCAAGAGGTGTTGCACTACTTCCTGACTCTCCTTTTCTATAGCTAAAAAGAGCGGTGTTCGGCCATCTTTGTCGACCAAATTGGGATCAACATCGGCTCGTTGCGAGAGGAGCTGTACTACTTCATAGCTCCCTCCTGCGGCAGCTAACAATAGTGGTGTTCGGCCATATTTGTCGGCCAAATTAGGATCAACATCCGCCCGTTTCGAGAGGAGCTGTACTACCTCGTGGCTCCCTGCTGCTGCGGCCAACAGGAGCGGTGTGCGGCCATCCTTGTCTGCAAAATTGAGATCGACCTCATCTCTTTGCAGGAGAAATCGCACTGCCTCCAGGTTTCCCTGTTCCGTAGCCAACAAGAGCGGTGTTCGGCCATTTTTGTCGGCCAAATTAGGATGAACATCCGCCCGTTTCGAGAGGAGCTGTACTACCTCGTGGCTCCCTGCTGCTACGGCCAACAGGAGCGGTGTGCGGCCATCCTTGTCTGCAAAATTGGGATCAACCTCATCTCTTTGCAGGAGGAATCTCACTGCCTCCAGGTTTCCCTGTTCCGCGGCCAACCAGAGCGGTGTTTGGCCACATTCGTCCGCCAAATTTGGATTAACATCGGCTCGTTTCGAGAGGAGCTGTACTACTTCATCGTGCCCCCCTGCTGCGGCTAACAGGAGCGGTGTGCGGCGATCCTTGTTTGCGAAATTAGGATCAACCTCGCCTCTTTGGAGGAGTAATCGCACTCCCTCCAGGTTCCCGTGTTCCGCAGCCACCAAGAGCGGTGTTCTGCCACATTTATCCGCCAAATTTGGATCAACATCGGCTCGTTCTAACAAGAACCGCCCTGCCCTCCAGTTCCCATGTTCTGCGGCCAACAAGAGCAGTGTTCGGCCATCTTCGCCAGCCAAACAGGGATCAAAGTCTAACGATTGGAAGAGGAGCCACAGTGGCTTCTGTTTTTAATGTGCCACCGCCGACAGGAGTGGTGTTTGGCCATCTTCGTCAGCCAAATTGGGATCAACATCGGCTCTTTGCAGGAGGAGCCGTACTGATATGAGGTCTCCCTTTTCTACAGCCAGCAGGAGCGGTGTTCGGCCACGTTTGTCCGCCAAATTGGGATCAACATCGGCTCTTTGCATGAGGAACTGTACCACAATCCAGTCTCCCCGGGCCGCTGCTTGCAAGAGTGGGGTCTGGCCACCTTTGTCCGCCAAATTGGGGTCAAGATCGGCTCTTTGTAGGAATAACGACACTATCTGCTGAATTCCCAGTCCTGTGGCCAACAAGAGCGGTGTTTGGGAATCTTTGTTGGCCAAATTGGGATCAATGTTGGCTCGCTGCAAGGGGGCTTGTGCTGCCTCCTTGGTTCCCTGTCCCGTGGCCAACACGAACGGCGTTCGGCCATCTTTGTCCACCGAATAGGGATCAAAATCGGCCAATTGCAACTTGAAGAACAGTTTCTCCCAGTTCCAAGGCGCCGCCGCCACCGACTGGAGTGGTGTTCGGCCATATTTGTCAGCCGAATTGGGATCGGGATCAGCTCTTTGCAGGGTGAGCCGCAATGAAATGCGGTCTCCCCGTCCCTCCATCAACAAGACTGGAGTTCGGCTATCTTTGCCCACCAAACTGGGATCAACATCGGCACGTTCTAAGAGTAATCTCACTGCCTCCCACGGCCAACGTGCCACTGCCAAGAGCGGTGTTCGGTCATCTTTGTGGGCCAAATTGGGATTAACTTCAGCCTTTTGTTGTGGGAGCCGCACTACCACCTGGCTTCCATGTTTAGCGGCTAACAAGAGCGGAGTTCGGCCATCTTTGTCTGCCAAATTGGAATCCACATAAGGTTGTTTTAGGAGGAGCCGCACTGCTTCTTGACTCCCGTTTTCCGCGGCCCACCAGAGCGGTGTTCGGCCATTGTTATCAGCTAGATTAGGATCCACATTGGCATGTTGTAAGAAGAATTGTACTACTCCTTGACTTCTGTTTGCTGTCGCCCACGAAAGCGGTGTTCGGCCATCGTTATCTGCCAAATTGAGATCTACATCGGTTCTTTCCAAGAGGTGCTGCACTATCTCCTGGCTCTCCTTTGCCAAGGCCAACAAGAGTGGTGTTCGGCCATCTTTCCCGGCCAAATTGGGATCAACATCGGTTCTTTCCAAGAGGAGCTGCACTGCTCCCTGACTCTTCTTTTCTATAGCCCACAAGAGTGGCGTTCGGCTATCATTGTCGGCCAAGTTGGGGTCGACATCCTCGCGCTTCAACAGATATCGTACAAAGCCAACATTTCCGCCGCTCGCTGCCCAGGAAAGCAGTGTTCGACCGTTACGATCAGGTAAGTCGGGACCGATGCCGTCCTCTTCCAAGTTCAATATGCAAGTTTCCCCGCGCCAGTGCTCGGCAGCCCATGATATTGGTGTCCGACCGTCGATGTCCCTGGCCCTTGGATTGGCCTCTGTCTCTTTTACAAGTATCTCTATTACATCCTGATGTCCATACTGGGTGGCCCACGACAGTGGTGTCCGGCCTTTCTTGTCTGGTAGCTCCGGATTGATATCGTTATGGGCGAGTAACAATTTGGTTACTATCCCACATCCATTGCTAGCTGCCCAGGATAGTGGTGTTCTGCCATATCGAATGTCCCTGGTATTGGGCTTGACCTCCTTCCGCTTGAGTAGCAATGTCACTACGCCCTCAAATCCACCTCCAGCGGCCCGTGATAGTGCTGTTCTGCCATCTTCGTCTACTGTGTCCGGGTTGACGTTTTTTTGTTGCAGCAATATCTTCACAACCCCTTCGTGTCCATTCGCAGCGGCGCATACCAGCGCTGTCTGACCACGGGCGTCGACCTGACCGACATTCGCGCCTTTCTTCAATAGAAGATTCAATATATCCGGATCGCCCTTCTCAGCTGCCCAGAGGAATGGCGTTCGACCATTGTTATCCACAAAACGTAAAGTGGCTGAGTCTTTTCTCAGCAGGATCTGCACTACGTCCTGGTGACCATTTCCCACGGCCCATGAGAGGGCTGTTCGACCCTCGTTGTCTTTCTCCTTCACGCGCGTGCCTTTTAAACCCAATAGCATTTGTACAATTTCTAGATTTCCACCGATACTAGCCCATATTAGAGGTGTACGGCCCATGAAATCCCTTCCGTTCGCGTCCCAATCCTTGACATTCAGTAACGAAGTTACGATCTCTGGATTTCCGAAGAATACTGCGGCATGCAGTCCACTAAACCCCGCAGATTGAGGCTCATTTCCATCCCAATGCCTGCCCTCATCACAGTATATCTTTAAAAGGAGTAATCTAGCCGATACATGCTTATCGTATTGTGCGAGAAGTGTGACCGCAAGTGATTTTACGGTATCAGACCTCTCTATTTGGGCATGAGTCACCCAGTAATAGGAAGCATACGCAAGCAACGGGGGTTTTGTCGTGTCCTCGGAGGAGGGAGATGGGTCCTCAGCAGATAGGAGGTTGAGATAGGTCAAACACACTTCGGCCATGGTCCCGTCAGGACTCGAGAAAAGGGCCGAATGATCTCGTAAGTACGTATGCAAGGTAAAGTGGATCACTCGCACAGTTGAAACTTCCTTATCAACAGCGATAAGTCCCAGGCAGCAGCCTAATATAGTTTGAATCGATGGAATATTATCAGGATTAAGATGGGTGGATCCTATTTTCACTGCTAAGGCGTGGCGAAGCTCATCGACTCCCAATGGCCGTGCAGATCGCGAAACCCACATCAATGCTTGCATGGCAAGCTTTGATTGATGCTCACTCAGCTTCTGTATCCGCCTTATGGTATCTGCGTAAGCACCTTCGAGGCCCAAACCGCTGGTCATTTGTTTGAGCTTCTCTTTTCTCTCGTGGAGTGTCGTCTCTCTCAATATAGCTGCGATACTCAATGAAACCAATAGGAATCTGGATGTAATTAATGGTTAATGACTTGGGCGACTCAATTCAGTTTCACCTACGTACATCTCTGATATCTCTTCCGGAATGTCTTCCATGATACCCTTCCTGAGTTCACTATCCATCTCCTGAAGGAATTCGTCATCTCGCAATTTCACCTCAAGATATTCTCTGATATCCACCTTCGCCGGTTTGAACTGTATGGTTTGTAGAGTCCCGCCGTAGTGTTCCCCGAGCCCCGCCTCAATATGTGGCCTTCCCGTCATAAATAGTCGAACATTTGATGAACCTGTTACGATGGAATGTAGTGATCGAAGGAATTCCGGTAGCTGTTCTGTCGCACATTCATCCAACGCATCTATGCATATAAAGGTACGCCCATGGGACCCGAGAGCTGTTCGTAGTAGTCTGAGGATTTTGGGAGCTGAGAGCCTTTGACCATTGAAACCCTGCCCTGCCCTTCGATCAATCTCCTGTGGAATAACGTCCAACCCACCGACTGCTTGTTTGAGGAGACTACCAAGCATGTGAGCCGTTACTTGCGATTTTTGGGTCTGGAAGTTGCAATAAAGATAGATGACAGATGCGCTATGTCCATTAACTCCATCAGACAATCTATCAATCAGTAGGGAGCTAATATTCCTGTTAGCGACCGGCATTCCTTCGAATGATTTGTTTACCCCTACCTTAGATATGTTTTTCCGACTCCGGGGCCCCCGCAGCAGAACAGAGTACGGTCCACAGATCCGTCCTCGCAATCCCGCCACTTTAGAAATTTGTCGGTTTCGAGCACCCAGTCTCCAATCCCGTCGAACCTGCTGTAGAGGATATCTTGGTGTCTTTCCGCTTGTTGATTTCCCTGTAACTCTAGCGAAGACAACCACTCCAGAATCTCGCGTTTCCTCTCTGACCGTGAAGTTATAATGCAGTCGTTGTAAGTGGCGCTATTACTATTCTTCACATTTCCACACTTTATGTTTTCGGCCCCCCTCGAATTTCCGCTCGTGGAATCGCCCATGATGTTTAGAATCGTTTCGCCAATGTTAAGTCTGGATCAGGTGGGAATAGGATGATAGAGGGTTTTCGGAAGCCAGGTGGTTTCCCGTTCAGCTAAGTCCAAAGCAAAGGCGGGGTTGCCCGACAGCAGAAACTCGCTTAATTAGGCCATGCACAGGGCAATCGGAAATTTGGAGAGGGCGAACAGCTTAGTAAATCTTGGACCTCCTTAGCCTCCCTGGAAGACAAAAACAAAAATGCGCTTAGATAAGCCTCGTTACTCGAGGAGAAGAGGCAACCCCAACCGCATCCAGCACTTTGCCAAATCGGTACTCGAGTACAGGGTCCGGCCTAGCGATCGCACACACCAATTTGTTACCTCACCGGTTTTTAAGGATCCTTTGTGGGTAGGCCCCTTTGGTGTATGTGAAGGCTTTCTGCCAGACCCTACTCGAGTAGTGTAGGGTGTGGGTAAAAGTCTGTCGAAGTCTACTCGAGGAGTGGGTAATGCGAATTATGGGGCTAGATAACCTGTACAAGTACTCTAGTAGACGCTGAGCTTTGGTGAAAGAAACCCCCTGAACTTTTGAGGCGGTGGCTGGAGCATACCCCGGACTCTAGGTGGTTGAGGTGCACTTGGGCCAACGAGAGTACTGTACAGTAACTTACTAGCCAAAAAAAAAAAAGTCTGTGTTGTTCGTAGGTAACGGACTTATGTATGGCAACCATTATCATACTCATGAACATCAGCTATTCTCACCATTGACAAGGCAGAACTGGTTAATATGTTTTTATTTCTTATAGGTTTCATGTTCTAAAATTGTTTATTGTAGTTCTTGTATTATATCGTATCTAGTTTCTCATGAAGTTGCACATCTTAATATGTGGGTTAGGGTTAGTGACTTGAGGAACAACACAGACTTTTCTTTTTTAGCTAGTAGAGGGACTTCTAGCCCAATTGTTCCGGTTTCTAAATATACGGTATCATCTGCTCACGATTTCCGACCTCCCAGACCAAATCATTTCTGTGCCAAAAGAAGATCCACTGCTGTACAGTGGATCCCCTCTCCTGCTGAAATAGGAGTCTGCCATGCTTGTCCTCGAGTACACTCCAGCACGCTTCTCCAACCATTCTACCATAACTTATCACCGGGGTTGTAGAACGGATGCCACACTTTGTGTTGTGAACCTCTCGAACGTCCAAAGCGGAACTCGCTTCGCCTGTCCTGTCCACAACAAGGTATCATAATACTAGCTGCCCTCTCGACCGACGGTCAAGCGTATCTCTCCTGATAGCAAGTAGAATAAGATACATAACATATTGGTTAGGGCAAAGGGGGCGGATAGTAGAGGTGGCTGAAGCATGGGCGGCAATAGTTGAGGACAGACTACGATGTGAATGTTTGAGAAATGCAGATAGTGAGGGATAGCGGCCTTGGATGGGGATGTATGGAGATTGTGGGTTATCCTTGAGATTGTGAGGGGCAGTGGAGGGTTGCTGGTAACAATTGCATTGATACCTAAGGGAACCTGTGGAATCTTAGATTCATAATCATTAGTAGCTTGTTGTGGGGTTCCAAATAGTATTGCCCATACCTACATTTCCATCAAGATGATGGCAGGAGAAGCAGGAGTCGCCAATCTGCAAGCAGATCAACAGAGAGCCCCACCTGTTGTACCAGCAAAGGAGCCAAAGCATAAACCAGTAGGCTTATCAGCTCAGCTAGCCTATTGCCCACTCTCTACCACCTGACACTTCAATGATTTTGCTTGCAGACATTGGGTAGCTCCAGTCAAGGCCCTTATCAATACTCAGATCTATGTGAAGTCCAGGATTGAAACCTTCTGTAGATATACTACCTATCTATTCCGTAAGGAAATTCCTTCTATAGCTAGGCCTCAAGTGGTAACTGGCTTCCCTCTGTCAGACTACCAATCTCTGTAGTCCCAA
>Ga0307509_10006873_pt1 | contig 15129 bp, 14 predicted proteins | sample 10_EM_MG_FD_202245 | JGI IMG/M metagenome (GOLD analysis project Ga0307509, IMG submission 202245) | Populus trichocarpa ectomycorrhiza microbial communities from riparian zone in the Pacific Northwest, United States - 10_EM | ecosystem: Host-associated > Plants > Roots > Unclassified | place...
AGCTTTTTCATGGGACGGTTGGTGATGTGGATGCCAGATTCTGACGTGAAACTAATATCAGACTATGCTGACGAGGTTGCTCAGAAAGGCTTCTAAATAAAAGTCAGCTCAACCAAATTAATCACAATGATGCAGTTAGATTTTTGAGCTTGGATTGAGGTAGATGCCAATCCAAGACCAATTAACAAGGTCAAGAACCACCACCAACTAATTTCAGACTAGCCAAGTTTAAGAATACCTTGATAAGCATGTCTGTTGGAAGCCAAGCCGGAGCAGTGGGGACTCCAACCCATGAAACCTGTAAGAAGAATTGAGTTTTGTTGTTAAAATTTCTATTGGAGGCTCAATCCAAATTCACATGCATCATTCTAGCATCTTGGTTCAGAACTTTTCCAGTTTGTAAAAACTGCAGAATATTGTTTCAGCCATACATCTGCAGGTATATGTTTTATTTCTTATATCGAACAGGAAAAAAAACATAGATATATAGGATTGAAACAACTGGAACAATAAATCTAAACAACTGAACCTCAAATAAGAATAATGGAACTGTTGCTTATAAAGGTCACATTCAAATGATTTTTCATATTTTTCATTTTAGAAAGCAAAAACTAAAAGAAACAATGCATGCCAATTATGGCCGGAACTTGGCCTACATTGTGACCTTTCTTGTATCTTCATCGGAGAAAGACTAATGACATTTTTATATGTGAATCAAGATCATCTAATGACTTGAAGAAGAATAGGCATTAAATAAAGAAAAGTACTTACAAGAGCATACTCTCCAGTCTCAAATATCCGTAAATCCAAGACCTAAAAGAGAAACGTACAGTGAGTCAGAAATGTAGAGTTGGAGCACGATCATCCACTGTTAGGATCCGAATTTCAATCTTGCATGATATCTTTTCGTTGATAGGAAGGACAGAAAAATCACCTCACCACGGTCTTCATAAATGTAGTCCAAGCCCTTGTAGTAAGGTGGATGCCCAACAGATAGATACTGCAACGGAGAAAAAAAAAGATATTTTTTAAGCATTTTTCAGAACACTAATGCCAAGTGAAAGAAGTGAAAGGGTTATAGACAAGAGGGAAAGAAAAGGATGCAAATAGAAGTACAAGTACCAATAACTTTTCATTTGGTGTTCAAGATGAATACAAGCCCATATGAATCTTTATGCAGGTTTCACGCCTACCTCTGAGTGTAAAACCATTCCTAGTTTCCCTAAAATTACTAAACTCGCATTTCTTTTAGTCCCAAAAGCATGGTTATAGACGTTAACAGCTGCCTATAACTTGTGCTTCTTTGAAGTACTTAATGATTTTTGAGAGAATTATGATCTTGGTTATCCATAGAATGTGAATCACCTAATCAACAGCTAAACCAATATTTCGTTGATAATTACCCACAATTAAGATGTCCAAAATGGTATAAGAATATAACGGAGAAGTCATGGTAAATGGAGACAAAACTTTGTCCGCATCACATTTCTGAAAACCTTGAAAAGATAACTCTGTTCAGCCCAAAGAAAGCCACAAAAGGAGAAGAAAATCTTTTCAGAGTAGTAGTGATTTCTGTATCTAATCTCCAAGAACATAGTAATTTAAAAACCTTAAGGAAACAAAACGATCCAAGACAAGAAAAGAAGAAAAATATGAAACCCAAAACTTACATTTACGCTATTGAGGTACTTCTCTTTATCCACTCTCACAATCTGTCCTTTCTTCACTGCCACAAAAAAAAAAAAAAAAAGTGGATAAGAACCTTTTCTCTATTCTTTAAACTGTCTGATCTTTTTCAGAGTGAAGCTTAAGAACCCACTTGAATAAATAGGTTTCTTGGACTTGGGAGCAGCGGTTGAAGTTGAAGGTTGTGCATTAGTGGAGGGTTCTTCAGTTTTGGTAGCCTTTTCTTTTTCTGGCTCAGTGGATTTTACAGCTCTAATGGATGGAATATGAAGATGGTTTCTTCTTAAAGTCTGTGGCAATAGAGAGAAGCAAGGAAAGGAGCTTTTTAGTAGAGTTGCAGAGAAAGTAGCCATAGCAGAAAGAAAGGGACAGAGACAAAAACAGAGTTTTGTTTCAGTTTTAAAAGAAGGCAAATGTTAAGAGAGATTGGATAAGAGATGCTGTCCCCTTTTTTTATTTTTAACGGCCAAATATTAAAGATCACGTAGGAATAAGGATGGGAGTGTGCAGATATCAAGCGGGTCCTCGTTTTACCCGCCCAATAAAAATTCATTATATATATATATATATATATATATATATATAGTTTTTTATTATGGATATCCATTTTATACACGGCTAATATTATTCTTTAAAAAATAACATGTATGGATCTAATTGCACAAACTATATAATATATGAAGTCATTTTTTTCTAAGAGCTTTGAGGATCAAATACTTATAAATAAAGGGTTAAATTGAAAAATATTAATTTTTAGGACCAAAATAATTTTTATAAAAATTATAAGGACTAAAATGCGATTTTTTATGAATCATTTCGTAGCGGGCATTGAATGAATTTAGAAAGTAACTCTCTAATTGGTATGAATTATTTTGTAGGTTTGTTCTAAATTCATCTATGATGGAATTTGATGATGGTAGTGGTTTTATTATAAGGATGATAAGTAATATGGTTACGAGGAGGATGATTGGCCTGGTCAAGCAATATAAAAGGATATATTTTCTTCAGACGAGGCAGAACCCCCACCTAGCAAACAATTTCAGTCGTTCCTCCACTCTTTTACTGCCATATTACTCTATGTTGATTGGCTTCAAGCAATCCAGGGCAGATTCCTCACTCTTCACTAAGGTTCAAGATAATTCTTTTACTGCCATATTACTCTGTTGATTACATGGTTATCATAGGAAATAATGAAGAAGCTATCAAGGATCTTAAGAGGTTTCTGAGCACTTGTTTTAAGATCAAAGATCTTGGACCATTTAAGTGTTTTCTTGGTGTAGAGGTTGCTCGATCCGAGGCTGGTATTGCTATTAATCAGCAAAAGTATGCTTTAGATATACCGGAAGAAATTGGTCTACTTGGAGCTAAGCCTGTCAAATTTCCAATGGAGCAAAATGTGAAACTAACTCCCTCGGATGGTGAACTTCTCAAGGATCCAGCTCAATGTCGCAGGTTAGTGGGCAAACTAATTTACCTCATCATCACCAGACCAGACATCATGTACTCTGTCTCCACACTTAGAAGACCGCACCTTGATGTTGCACACCGTCTTCTACGATACCTAAAAGGAGCTCCACGTCAAGGACGATTCTTTCCTTCACATAGACAATTGAACTTAGTCGGGTATTGTGATGCAGATTGGGCTGGATGCCCAATAAAGAGACGATCAGTCACTGGATACTACATATTTCTTGGCCAAACACTTGTGTCCTGGAAAAGCAAGAAGCAATCAACGATATCAAGATCTTCAACAGAAGCTTAGTGTATGTCAATGGCAGCCGTTACTTGTGAGCTCACTTGGCTGAGATACTTGCTGAAAGATTTGGGTGTTGATCATCACAGGCCAACACAGTTGTTTTATGACAACCAAGCAGCCTTGCACATTGCAACAAACTCAGTCTATCACGAGCGAACTAAGCATATTGAGTTAGACTATTACACAGTTCATGAACACATTCAAAATGGGGAAACTGAAACAACATATGTACAAACAGAGAAACAAGTTGCAGATATATTTACAAAACCTTTGGGGCAAGCTGACTTCCATCATCATATAGGGAAGTTAGGAATCCTTGACATTTATATGCCAACCTGAGGGGGAATGTTAAAGGAAGCAAAATCTATCACCAATAAGGCAAGATATGTTGTGCAAACATTCTGCAGAAGATCAAGGGAAATATTCTATCAATGTACATTAGCATATCAGGTTGGCTTGGTCAAAGGCGTTAAGAACTCCTTAAATGCATCTGAGGAGACCCATCGATTGGAAGAACTTGAATTTGCAGATGGTGCTTTATGCATGGAAAATGGGAAGGTTGTCAAGCAGTCAAAGCAAGAAAATCATCTTCCATCAACCAAATTAATTCTTAAGGATATTTCTTTGAATTCCTTTGGTTCCTCATAGTTATCTTGTTTATGATCTCAAACCCTACATATCTAGATTATACCAATTTCCCCAGTTCTCTAATCCCGTTTCTCATGAAGCACCAAGCATGGTAATAAGCAATCCTAAAACAAGTTCCAATCATCAAGCCCACATGTCTATATTCGTTCTCTTGTGAGTCTAGACACGATTCAATATTACTGCACTGCATTGCCGTATGTCTTGCAGGACTGCAATGGGAACTAGTTGCCCTTCGGCTTATAGTGTCAAAATGCTCTGAACTGTAGTGCAGTCCTGCCTGCAAAATGTGAGTTACAGTGCGACACCAATGGTGCCTGGATAGTGTACGAGGGGAGGTGGATTCTTTCAAAAAATAGCTATGCCTCCACTAGAGATGAAGATTATTCCCTACAGTCTAGATTATATGAATAAGCTAAGAGCCAAACTCGTGTTGAGACTTTCTTGTTTCTTTAACCTATTCATGCTAAAATGCTTCCCCATTGAGCATGGTGGAACTTGGATGAGTCAGCAAAACAGAGTAGAGTTGATCCTAACAACATAGTGGTGATGCCCACCATGAATGAAGAATCCCCCAATCTTGGATTCTCGAGAAAAGTACATTCCAATTTACAAACATATGACCCATCCACCCATTCATGCACCACTATTAAAATGGTCCTTTTGGAAAAGTTTGGCCATTGCTAATCCACTCCACAATGAAGATGGAAATATATCTAACTGGGGTCCTTGTATGAAATGTTCGTTGAAAATCAACATAAAATACTAGGATTTGTTGATGTTTTTTTTCAGCCACTATTACGAGAGCAGAGATGCTAATTTTACCTATCTTTGTGGAAATTTGTCTTTTATTTATACAAAAAAATTTTAAGGTGGTTTTTTAATATTGTGGTTTAATTATATTATTAAAAAATAATTAAAAAAATAATTTTCATCATTCTTAAATAAGCGATGAAGGAGGTGAAGGTTGAAGTGAATAAAATTAGCAAAAATGTCATCGATCCAAGTAGACTAAAGAGTAAATTCACATAGGAACCATATCAATGTCTGAAATTAGACATGGCAATAATTGCATAACAAATATTATATATTGCGATTACATATTTTTGTTTTTTAAATTATCAAAAGTCAAAGTTTTCGCGACATTTAACCAAGGTATAAGTTATCCGGGCATGGCAACATCTAGACGGCAGTTTGAGACTCTACCAGGAGTTCAGGACCACCACCATCTCTCATTTTTGTTTTTGGATAATGCCCTAACAATTGCTATAATGCGCCAGAAAGGACAGCCCATGTTAGCAGCTAGCACACCAACCTTTTCAAATCAAAAAACTGAAACGCAACATGGTACTTAACAGACAACATAGAGGGAATAAAAAAATGAGAAAAAAAGGAAAAACATGAAAAAGTCTCCATCCTGAAATCTAGCATATAAGAAGCACCTTTGTTTTTGAGTCTGCTCTTATCATCCATCTTTGGAAAACTCGTGTGTGTGTCTTCAGCTTTCCAAATTCTCTTTTCAGTTTCAAGAACCCGTTTCCTTGCCTTTTCTAGTTCTAATCTCAAAAGTGTCCTCTAGATTTGCTTCTCAATTTCAAATTTTATTGCTTTTGGACAAAAGTTGATGCTTTTAGGCTTTAACGGGTGTTTTCTGATTCAAAAGTTTGTTTCTTTGTGGGTTTTATGGAGCTGCTAAAGTTCTAGCTTTAATGGGTACAAGGTGATCCCTTTACTTTCCTTCTTTTTGGGTTTATTATTGCATTTTGTTTTGATAGTTCTTTTAATTTGGATAAAAAGAGTAATGGTGGATAATGAAGAGTTACTCTGATCATTTTCTCATACATTTTTTTTTGCATTTGAGGCTATAGTTTTGTTTTAAGTTCAGTTTGTTTGCCCAGAAACTGATGGGAAATGCATGATGTTAGAATATATTGATTGGCACACCTATACTGGCTCTTAACAATCTTGAAAGTTTTCGTTCTTTTTCTTGCCCTCCTTGTACGTAACTAGAGGATTAAATTCAAGTAGGTAGCTTGAAGTATGGCAAAATTAGAGGTTGAGTATTCTAACTTGAATCTGACAATTGAAATCACATGTGCTAAACTTGGCTATTTTTCATGTATACTGGATCCTGTTGTGCATTAGCTGATCAGGCAGTGCTTTCTAGAGTTATGTTGTTAATGTTGACGGTGATATGTGAATACAGCAGAAACTCAATTGTTTCAAGGCTTTTGTTGTGATGTAGCTTACTTGATCTTAACTGTTAACTTTCTATGGACTAGTGCATTTTGCACAACTGAGACAATTCATTTCTTTTTGCTCTCCCCTTTTCTGAAGAGAAGAAATTAGATTTAGCAAAAGGTTCAATGGGAGGCTAGAAATATGTTGACAACCTGTGGAGGGCTATTCATTCTTTGTTTAATTTTTGTATTCCTTCTAACCTCCCTTGAGTTGTTGAGCCTGATTGTATAAAGAACTGAACTTTCCACGCTAGAACTCTGGAATCTCAATAGACAATACCAACATCGTTCCTTAATGATTTTGAGTTGCTATGTTCTGTTCCTTTCTTACAATGCCTATCATGTACCAATCATTTTTTAATTTGTGGTTTCCAACTTTTTTTTTCCTTGGATGAACCTATGGTTTCCAACTTCAGGGAAATGGAATTAATGCTGTGTCTATGTTGAAGGTTAATTTCTTTGGATTCTCCTGATTCTCTTTATGAAAGGAGTCTGATAGATGATACAGATAAGGTTAACCAAAGTGAGGAAAGAGTCCTGAAACTTCACGAGTTGAACGGAGTGGTAGACCGGTCCTCAAGTCCTTTAAAAAGAGAAGTAGTTAACAGGTATGCTTCCGTGATTATTTTAGTTTTTTCTGTTCAAATTTATTCCTTGACACTGCATGTTTAGTGATCAGTTGAGATAATGTACTTTGGATAATGAGACTTCATGCTAGTTTTCTGCCTGTATAATTCCTGTGTGTGTGTGTGTTTTGTTATCCAGGCATCATTGAATGGGCAGGATTTAATTAAATGTGCTAGATAATCAAGAGCAGATGGTCTTGTATTGTTGTTTGTTTAAATGCAGACTGAATCCATGGTTCAATACTAGAGTGTTACCTTTGTTGAGAGTGCACACTGAAGCTTGGAAATTTTCCAAATAATTATGAAAAAGGTGCTTTGAATGCTTGACACATGGTTTATTTGCATTCTTTTATTGCTAACTTTGAATGGGGTGGGATTTGTTTTTCCATTTATTCTCTCTCTCTCCATTTTTCTTTGGAAAGGGAAAGTGGAACAGCGTTGTGTGTTAAGGAACTGAAAACTTTCTCTATACTGTCATAGAAACTCTGGGTATTGGATGTGTCACTGGAGTTCTATAAATCAAGATGATGCCAACGTAATTAGATAAGCAAATCATGCAGTGAAAGGTGCAGAGGTTGTAGTGGAGGTTCTATTTTGCTCTAAGAACTGCAATGGAAATGGAGCAGGCCTACTGGACATTTATTCTTAAATATTCTCAATAAATGGTTGAAGTGGCCAATATTGATAAAGTGTAATGATTCTTGCTGTATTAAATGACTGAGGCTCATAAACAAGACTGTATATCTTGCACTGAGATCCTCTTAATATTTTCAAGGGGAGAAAGAATATGATGTTTGCATGAAAACATAATTCATTGACACTATTGTGAAATGCTCAAATGCCATAAATTTGCTCTTGTCTTTTCTCCTTTCCCCTTTTCTCTTGTTTAGTTGAGTGTAGCCAACAAGACTTATCTTCATGCAGGTTATCTTATTCTTTCTCAATGAAGTCTCTTGAGAATGATGAAATTGATTTGGAAGATGGCAAGTTGGAAAAGGATAAAGATAGACCAATACGTAGTAAAGGTGTAGTTAGAATACAGAATGAAGCCTTATTATCTGGCTTTGCATATTGCATTTCCTCCTGCAGCATGATACTGGTCAACAAATATGTGCTTTCCAGCTATGATTTTAATGCTGGGATATCTTTGATGCTTTACCAGGTAATTTTTCGTAGCTGTGTATTATTCAACCTGTCATTTTTTTGTGTTTGAATATTTGTTGGATTTTTACCTGCTGCGATTAGTTTGAAATGAGGCTGATATTTATAAGTTCTAAAAGCTCATGAAACTTTGTTCTGTGGATGCAGAATTTCATCTCGGTGATTATTGTGTCAACGTTGAGTTTGCTGGGTGTAATATCAACAGAACCACTCACTTGGAGATTGATTAAGGTCTGGTTACCTGTGAATTTTATATTTGTCGGGATGCTTGTTACAAGCATGTTTAGGTATGGCATCTTTTCTGCTTTATGGTCTTTCTGTGCATATCATTTTAATAAAAAAGAAATTTTGAACATTTAGATTTCTAGGTGGTCTTTGCTAACTCACCATCTTATGATATATTTGTTTTCTGCGTCCTATCTCATTTGAAATGCAAATATATCTAGCAAGACTTGAAGTAAGATTCACTTAGAACTAGACTCAGTATCAAGCTCGTGATACAAGCTGATTCTTTTGCATAAAGTAGAGAGAAATCTTCATTTTCATATATTGACCTTTTGGTTTGCTGTCTTATATTTCATATACCTGCAGTGTATAAAGCTTACAGGTAGTTCTTTCTAAGTTTTGCATGATATAACATACAGCATGACTAGGTTACCATCCATTTTTCAGTGGATGAATGTAACATTTTTGATATGGAAATTTCTGGGAAACGAAGTGCTGAAGTAAAACATGTTACTAAGAAGAACATAAACAGTAAAGAGGCTCTTGCATATGTTCACACCTTTCATTAACTGTAACTTTTGCTTAACCTCTGATGGTGGTAAAAGGGTTAGCGTAGTGTAGGTTCAGGGTTATGGCTTTCATCTCTCTGCAGATTGTAAATTCCCTGAAAGGTATATTGGAATAAAGAAAGAACTATATGCTTATCTCCATCGATATCATATGCTTAAACTCCACGGGTATCTTTCAAAATTTTAGGCTGAGATTTTTACTAGGGTGTGCTCATGGAATACCAAAACTGCAGATTGTCGTCTTCTTTTTCTCTCTCTCTTATAACAAATAGCAATTCCCATTGATGTTGGAGATTGCTTTGAATCTTTGGCCAAAGTCCTGTTAGTTTAGAAGCTGATCTTTTCCCATGATTACTTCTTGATCCTAGAATGCACTACATATATAATCAAAGAGATCTTGTAACACCCCAAAATTTGCATTTACTATAATTGATGATTACTTTAGTATAATGTAAGATTAGAGAAAATTAGGGGACAAAAGTTAAAGAACTAAAGAAAAGAAGGTTCAAAATCCAATTACCAACTTAACTAGAAGTAGGATAGATTTACATGATTAAGTAGGTGAAGTAGGACAACGACCAAGTTGGTGAAGTATGACAATTTTACGTAGTCATATTGGTGAAGTAGGACAAGTTTTGGCATGTCATGCTTGTGAGGTGTCAAAAGGAAGGTATAGATGTGCTCTCCTTCAAAATTCTCAGTAGTAACTACATCTTTTTCTTCCATTTCTTGAACCTAAGAGAGAGCAAAACTCCATCCTACAAACTAACACTACCAAACCTTTTATTCTAAGAACAAATGTGAAGTATTAGAGCTTAAATGAATAGAATTGTTAGAAAGAAAACCAAAGATAGATTGTGAAGTTAGAAAAGAAAGAAAAGACAAGAAAAGAAAAAAAGAGAGAAAGTAAAGGAAAAAGGGTTAAAGCTTAAGGTGAGTGATTAAATTAATAAGTATGCATAAATCCTATTGAATTAGATGTTTTTATGTATGGAGAGTTTCTTTAAATGCTCGCTGAATTTTCAGAATATACATAAATAACCCAAGTTTGATTGAAAACTTCATATGATAGTTGCTAAATAAGAGTGATTGTGAAAGATTGAACTATGATGTGTTCTTTTAAAGTGAAAGATATGTTTGAGCCCAAATATTGTGTTGATATAATTGCACATGATATGTGAAAAGAGGAAAGCTTGCTTTACATGAAATTGTGGCCACCTATATGCTACATATGCTACCATTGAGGTAGCATATGGATATAAGATATGGACATTCAATTGTCATACATGTTAACTTGTGCAAATATTATGTTAATATGATGTTGGGCCTATATGTTGAAAACTTGAGGAGTTTCCCATGCTTATTTCTTTAATCATTCACTGGGTTATCTCATTAGTAGTTGATAAACTATTTTTAGAGAATCGAAGTGAAATTGAAAGAGGGCTTGGGTGATAGGCCACCAATTGAAGTATCTTTGGAATCCTTGATTGAAGTGTACTTAAGTAGTGCTATTGTATCTTTCATAGGTTAGTTTTTGTGTGTGGGTCATTACACATGTAAATGCATGTGTAACATATCTTGTATTGACACTTTTAATGTGTAGTTGTTAAATAGATCAACTATGTACAAAGATGTTGAATATATGTGAATGAACAAGACATGACAACAAGATGTTATACAAGTTTGTTTAATGGACAGCACCGTGTATGCTTATAAATACATGTTTGGTTGGTAAATTTAATTTATTAGGTAACAATAAGAAGCAATCAGAGAGGTTGGTTTAATTGGCTAACTAAAAGTACAATTCTAAAGTAAATATGACAAAGGACATTAGCTAAGATGAGTTATCATAGTAATTAGGAGATGTGTGTGACTGATCTGGGATTCTATAATTGCATGCTGGTTCTGTATTTGAAAGTAGTTAATTGTGGCGTTTCCTTTGGTTGCATGCTTGTTACAGAATGTGATATATAGGTGAGAGGATGCCTAATCATCAGTAAATTTGCATCTGACAACTGAAAAGAGTCAAAACAGGATACTTCTTTCTCTTTATACTTGCATTTCATTGTCAGTAAAGTATCTGATTTCTTGAATGGCACTTGTACTTTGAGTGTTTTGGTTTCAGGCCCCCTATAATCTAAACTATAAAAATCTATTTTTTTAATGCAGACACCAGAAAACAGTAGAAAATAATTTATCTCGAGGGGAAATTCAAGAGTGTACTTTTCTAGTGTCTGGAGGGAACAATTTGGACACTTGTCACAATATTTTATGAATCTGGCATCTAGATTCAGTGGTACATATACAATAACCTGGATTTAAACTCACAGTTGCGTGCATGTGATGTAACCTTCTAGAAACCAAGAAATTTTAGGTTTCCATAGTTATTAAGACACTACATGCTCCCCCACCCCACTGCTTTCTACTCTTGTGAGAGTGCTGCCAATCATGAGATCTAAATTTTTGGATTACTTGTGTTTAGGTGTTTGAATTTTTAAATTATAATTAGCAGCTATGTTTACATTACTGATTACATCAATTCTTGCTGTTTTGTGCTTTCTGCAGTTTGAAATACATCAATGTTGCCATGGTCACAATCCTGAAGAATGTTACTAATGTCATAACTGCGGTTGGTGAAATGTATTTATTCCAGAAGGACCATGACAGTAGAGTATGGGCTGCTCTGTTTTTAATGGTATGTTCATTTGTTACAGTAATGGTGTTGGAATTTAGTTTAAGAAGTATTACATCGCACCTAGAATAATACAGTTAGCTAGGTAATGTAGCTTTGGTATTGACTTGGTGATTTCATCAATAGCATCTTCCTGTATTAAACTACTCCTATTATTGTATACCACCAAAATGGGAACAAGCTATCACATTTGGATTGGTAGTGGAATGCTGACTTTAAAAGAACCATTGGTCTCATGTTACTGTGCTGACAAGTTTAAAAAAAGGTTTTCTTTTTGCCTTGTGCAGATTATTTCGGCCATTTCTGGTGGGATTACTGATCTTTCTTTCCATGCTGTTGGCTATGCATGGCAGATCATAAACTGTTTCCTAACAGCATCTTATTCGGTAGACTACATGAATTATAGGTTTTGCTTTTTGTACATTTGTTTTCATTATTTTTGTGTGTTAATTTGTTAAAATTGTTTTGTTATATATTATCTGGTTTTAAATACTCAAATTTCATTTTGCACACTCAACTGCCCATTCTCTTGCAAGAAATCATATGTAGCTTTGCCAATTTGTGCAATCTTGAAACTTAGACATTCACAACAATTGGTATGATCATTCTAAATAATCAAATTGTCATGGTTGACCACTTGAGGTGCTTGTGCTTGAGAAACAAATCCCAAGTGCTATTATGAACAACCAAGCTTCAAAAAAGGTATCTTTGGAGGCCAGTTAATCATGTCTAAGAGTAAATTTAAGGTTTTAAAATCTTGTCTTAAGGATTTAGGGTAGTTAGGAGTAGGAAAGGAATTCAGTGCATTAAATTGTTTCTAGATTCACCTTTTATTCTAGAGAAAATGGGTTTAAATAATTAGTTTTGGCAAGGGTTCACATAAATTGCTGTTCTGGATTTATGAATCTTAGAGGCCAAATATTTCAAGTGTCTACCAGCTTTTAATGGAAAGCTGAGGACGATTTGGGATGGACAAGATTTTTGCCTCTTATTTCCTTGCTCACCCCACCCCCCCCCACATCCAAGGGTTGTCTTTTTTTCTCCCTTTTTGCATGTGAGTTCAAACCTTCTTGTTGATGGAAGTGGCAGAAAGTTTAATCTCCAAGTCTTTTTGACCTTGGATATGCATTCCATTTGTAGTGCTCAGTTTACTCCCATGTTATATTACTCCTAAATGCAAAAGGCAGGTAGGTTTCGTTGGAAAGTTGCAATGTAATGAATATAAATGATGGGTATGGATGCTCTATATTTTCTTTGAGCTTGAATAAGAGTGACTTGTTTTGGAAATGCTAGTATTTCTAGAGATGCGAATGAAACAGAGTATTTGATAAAGAAATAATCAATAAGAGAGTAACCAAATTCAATTCTCTCTTCTCTTGATAGTAATATACATAAAGTAAAAGGTTAACGTATTGACCTCATTACTTGCTATATTACCCACCATGCATATTTTATGACTAAATACGTAAGGTTGCAGTCTGGTAGTTAAAACTTCCTACCTATAACCATCAAGACTTTGGCTGATAGAAATTGACTTGTTAGTTGCAAGCTTGAAAAGATGACTGTAGATACGCCTAGTTCTTGTATTTTTCATTTGGGAAATTTGATTCTTAGAAAAAAGTTGGTTTATGCATTTAATATGTTTATGTTTTAACAGTTGTCTCAGTTAACATGCTGTGTTTCATTTTAATTCTAAACTGCAGCTGATAGATTTTCTATTTCTTTTATTTTGTTGCTGCAGTTGACTCTACGCAGGGTCATGGATACAGCTAAGCATGTCACGAAATCTGGAAACTTGAATGAGTTTTCAATGGTTATGCTAAACAATACTCTTTCTTTGCCTCTGGGGCTTATTCTTATTTTTGTTTTCAATGAAGTTGACTATCTGTCCAGAACGTGAGCTTCTCTTCTCCATTTCCATTTCCCCTTTACTGCTGGTTTTATGTTTGTGAATGGTACCCTGTCTACTGTATACACTGACAATGAATATGAATGTTTAGTCTCTACATGATCAGGATGTTCATAGGGCTTACTTAGCTATTTCAACTTTGAATCATCCTGAGATCACTTTCTTCCCATGCTTATTTGATAAGTTCATTGGTTTGTTTATTGTTTCCCTTTTCTGGTCGTCTTGTCATAATTGCTATATAAGATTGCTTTTCGAGAACTTGCATTCAACTTTTTGTCAACTTGAAGATACCACGTATCGACTTTACAGCAATTTTTTCCTCTCAAACTTAGTTAAACATTAAAATTTTTGTTCAATTGAATCTGTATATTCTTTCAATGGATTATAGAAAGTATGTCTGCTTAAATGTCCTAAATCCTCTTCGCAGACCACTTTTGAGGTTGCCTACCTTTTGGTTTGTTGTGACTCTTAGTGGATTTTTGGGTCTGGCAATCAGCTTCACTTCTATGTGGTTTCTTCATCAAACAGGGGCTACCACATACAGGTCAGGATTAAAATAAAAGATAGTCAATTATTGAAAGATGTATTCTAGGCACCTCTCATCCATGATTTTCAATTTGCAGTCTTGTGGGATCGCTGAACAAGATTCCCCTGTCTGTTGCTGGCATCTTCTTGTTCCACGTGCCCACCAGTTTGCAAAACTCAGCAAGCATTTTATTTGGTAACATTTCTTCGTTTAGCAGAAATGCACAAGCATTCGAGCATGCACACACGACACACCTACCGAAGGTGTATATGTGCAGGCATTCTTGAACAACATGAGCTAACAAAGATAATTACTTTTGCAGGTCTTCTGGCAGGAGTATTTTTTGCTAGAGCCAAAATGCGCGAGAGATCTCAGAGCTGACTCTCCCGCCTTGTAGTAACTGTTTGTACACATGATTGAGACATGCAATCGAGTGAATCACATCTGACCTCTTGCACACATCATAGACTGGGGAATTGGTCGAGTAGTTCCCTTGATGAAGAAAACATTGCAGCACATCTTTTTTGTTGTATTTCAGAAGCCTCCATCTGTAGTTTTCCGGGCATCCTTTGGCCCGGGTATTTGCTTTTTTGTTAGAGATTCTTTTATCTGCTTGTAGCATATGTTCCAGGTTTTTTTTTTTTTTTTAAATAAGGTCCATGTAAGTTGATGAAAAAAAATTGAAGAATTTGTCTGCTGCCCAATTTCCTGTATTTTGATTTCTTGTTTAATCCAACGATCAACAATCCAAAAAATACCATGGAGGGCCCTAATCAAAATTTAAATAAAAAATAATGCAAACAAAAAAATGCACAAAGAAAGGATTTACATTGAATTAGTTATAAATTATGTTAATTAAGTATGAAATATATCAATTGAGTTGGTGAATTACGTTATTTATGCAAAAAAATTAATGAATTTAGATTATTATTGATTATGATATGGATTAGAGTTTTGTTGAATAAATTTCTGTTGAAATTATGTACCTTGAATTAATTTGTTATATTAATAAATTAGATTTGAGTTTTGTTATGTTGTTTGATATAGAATCTTGTAGTATTAGAATATTGTGCTGTTATAATGGTACTATTATC
>Ga0307509_10006874_pt1 | contig 15128 bp, 18 predicted proteins | sample 10_EM_MG_FD_202245 | JGI IMG/M metagenome (GOLD analysis project Ga0307509, IMG submission 202245) | Populus trichocarpa ectomycorrhiza microbial communities from riparian zone in the Pacific Northwest, United States - 10_EM | ecosystem: Host-associated > Plants > Roots > Unclassified | place...
TTAACTATATTAAGTTTTACCGTTGATTCTTCTGAATTATTTTACCTCATCTTTATCTTCTACCTTGAGTGTTTGGTGCGGTCGCAACCTTAGAGTTCACCTCTCTATAGGGTGCCCCCGTTACAGTTGGCTAGGTGCTTCACTTCTGATCTGGAGATGAAGAGATGGTATCAAGATTTGAGGAAGAGGGTGAATGGATTAGGGAATTCATTGGTGGAGGTTAAGAAACATTAGCAAAAATTATTACCTCGGTCCTGAGCCTCCTGTGCGTCTGAGGCTCGGGACGCTCAAAACGTCAACCACCACTCTGGCCATGGTGCCTGCATGACGTCGTGCCCAGACGTCAACACCTTTCACTCACCATGTCCAATTGCTATCATGAATAATATAGACTTCGGCGCCCAGGTCCTGAAGCCATTCATGGCTGAGTCTTGGGGTCCTGATTAAGTTCTATGCGAAGCCCTCATGTCCGGATCTAATCTGTTTCTTAGTTCTTGCATCAGGATTGTCTGATGGCAGGTTCTCACTTCATAATTATTAAGTCCTCCAACAGTCATCTGGATGTAGTGCTTACTTGATGCCCATTATTCGGATGTCATCCTGATCCTGCATGGCAGTATCAAGAGACCTTCCGGGCGGCCTGTGACATATGCTTGTCAAATCCCTAAGTCATCCTGAAGGTTCACGTACACACACAGTGAACGACATCAAGTTCACAGTGCGCTGTGTATTGGAAATCTGGACTCTAAGAGGATTGCATCATTAAGATGTTGCTAAGTTCAGGGCGTCATTACTTCGGCTCCCATATTATCGTTACTGTTCTAAGACCCCTCATGATTCCATTTATTACTAGTCCTATTCTACTACTACACAAATAGTCAACCATGATCACTTGGTGTGGACCTCCAGGTAACGGTCATTTCCATGATTTGAGATGTGTCCTGACTATTGCTCACAATGGAGCTCAGTTCTGCCAAAAAAATTGCTTACTTTGTTTGCTATATGTTATTCATTGGCACTTTACAGATAGATTTCGCCAAGTCGACATCTACACTCCGCCGGGGTTAGTTCAAAGTGTATGATCTGAGACTGGTGCAAGACAATCTTGAGATTTGTCAAGGCCTAAAGAAGGTGGGATGGCCAGGTCAGGGCTCTGTGCGCTCTCTGACTCTAGTCTGAGTGTCAACTCCTGTGAGTTATCTAGACTAGGTCGACTTGATTTGAGCATCCGCAGGGCCTGTGCAAAGGCCGTCTGGCTGTAGCCAAAGGACATAGCGGTTGTTTGAGTTGTTTCCTGAATATTTGCCTGATGATCGAGATCCGTGGTGCGATTGTTTGAAGTTCGTTCTCATTCCGCTGCTCAGCGTGGATGCCTTCGGGATACCTGATGCTGAAGTTCGGCGTGAACTTCGTCATGATCATCGTCAAAACCTTCTCTCTGTTCCTTTGATACTTGATGCTGTTACTGCATCTGTTTGGTAATCATCTCTCGTAAATTCATCAGCATCAGTTCTTGCATCGGCTTGGGCACAGCTAGCCAGGTGTTCTTCTCTCAGGATAGAAGATCTTTGATAAAAGATTAGCCGTCGGATCAAACAAAATTGCTGCCAATTATGCGTATCTTATCTCCAATGGCGTCATTTTTGAACTCTGGACGGTCCTGATAAACACCAGCACACCACGCTTGAAGTTATTATTATTATTATTATAATTCATTACACTTATGGACCCCGAAGGCTATGAAGCGGTAACTACCATACATAAATGACCAAAGTGTTGGTCCTTGATAACCTTCTCCTAAATGATAGTTGCAACTTTGCAGTGTCCACCTGGCATAAGCACTAACAAATCATCCCCTTAACAAACGAAATCCACCTTCCCGCCTAATGCCTAACAAAGCAAAGGAAATACATGTAAAGAAACCTAGTCAGCCCTGTTCCTCCTCTCAGTTGCTTCCTGGTATGCATTGAGGTATGTTGGGCATTCTTTGAAGTCAGCCTGGTGTGGGTCTCCGCAGTTGCTGTACTTGAGGGTTGTATGAAGGCACTGTTTACCCTTGGTAGGGGAGTCAGAATGGCTACAGGTATGGAGGTATCCTGGATGCTCACCAGCACAAATGTTGCAGTGGGTATCGTTTATGCACTTGGAGGTGTGGTGTCCAAAGGCTAAACATTTGTTGCATTGAGTGTCTGGTCCAAAGGTGAGGAACTTCTGAACTTTGAACTTTCTGCCGAAGATGGACAGGCCAGTGGTGAGTGCCTTGGTTGCTGCATCTTTGCCCGAAATTGTAAGAACCATGGTGGATGCTGATTTCTTAGAACGTTGGGTCTCTGTGGTGAGCCATGTAGGAGGGCGGGGAAGGTGGATACCAGGGTTGAAGTCTTGGACTTCAGACTGCACAGTGTTGAAGGAACTGGTAGTGGGAATGCCATAGACGATAACCTTGTACCAGATTTCATCCTTCCTAAGGCCGGTTGCTGCAGGTATGGTTGCTCTCATGGCTTCCTCAATGGCAGGGCGGTGGGATTTGAGGACAGAGAGGGCAGGGTGTTCTCTTTGGTGATAAGCTTGATGTTGTGGTTTGTGGTGAACTCTATGGTGGCAATAAGAGGTTTCTTAATTGCAGAGTTGATGGCATTGTGAATGGTGAGGTTGTTGGTGTTGTCTGGGAGTGCGGTACCATTTCTCACAATGACAATGGTACGGTTGTGTTTGGTTAAAGCAGAAGGGGTTGCCTTCTTGCTTGGTCAAGAGGTAGTGGAGGGGGCGCCAGGTGCTCTGGCAGCCTTCTGGGCCCATGTAAGGGGGGTAGTTGTGGTGGCGGTAGCAGGCTGTTAGCTCTGTTGTTGTTGTAGCTGGGCTGTAAGGGTGGTAATCTGATCTTTGAGGTCCTGAGTGTCCTTGATGTAAGGTTCTTGAACAACTTTCAAGTGGTTCTGAAGTGCTTCAAAGGTGGTAACAAGGTATTGGTAGCAATCAGCCAAAGATTTGTTCTGATTGATGAGGGCGTTGGTTTCTTCTTGGAGGGATTCAAGCATGGTATGCTTGCCATCATGAGCAGAGACAGAGTCTTGGGTGGTAACAGTCTGGACAGGAGAAGGGGAGTCTTCTTCCATCCTGGTGTCCACATGGGAGTTGGGGGCTTCAGAGCGGTGGGGTTGGAATGGGGCAGCAAGAGGGTTTCCTCTGCCCCTCCCAGTTCCCCTTTGTCTATCAGACATCAGAGGGTAGGTAGGATGGACTCAGTTGATAGAGGTGATAAAATAACAAATAATAGGGGATGATTTATTGATAAAAAGTCTTTGAAGTGAGGGGTGAGGTGGTGAGAGTTGGTTGTTGACCAATGATGTGAAAGCTCGGCGAAAAATTAGGTGTGGTTTTTTCTTCCACTGTGCTTGTAATGGCAGCGGAGTCTAGGAAATGTGGTGGTTGTGGAGGTAGGTATACGGTGAAGGAGGCAGGGGAGGGGAATTGGTTGGCAGTTACAATGGAGTGAAAGAGGTTAAAGAGTTTATGCTGAGGAGGGATTAAGGGTAGTTTCGGTGAATGTGAGGATGATTATCCCTTAGTCCATCAGGTGCTGTGCCCAAGAGATCTAGTTAAGAAAATAACGGAATCTGGCAAATCTTTTTCCTTAATTGGAAAAAGATTAATTCCATTTAGAGGCCCGCCCTTCCATAATTGGAAATAGATTACTTGGCACTTCAAACTAAGACATACGCCACTGATTTCTTAGGCGCACCGATGGAAGAAGGGATCGGAGGGATGTATAGTGTGGGAAGTACGGAGGAAGGGGTGGAGGTGTTTTTGTTTCAGGAGGTTCCGGTGTTGGAAGGGGAACAAACGGTGCATAGGGATGGTTATGATAGTGTGGATGGAGTAGGAGGATATTTGCAGAAAGGGGAAGGGGCAGTTGTTTGTATTAAAGTCATGAGAAATGGGAGGGTAAGTGGAGGGTGATATTTAGGGAGTGGGTGAGGATAGCTTTGGTTTTCTGATTTGGGAGAAGGTAGGAAGTTGGAGGTATGGAATGTGTATGTGGGTGCGGGGAAGCATAGGGATTATAAGTGGGTGGAAGGGGATAAAAATCGGATAGTAATGGGGGATATAAATGCCAGACATGAGAAATGGGGAGGAGAGGGAGAGAGGTGGAGGATGTAGCGTGGAGGAAGGTGGTGGTGGAGTGGATGGATGAGTGGGGGTGGAGAGTGGGTACTTTGAGAGGGGTGAAGACAAGGAGGGATATGAGAGTAGGGGTAGAAGAGAGGGTTTTTTATGTGGGTTTTTATGTGGGAGGAGTAGAAGTGGTAGAGAAGGTTTTGGATTGGGTTGTTGGGTTGGACCATAGACCGGTAGAAATGGTGCTAGAGGTAATAAAGTGGAAGGTGAATAAAGAGGAGGAAACAAGGGAGAAGGTGGATTGGGTTAGATTGGAGGCAAGTTTGAGAGGGAGGGAGGAGGAAGGAAGAAGGTTATGGAGGAAAGTAAGAAGAAGAAGAAAGGATTTGGAGGATATGGTGGAGGATTGGGAGAGGTTATTGTGGAAGGAGGTGGAAGAGAATAAAGGGAGTAGGAAGTGGAGAACGGGGAGGAAAAAGTGGTGGAAGGAGGAGGTAGAGGAGGAGTATAGAAGGTATAGGGAGGTGGAGGAAAGATATTTTGGGAGGAAAGGGGAGGAAGAAAGGTTGATGGTGAGGGAGACGAGAAAAGAGTATAAGGAGGTGGTGGAGAGGGTGAAAAAGAATCATTGGGTGGAGTATTTGGAAAATCTGGGGTTGAATAAGGGATATCAGTGGGTCAAGACGGACAGGGACGTTGTGGTGGATATTCCGGCAATAATGGAGAAGGATGGTCAGATGGTCGAGGTGATGAGGGGAAGGGGTGGGTGATAGTTAAAGGTTTAGGCAAGAGACAAAAGGAAAAGCAGGAGGAGGAAGAATTTTAGAAGGAGGTGGAGGTAGAAGAAGGGGAAGTAGAAGAAATGTTGTTGAAGCAGAAGGATAGGAAGGTAGCAGGAGAAAATGGGTTGGGTGGAAAGGTAGTGATGGTGGGGTGGAAAGTGGGTTGGTATAAGGATATAATGATGGAGGTGGTAAGGGGCAGTTTGGGATTGGGGTTTGTTTGTGGAAGGTGGAGGAGGAGTGGGGGTATTATTATGAGGAAGCCCAATAAACAGGATTATAGGCTTCCGAATAGTTATCGGGTGATAAATTTGTTGGATGTGTTGGGGAAAGTATTAGAGAGATTGGTAGCAAGAAGGTTGGAGAAGTGGGGTCAAGAAGAAATAGGGGATGAGCAATATGGAGGGAGGTTGGGAAGGAGTAGTTTGGATGGAGTGGGTAAATTGACGAAGAGGTGGGAGGAGGGAGGGAGGAAGAGAGTGTTGTAGTATATGAATGTGATGGGAGGTTACAAGAATGTGGGAGTTAATAAGTGCCTGAAGAGGTTAAGAGAGGTGGGAGTGGATGAATTTTTGGTAAAGTGGGTGAGTTCGTTTTGGAGGGAGAGAGAGGTGAGCGTGAGGGTAGGTAAGAGGTTGGGTGAAGGAGTGGAGATGGAGGGAGGTACAATACAGGGTTCACCATTGAGTTCTATATTGTTTATGTTTGATTTGGGTGGGGTTTTAGAGGAAATTAGGAGGGAAGGAGTAGAAGGTGTGAGTGTGGTGGCGTATATAGATGATGTGGATTATATGGTAGTAGGAGGGAGTGAGGATAAGGTGATTGAAAGAGTGGGTAGAATAGAGCTAGGGTTGGTAAGGGAATTAGAGAAGTGGGAAGTGGATGTGCAAAAGTTGAAGTTAGAGGGGATGTGCATGATGAAGAATAGGGTGAGGTGGGAGAGGGGTATAAGGTGGTTGGGGGAGGATATTAAAATGAGGTTGGAAGTGAGGGTTTTGGGGGGTTTGGTTTGCGTGTGATGGAGGTTGGAGGGATCATGTGAGGAATAGGATAAGGATAGTGGGAGGCAGGTGGAGTATGATGTTAAAGTTATTTGAGAGGAGAGGGAGGGGAATGAACGTATTGACTTTGAAAAGGATTTGGAAGATGGTGGTATGTCAATCATTAATGTATGTGATGGAGGTGTATTGGGATGGACAAGAGGATATGAGGAAAATGTTACAGGTGTGGTTAAATGGGCATATGAGGAGGATGTTGGGAGTGGTAATGAGTACTCCGGTGGATGTGATGTTAGAGGAGTTAGGGGAGAAGAGGGTGGAATATGAGTTGGATTGGAGGGTGGAGCAATGGGGTATAAGATTGTTGAGATATGGGAAGGAAGAAGATTATGGGGAAAAATGGAAGAGGTTAGAAATGGAAGGAGGAGTTTATGAGGGCAGTTGGGTAGGGAGAATGATGAGGGGTATAAGGAAGCACAAGTTGGAGGAAGAGAGATGGGAGGTGGAGAAAGAGAGGGAAGGGGTGATGGGTTGGAAGATTGTAATTGAAGGGAATAAAGAGGGTATAAGGGAGGAGTGGGAAAGGGGAAGATTTGAAAGGGAGAGGAATTGGATAGTGTGTATAAGTGATGCGAGTGGCGAGGGGAGGGGGTTGGGGGTTGGGGGAGGATTATGGGAGAAAGGTGAAGAGATAAAGAAGTGGAGTGTGAATGGTAGTATGGGTTTGACGGTGGAAATGGGGGAAATGTATGGGGTGAAAAAGGTTGTGGAATTGGTGGAAGGATGTTATCGGGGTAAGGGAAGGAAATTGATAATTGGGGTAGACAATGTGGGTGTGTTGAGGAAGTTGGGAAAGGGCAGGGGTTTTTGCGGAGAGGTAGAGCAGCAGGTGAAGAGGATTCGATTGAGGTTGATTAGGAAGGGTTGGGAGATAAAATTTATGTGGGTGGCGGGACATGTAGGCATAGAAGAGAATGAGGAAGTAAATGAAAGGGCGAAAGAGGGATGTTGGGAGGATGAGGAGGAGAAGGTAGGTAACATGTTAGGGTGGAGTAAGTGGGAACAGAGAAGGAAGGAGATTGAGAGAAGAAGGTGGAAGGAGTTTTGGAGAAAGGAAAGAAAAGGGGAGGAATATTTTGGGAGCGGGGGAAAGGGGGAAAGAGGGTATGGGGGAAGCAGGTGGGAAGGGAGGTTTATGTTATGGATGAGGACAAATCATGGGAGAATGGGGGGAATGAGATATATAGGTGAGCAAGGAGAAAAGTGTGAGTGTGGAGAGAGGGAGGATAGAGATCACTTATTACTTTATTGTAAGAGGTGGGAGAAGCAAAGAAAGGAGGTGTGGAAAGGTTGGTGGGGAGGTTGGTTGTGGAATGAGGGGTGGATAGATATGGAGAGAATGTTGTTTGGGGAAGATGGGGTAACAAGGTGTTTGAAGTTTGCGAGGTTGATATGGTGGAATGAGAGAAAGTGGAAGAGTTGGAGGGGTAGTGGAGAGGAGAATAGAATTGGCAGGATTATGAGGCCTAGGGTAGAGGGAGGAGGGGGTTGGTTGATGAGAAGAAGTGAAAAGAGGAGGAGAGAGGTTAGAGAAGGAGCTAGATTGAGAGCGAAGAAGTCGAGGAAGAAGAGGGAGAGAGAAGAGAGCAAGGAGGTTAGAGAGGAGCGAAGAAGGAGGCAAAATGAGATGGATAGGTTGAGGAGGAAGGATATAAAAGAGGGTTTGAGGAAAGTGAGGAGTAGGGGAGAGAGGGTGGAGAAGGAAGTTATGAGATTGAGGGATATGGTTGAGGGGGTAAATAGGAGGCGGGAAGGAAGGAATGTTTTGGGAGAAATTGTGAATGGGGTGGAGAGGGGTGATATTAATATTGTTCATGGAGTGTCTTCGTTGGGAGCAGTATTAGCCATTGCAAGTAATACTTATCGTGATGATGAGGTGCATGAATAAGTATTAGTGGGAATTAAAGGAGGAATGCTTTTGGTAAGGTCCAAAAGGGATTTTAGGACAGTAGGCATGTTTTAGTTAGTGTCATATGCTTTAGAGTACCATGGGTGCCCGAAATAGAAAAGTTTATAAAAAAAAAGAAAAAAGAAAAAGTAAGTGCACGCGTGGGGTTTTACCCCAAAAACAGCCAATTTCACCCACTAATTCCACCACCAATATCTGAATTAAAAATAAGATAACTTCATAGAATGTTCAGAAAAGATCTAAGCTACTGGACTTCCATTGAAATCTCAAATGAATTTAAATTCCCAGGGGAGAAGTAACACTGCGCCAAGACCATCATTTTTGGTGAGAAAACTCTGTCTTGGCGGAATTTGAAAGTTCAACTGCGTACTGCTCCTCAGAGAATTTTAACTCATTTGAGATTTCAAAAGACGTTGGGTAGCCTATAGCTCTCTGTGCATTCTATGAAGTTATCTTATTTTAAATTCAGTTGTTGGTAGTGGAATAAGTGGGGGAAAATGGCTGTTTTTGGTGTAAAATCCCATGCATGCACTCACTTTTTCAGTGGCACTTGTACAGTAGTGTAATGTGCCTCCTTTTGCAAACTTCACACCTACCGTACTGGGCAGTGTCAAAAAAACGCAAACCCTTTGCATCACAACCAAGTACCCCAGAGACAGATCGGTGAAAGTGTTTCCTTCCATAGCAATCAAACCAAAATGGTTGTGCAAATTACCTACCCCAACAGCAGCAGGCTTTCACTCTGAGAGCAAGGCTATTTAGCTGGTCTCTGGGATACTGCAACTTTGATAAATCAACTTTGAAAAGAGAGTGGTGCCTCTAAAGCTACAATTTCAAAGAATACATCTACCGACCAACTCAAAGGTCACACCTCCGCCAAGAGAAGAGGACAGGAGCGGTACATTGCTGGTCATAGTATTATTATCCCAGTAGTAGAGCACCGCAATACATCAGCAAAAAGGTTTAGTTCATCTCCTGGTGCATCCTGTGCCGCAAATGACCAAATTTGCTATGTTCCACCTAGGTGAGTTTCCAACTATTTCGACTTATTCCAACCATCTGATGACTACTATTTTGGGTAAATACAGGGATCTAAAGTGAACTGAGTACTTTTTCAAGAAACCTCTTTCTATTCCTCACCAGCAAGTCAGTTGAGGAGGTATGGGGCTCAAATTTTCTGTGCAGTATCTAATAAGCACTATTAATTTCTTAAAGTAACGGGATTTTGCTCTAGGGAAATTTTAAAATTTGTCATGTCAGGATGCTGTCAGGATGCTATCAGGATAGAGAGTTTGCACATGGGGACCTAGGTGGCGGTTAATAGGAAATAGACCTAGGTCTAAGAATGAGTTTGCGGAATCGGTGTAGGTGGCCTGGTAGCAACAAGATGGGGATTGAGGGGGGTAATATTGCATTGCGTTCAAATTCATTTCCTGCTCATATTAGAATTCCCGGACAACAAAAGTTAAGCACTAACATTACCAACTGATGGTTCAGGAGATATTCTGCTACTGAGTGCCGAATATTATTATGGCCAAAATCTTTTAATAAAATGTAAAAAGAGAGTTTTGTTGTTGTTCTGTAGTGATGTGATTTCTTTAGGTCTGAAAAGCCCTATTTTACACTTCTTCCAGGTCTCGCTATCCACCTAGGTGTCCAAGACTTTTTGATTAACAGAAAATAACCTGTTTTCCTGCCACCTAGGTCTCCATGCGCAAACTCTCTGATACAACAGGTGTTTCAGAATGCACAGAATGCACTAAAAGAGGTTCAATCCTTCTTGCTAGTGTAGGAGCAGAGGTACAGCAGGCTGATAGGCAGTAAAGACATTTGTAGAGGAACACAGAAGTGTGGACAGGTGAACGTTCTAGGGCAAGCACGGATGGTTAGGGCATATGCGGAGACGTATGAGTATCATATGTAGAGAGCAGAGTTTTCACTACTAGAGAGAACCATAGCTATCAACCTCCATAGACAAAGCAACTCAATACAATTCCAACATCTTCTCTGTTCAACTCATTCTTAACAAATGGTGCAACTACCTCCAGAAGGTTATAAGCCCGTATAATGAGCCTACGATATGTAGCTACAATGACTACCATCTTAGCCCAAATAGTCTACAAGTGGTAACCAGAGGAGGTATAGTCTGGTATAGTTAGTATCTAAAAGTGAGACATAACCTAGTACAAGTATCTACCAAGGCTGGTTAACCTGAAGCAGGGCCAAGGGAATAACAGGGTAGCCTTGGGTACTCTCTGAGGCAGGGTAACCTTTTGGGAATACATTCACATAAAGTTGAGGAAATGATGGGAACATTATATGGGTGTCTGAGGTGACATCAGATGTAATCATGAGGACTTCCCGAGAGGTTAAAGGCATAAGAGGGCAAAGTTACCCTACTTTGAGAACTTAACTATTATGCCCATGGGTCCCAGTTACCCAATGATGAAACCCCAGTTACCCTACCTTTGCCAGCAACGAAATTGCGAAACATAAGCCATGATTGTCTGACAATCTAGAGACTCTTCGATGTTCCTAGGTGGACGCAAGGTTATACAGGGAAGCCTGTAGTTTGTGTAAAAGCCATCGGAACATCAGTTTTGATGGTCACTAGTTATATTGGTGTATTTGCTAAAACACTAGCAAGAGGCAATCTATGTGAATGCGCTCATAATACCTGATACGTTGAAGTTGTGCAAAGAAGAAGTTTCTGTCCGCCGGATATATAATGGGGGTATGGGTAGTTTCTAGATATGGTGTTACAAATCAATGGTCCCGGCGGCACTGAGCAGTCTATCTTTGCCTAAGTGTAGTAGGGTAGTCTTCAGCAAGGTCCTTGGATGGTCCGGGAAAGTCAGGGTACTTCTTGGACAACAAGGCTAATAGACAGCAGTGACCTTCCACTTTTGATTTGTAGCATTACTATGGGTTGTGAGTAGACTCTAGAGGATTGACATCAGCAAAAAAAACATTTGCTCCAGACTCATAAGGCGCGCGTCTGGACAGGGTGCATCCGGCCTGTGCACTCTGTACATCCTCATTGTCTGCAGTGTCCACCCCCTTTGTCCCGCACATCCTGATTGTCTGAGCATTCTTTTTTCCATTTACCTGTGTCCGGTGCCTCCCAACACCCCTATTTCCGTCCTCAGCATCCAACGCACGTCTCCCGGTCCTATTCCATTCCAATTCCACCTGATACCTTTACCTTCCCCACTCCTACCCCGGAAGACTCCAGCGTACTCATACCAGATCCCTAGCACCAGCTGACCTCCTCTTTGTCCTGCAACCTCTGGCGGCCTGAATTCGTCTGGCAACAACCCATAATGCTTCTTTCATCGTTCGCACCCAACTGGCTCCCCATTAACTGTTTATCACCCCCAAGAGGTCCGGATTCTGTATGCCGACTCCCACTTTCGTCCACTTTCACTCTCATCTCCCCCACCCGTGCGGTTTATTCACATTCATTCTCCAAGAACATTATGGGCTTTCAATTTCTTTTAACAAGTATTATCTACTCTACAACCTTCTTTAATCGTCCGCTGCACCCTCGCAGCCGAGTTGAAGCTGGGCCCTGGGTTGGGAATTGCCATCTCCAGTGTCCAGATTCAACTCTGCCGCGTGCGTATTATACACAATACTGTAGAATAATTTACAATAGAACAATTCAATATATTTCATTAAATGTCTGTAGATCAATCCTGTGATTTACTATCCATTACCTCTCCCCCTGGGAATTACATGTGCAAGTCCAATCATGGTCCCTATATTAACTATTCACATATCTCGACTACTGGTCCGCTTCCCAACTGGTATATAGCCGCTGGCCAGGTGAAATCTAGCCGCATTGATCAGATCGAGCACGCAGGGCAATGCCTGGCGCCAGACACCTCTGGCCTCGCTTAATATATTTCTTATTTTGAATAGTCCTACCAAGCGTGCCACCCCTCATCCTCGCAGATCTCCATAACTCTTCTAGCCACCAGTGGGGATCTATACCCATTTGTTTCTGGGGCCGCTGTTGCGGAAAGCCTTTATTTCAGTGCAGCGGGGCCGATGAATCGGGAACATGTCAGTTTCCTGAAAGTGAGTCACTGGAATTTCAAGTTGCGTAACTTGCTCTATGGCAAGTAACCACAGCTCGGTGGGATGAGTAGGGAGCGGCGGGTGATCGGCTACGGTCCGCTTGAGAAAACGTACCGTCTCCTTTATTACATGGCCATAATCGATACCGCAGGTTCTGCCAAGCTTGGTCAGCCTGCTGATCTTCCTCATCTGGCCTTTCAGCACACGACGCAGTATGCTTTGGCTCGCAGCCGCTACCTCTCCCCCACTGTTATCTATTATGATCACACTTTCTGCTTTCAACAGTGTTTCCAGTGTCTGCAACCTCATTCCCAAGGCATACTGGCAGCCATAATGTTACAAGATCTGGCGGGTGGCATCATTTTTGTTTGACTGGCTGTGGCCCTCTTTAGCATGTTGGTTTAGCATTAGTTCCCTTAGCTCCCGATCCTGGCAGTTTGCCTCTGTCCGGGTGGCCTTCGAGGTACGAAACTCAAGGAAAACGTCTTTTGTCTCGTGAAATGTCGTCAGGTACCTTTCGATGTAAGACAGGGTATCCGGTATATCGCTGCGATATTGGGCCATGAGGGCGGAATCCACCAGAGTGCTCACACAGTTCAAGGAATTCTGGAAATCGTCATGTTGTGAACTGTCCGGATTTCTCAATGCGGACGCTAATACTGCCAAAATACAACAGCTGAGTTTGCACATTTCATTGCCTTGCTATTGTGTGACTTCCCGATAGGCTTGTTTTGGTATGCTGAATCCAGGATAGGGTGGAATTTCTTTGCAGGCATCGTCGAATGCCTGCTGTCTTTGGTGCTTTTTCAGAAACCCTTGTACCCATTGCATCATAAGTTTGAACAGGCCAAGGTAAATGTTGGGCAAGAGGTCCGGCTTGTAGAGGTCGGCGGGGTTCACTCGGTGGAGGCCAGTGACTATATTGCGGCCTATTGTCACCCCCGCTTGCTGAAAATATTGTGCAATAGCGGCTGCCTCTCCAGGCTGATGCTCCAAGGCTTTCTCTCTGTAACTGGTGGCGTCACTCACCTTATACATCTTCTGCGGATTCTCCTCAAGCTCTTTGCATGAAACCTCACACCTTGGGCAGAACCTGCTACCCATTCTGTGCAAGGTCGCATGGTCCCCATGATCCGCTATCAAGGGCGACAGGATGGGAAAACAAAGGGGTGTTTTGCCATCTGCACAGTCCATTACCGTGCCTTCTTGGGCGACCTGTGGCAATGGTGCAAAGACAAGATCAAAGACAGCCCGCAGAGCATCCCCATTGATTTGCGGCTGGGCTTCGTCTACACAGGTTGATTCACCAGTGAGCTTGGGTGACACTGGCAGCAATGCAAGAAGCAGAACAGTTATCTTGACAGGTCTGTTTCTCACCTGGGAAAGGATATTGCCAATCGTCATGTATACTTGCCAGGCTTTCTTATCTCCTAAAAAGTTGGTAAGGTGAGTCTGATCAGATAATCCAATAATGGGTACCACAGTTCAGACGGTGGGCAGAGTGCTCTATGAGGGATCGGAACAAGAAGTAAGGACTGGAAACACTGACCCCTTGAAGCTTGTCTGGGGATATTATATACCTGTGTCTCCCACTACCAGTGCGCCGTATGCATCTCTGAGTATAATGGCACCCCACTTGATTTGTATTCATGAATAGGTTCGTAGACCATATCGGACCTATACGCGACCTTGTGGATCAGGTAATGGATGCAGTCAATAACATTCCGGTAATAGAATGTGGTCATATGTCAACGATCGTTAATCTCAGCATCAGTCCACACGAGGTAATCACAAGATGGGTCCGGTACGTCGAGATCTTGTCGTATCTGAACCAGAACGATCTGGAATCCATGCCACCCAAACCATTTGCAAGGAATGTGTCAATCTGCAACTTGGCTACCATATTGCAGACAAAACAACTTGCTAAATTAAAGTCGGCTTCTGATGAGAAAGGGTTCCAGGGGTCATCTGCCATTGTCTGATTGAGCACGCTATAGTCATTGACATCGCCGAGTGGTCTTCCAGCACCTGGAATAGTATTTTGACTCAATGGGCGTCCACAAGCTGCTGGTTGGGAAATGTCCTCCTCGTCTGAATAGTGCCGCATATCACCCATTCCTGCATCTGCTACCAGGAAATCTGCAATCTACAGCCAGAGATAAGATTTGTAGTCTGAGTTGATCTGGCAGACGCTTCTATCAGGTACGAAAGTGGTCTTCCACGGTGAGAGTGACGTTGGGTCCGCAATTGCCTGGAGGGATCATGTAACAAAGCAGCCTCCCTCAGGTGTTCGTAACGGGAAGTGACTATCATGACTACCATTGACTATCGATATAGTCTACGTAGTTTGCTTTTTCCATCGTTATAGACGAACATCTTGCGTTCGTAGTACGTGTAGTGATCGTAGGAAGTCCTATCGTGTAGGAATAGAGTTCTGGCACACAAGCGAGGTAGTATAGAGATAAGGGCATTAGGTATCTCGAACATATTGCACCTATGAAAGGTCACTGTCAATGGGCTTGGCCCGTGCTCCAGTATCTGAGTCGTGTATTACTTAGATGGTTGGGTGAAGAGCTCTAACTACTGTGACCGTTTTTTTCATTTTTTTCATTTTTTTGAATCATATGCACTTGTTTAATGTACAAAGACAGCATCCTCCGTCTCCTCTACACACCCGGCAATTGAAATCTCAACACCACGAGATTATCACCACTTTTCTTTTCTCCACCCCCCGCCATGAGCTCGCTCTAGGGGGTGGAGTCATACCTCCTCTGCACTCCCCTTCCCTTAGGTTCATCCCTTTGGGCTTTCTTCACTCTGGGTTGATGGATTTTGTCTTCTTTTGATGATGTTTCCTCTCCCTACCCCACTTTTGCTCTGCCTCGCTTAGAGCATTTGCACGGTCGGCAACCCCCTTACCTCGTCAACGGGTTGGTCGCAGTCTCGGGCTATCGGTGAAGTAGTGGCCCCGGTGGCTCTGCTCTCTGGTATTGCACTATCTCCTGAGAGTCCTGTCCGGTACGGTCTGCATCGTCGAAAAGTGGTGATCGCGCTTCGGTCGCCTTCCCTCGCACTTCTCGGTTTGGGTCTACCCCTCCCTCTTTACTTCTCCTTACGGTCGGATCGGCTGGCACCCTACTGCTTCTCTCTCTGGCTGGCACCCTACTGCTTCTACAC
>Ga0307509_10006875_pt1 | contig 15128 bp, 11 predicted proteins | sample 10_EM_MG_FD_202245 | JGI IMG/M metagenome (GOLD analysis project Ga0307509, IMG submission 202245) | Populus trichocarpa ectomycorrhiza microbial communities from riparian zone in the Pacific Northwest, United States - 10_EM | ecosystem: Host-associated > Plants > Roots > Unclassified | place...
GGCAAGGTGGGCGCTAATGATCTTACACTTGGCATGGCCATGTGCAACACGAGGAAATTCACCATGCCCTCCGACTACGCCTACGGTCAATATCCCGAAGCCCGTAAAGCATGGGAGGATGCCTCCGAGATTTTTGCCAACAAAGCGAACAACATCGTCTACACATTGACAGGAAGCTCTAGTGTTGCAAGTGTTTGGCTACGGGTCGAATTTCCTGAGCTCAGGGAAAATTCCGATGTGAAAGCCATCATACAACTCAACAAAGACTGTGGACCAGTGTGTCATTGGCAATGCCTCAACAACAACCCCGCTTGCAGTGTATGTTTCTTTTTTATTTATTTATAAAAAATCTCCAATAATTAACCTAAAATCTTCGGAACAGAACCTTAAGCCGTGTTCCATAACAACTGCAGCTCCGCCCAAAGCTGTAGATAATGGCTCCAAGTCGACAGACTAAGTCTAGAGGCTCAATTATTCCTTCCAACTGTCGTTGTATTTGTTCAAGTTTTCCAGAACTTCACCTTCGTTTTGGGATTCACTTCTTTCGTATATATAACAAGGTTCTTTCGCTCTTTACTGAAATATGGGGGAAAAGTAAAGCAACCCCCAGAGCTCATCAATCTTTGTCACCGTTTCCAAGAACTCTATCGGCGATTCATCGCGGCTGCAATCGTACTATAGTACCGTTCTGCAGTAGCTCATGAACGAATGAAATTTGTTAACCCACGGAATATTCAGCAGGGAGGGCCCAGAAGAGGGCTCATCTCAGGGAGGAGAGTGATCGATCTGCTCTGGACGAACCTCTGGCGAGAGAATGGCAAAGAGGTAAGGAAGCTGAAAGCGACTTGAGGTCTTTGTATCTCTCAAGGAGCAACATTTAAGGTTTCTTTTATATTTTCAAGCCTTTCGCTGATCCCACCTCATGTTAGTGACCACATTCAAATCCACCACGATTGAGTATCATTTCTTTCACCTTGAGCGCCTCTTTTCGGAAACACGAAGAAAACGAAACTCCAAGCGGTGGGGGTCCCGGTTGATCACGGGAGTTTACTTCCTGCGTTCCCGATATGTACCCTTTCTAATGTTATACTTGGCTCATGGTGCTCTCCGTCCCCCCAGATGATATAACGATTCATATCTACAGGCAAGACACAGACATGAATGTAGCGGGTGCTGGGATGGAGAAGTTTTCTGAGAGTTCGGCTGGGATCTTTTACTGACCGCCAACTCGGGGTTCCCCTGACCACAGAAAGTCATCACATATTTGTTTATATAAAAAGCAGATGGCTGACGAGCATGAGGGGGACTCGAATGATCCCTGCGTCATTCGAATTCCTGGTCATCAGGTGTGTGATTGCCCCTCTTCTTTCTTGGGGCTACATTGAGGATTTTTTTTGTTCAACTCCAATTCACGTCCAATGAGAGATGGTGGCCATTTCTGAGAAACTTACCTTCGGCCTTTTTGTTTGATGCTTATTTGCTGACAAACCAAGTTGCTCACGAGGTTGATCCAGGCCTAGGACCTACGAGTAAGATACGTCAACTGCCACCGCTACATTTCCTAGGACTGTTTTTTACTATCGTCTCCGTGCATGTACGCTAGTATCAGGTCGGAAGACTTTCAACTGAAGACTCGAGATAAATGCGCTCTCGATTATTCTGTCACATGAATGCTCATATGATCATATCTTCTTCACTGGTCACGGTTGCTTCAAGGTGTCTTTCTCTAGCTGTTATCAGAAGCCTATCTAAACTCCCTTCCAGCCCTTATATGGAGTCAAAACCGCTCGGTATGTATATACCCAGCTCTAGAGCCTGGTGCATATCGGGAAGGTACGAGATCCGGCCCAGTCGGCCATGAGCGAAGACTGAAAGTGGGAGCCATGACTCATGACCAGCTCTCTTATCGTTCCCGTCGTATATGGTATTGATCTGAATATACGACGGGAAGCTCCAAGCCATGGAAATCTCGACGTCATAGTTGGGTATAAAAGTTTAAAATCTTCTTGAGTCGCTGACTCCATCATCAAAAATGGGGTACGTTCGACCTTCCTGCTGTTAGTAGTTGGGAGATGCTGACTGCTTTTGTGGTGTAGGTGCATATTTTCGTGTATTGGAAGTAAGCGATATATGTTGTTCTTTTTAACTGGAGATTGTACTTGATGCAAATTGTTAGGTATATTTCGCTGTATTGGCGAGGCGATCATGTGTCTTATCTCGACGATTGCTGGATGTCTGGAGTGTGTAATTGGATGTAAGTAGTTTTCTCCGAGAAAGAGAATCGTGGTCTAACTTCACCTTTACATGGGTCACCAGCTATCGCAGGGTTTTTAGCCACAGTCGTAGACTGCCTCACTTGCGGATGTTTTAGGTGTGTACATTTCTGATTGTTAGAAATGGTGTGAACCAGGAATTGATTTCCTTGCTCAGAGCCCGTTAGGGCTCCAGGACTAAATTTAGTAGTCCTGGAGCCAGAAGTCGGAGCAATTTGGGTTCCATGCAGGTGATGTCAGGTGCGTACTACCGTGTTAGAGGGATTTTTCGAGGATTTATTTGAAGTCGAGTGTAGAATCCGCGATTCGGACGTTGACGACATGTAAGGTCGAATACAAGATAAGATAAGATTTGTTCACGCCAGCAATTAGCAATTTTTATATGTACTTACGTTCTGGTTCTATGAGTCTTTCCCCCTTATTTGTGCTCGTCAGTGCTCAAAGCAAGGCCCAACCGCTGTTAGCATTGGCGAAAAAGAGGCAGGAAGACACTTTTGTCAGACAGCAACACATTTGGATCCCCGGAGTTTTTGCTTACCGAATCCTCTCCCTTCCATTGGCAAACGATTGACTCTGACACCAACAACGATCATATTACTTCTAACCCTTGCCAACACGGACGCCAACAGTTCTTATGCTGTGAGGGCTGTTCATTCACGCTAGGTCTGACCCAGATGTGTTGCCTAGCCGAAGGATGAGCTTGGGTCTGTTCTATCTGTTCCGGGGGCAGTCATTGGCAGGAGATTTACGTGAAGCAGGCTGTCAAGACTAAGCGGAACGCTTCTCTTGAACAGGCTTCGGCGTCGACGTGTAGCATGGATGTCATTTTGTTATTTGGGTCGTACCACTGTCCGAAAAGAGCGAGCCACTGGCGACCCCGCCCAGTACTGGGCTCTCGCAATCGGTGGAAGTAGAGTTTGAGTTTCCCACCACCATAATAACGGTTGATCGTGGGGGTTTACTTCCTGCGTTCCCGACTGATTTTATCGTTTTAAAAGTACCGCTCATTGTGGTCTATGTCCCCCAGGATATAATCCGAATGCAAGGCGTAGACATCAAAGGAGCCGGTGCTGAGATGGAGAAATTTGCTGCGAGTTCGGCCGGGGTAAAAAACAGAGGGCTGCTTCACTTGCATCCCCGATCCCCAGTCACAGGTGTGCAATCACTCCTTTATATTCTTTCTGGGAAGATTCAAGACATCTCGTATTATTTCGTTTAACCTCCAGATTACGCCAGATGGTGAGATGGCAGAGGTTTCTGAGAAACTTGCCGATGATTTCCTATCGTACAGTGCTAATTATAATTCGGCATTTGCTGACAGGCGGTTCATGCGGCTGATCCCTACAACTACGACGTCGAATGCCACCGCTACGTCTGATCCCAAGGACCGACAAAGAGAACTAGATAATTCTGTCGTCGCCGTACATGTACACTGTCGATGAATTGAAGACGGGCAACTGAAGGTTCGAGATAAATACGTTCTTATTTATTCTGTCACATAAATGCTAATATATCCTCTGCAGTTACTTGTCTTCTCTCTAGCTGTTACATATCTCTCAGGTGCAGAAGCTTGGCTAGACTCTCGACAAGCCCATATATAGAACTGTCAAAACCGCTCAGTCTACAGCCTGAGAGTGGCAGGCACGATCTATGGCTAGCTCCGATATCCTGGACGCATATCACCATGGCAATATCAACGTCATAGATACTGTATGGGTGGAGGGGTATAAAAGTTGTCCTTTGAGTTATGGAGAACTGGATTTTTGTTGGATCACTGCATCATCAAAGATGGGGTACGTTCAAGCCGTCCCGGTTCTCTTGCCCCTTGTAGTTGGGAGGTGCTGACTGGTTCTTTCTGTTGTGATGTAGGTGCATCTTTTCATGTATTGGAAGTGAGCGATACATATAGTTCTTCTTAACTGAGGGAATGTAACCAAAGCAAATCTTAGGTGTATTTCGCTGTATTGGCGAGACAATCATAAGTCTTATCTCGATGATTGCTGGGTGTCTGGAGTGTATGATTGGAGGTAAGTGATTATTGTCTTCGAGAAAAAGTCGTGATCTAACTTCACCTCTGCCTGAATCCGTAGCCATCGCAGGGTTTTTATCCACACTCGTAGACTGCCTCACTTGCGGATGTTGTAGGTGGGTACCTCCGCGATCGTTGGAGGATGGTGTGAACCAGAATTGATTGCCTCGCCTACCAGAACCCGTGGAAATAATGATTAAATTAGGGCTCCAGGACTAAATTTAGTAGTCCTGGAGCCAGAGGTTGGACTCCGTTGGAGCAATTTTGGCGTGAGATACATAAGGAGTTTCCCCTTGGAGGACGGACAATGGGGATTTAAAGTTATGACATGTATATCGATCTGATACCTACCTATGTATGTACTTATGTATAATCTCTGGACATTTTTTTACAGGAACGCATAACGTACCTGGCATGCAGATCATCATTTATTTTTTGACAGTTTCTTCCGTGACTCGGACAAGTAAGAGAGAGTTGGGAAAGAGAAAATTTTGGATATATGTTCGTCATTGGGCCCCTTCAAGCACTAACACTCTGAGGCCTTGTAGCATTGGACAATGTGGCGAGGCACGAGGAGAAGCACCGATTAGATTCGCGCAAAGGAATTGCCACGCTGATTGACACATTCGATCAAACGATCGAGCCATACACGGGCAAACAAGAAATTCTGCAGATCTAATCTTGTGTTTTTTTTCTTCTTCTCCTCTTCCTCCCACTCGAATAAGAGTTGTCTCATCCGAGTGGTGAGGAAGACGGTTCTTCAGCCTTGAATTTCAAAAATGCCTTCTCTCGGTGCCGCTGTTGCTGTCCCCGTGCGACCAGGGATCTCCCGTATGCCCAGCATTTATACCTCCCTCCCTGCGTCGCCAGTTACCTCCCCTTCCTTACGCGACGACGGCTCAGAATTGGCGGATGGTATTCTCGAACTTATAGATGGCTCGGCCTACCGAGGTATCAGTTTTGGTGCCGAAGGGAAAAGCATTGCTGGTGAATGCGTCTTCCAGACTGGTATGTTCGGGGTTCCTGATTTCCCATGAAAAAGCTTTCTTACAAACTGTGGTTCTTCAGGCATGGTCGGATACACCGAATCCTTGACGGATCCTTCCTATGAGGGTCAGATCCTCGTTTTAACTTATCCACTCGTCGGCAATTACGGCGTTCCAGCACGGCCAACCAAAGCCGACCTCGATTCTCTCCCAACAGAGTTCGAGTCCTCTCGCATCCACGTTTCCGCCTTAATTGTCGGCTACTACTCGGAAGACTTCAACCACTTCCTCGCAAAATCTTCTCTCGGCACATGGCTGAAGGAGAACGGCGTTCCTGCCCTCTTCGGCGTCGACACTCGCGCGCTCACCAAAAAAATTAGAGAAAAAGGTTCCATGCTCGGCAAGGTTCTCGCGCGCTCAGATGGCCTGCGTATGAGCCACCCTCGCTCAATTGGTCTTTTTCAACACTCTAATTCCCTCCCTTCCGTTCCGTCCACGCCTTACCCTTGGCGCGAGGAATATATTGATATCCCCTTCAACGACCCAAACCAAAAAAACCTTGTCGCTCAGGTCTCAATTCCTGGCCCCATTTTATACAAGCCCACCGGAACTCCACGTCTCCACCCCTCCGGACGTCCATTACGCATCGTTGCTCTCGATGTTGGCATGAAGTACAACCAAATCAGGTGCTTCTTGGCCAGGGGTGTCGAGCTCAAGGTTGTTCCTTGGGACTACGATTTTTTGGTCGACTCAGAGCCATATGACGGCTTATTCATTTCTAATGGTCCCGGAGATCCTGCCGTCCTAGAAACTACGATTTCACGATTAACAAAAGCCATGGAAAAGGGCGATCGCCCTATTTTTGGTATCTGCCTCGGACACCAGCTCATGGCCCTCGCTGCGGGTGCCACCACTTCCAAGATGAAGTACGGTAATCGTGGCCACAACATTCCTTGCACGGACGCGCTATCCGGACGTTGTTACATCACAAGTCAAAATCACGGCTATCAGGTCAACACTGAGACCCTTCCCTCTGGCTGGAAGGAGCTTTTCAAAAATGCGAACGACGGGAGCAACGAGGGTATCTACTGCGAAGACAAGCCTTTCTTCTCGGTGCAGTTCCATCCTGAATCCACTGCTGGTCCTCGCGACACCGAATTCCTTTTCGACGTCTTCCTCCAGCGCGTCGAGGATTGTGCTCTCACAGGATCCATGGACACCATCACGATGCCTGGTGGCAAGAAGGAGGACAATGACAAGCGCATACCACGCTCCAAGGTCTCTAAGGTCATCATTCTCGGCTCTGGTGGCCTTTCAATCGGCCAAGCTGGTGAATTCGATTATTCTGGTTCGCAGGCGATCAAGGCCTTGAAAGAGGAGGGAATTTATACCATTATGGTTAACCCGAACATCGCCACAATAGCCACCTCCAAGGGTCTCGCCGACAAAGTTTATTTCCTCCCTGTCACCCCCGAATTCGTCCGCAAGATCATCAAATATGAGAAGCCGGATGGTATCTACGTCACCTTCGGTGGCCAGACTGCCTTGAGCGTCGGTATTGGCTTGAAGGACGAATTCGAGGAACTCGGCGTCCAGGTCCTTGGTACACCCATTCAGACGATCATCACTACTGAAGATCGCCAACTCTTTGCTTCGGCGATGGCGGAGATCGGAGAGAAATGTGCGGAGAGCCATACCGCGACCACTCCAGACGAGGCGGTGGCTGCCGCGAATGCTATCGGATTCCCGATTATTGTGCGTGCTGCATATGCCCTTGGTGGTCTTGGGTCTGGGTTCGCGCAAAATGAGGCGCAGTTGAGGGCTTTGTGCAGTAAGGCATTTGCGACGAGTCCACAGGTGCTGGTGGAGAGGAGTATGAAAGGATGGAAAGAGATCGAGTATGAGGTTGTCCGTGATTGCAGGGATAATTGCATTACGGTTTGTAACATGGAGGTCATTTTTTATAGCTCCTGCATCATTGGTTTAGAATGGCTGATTTTTTCATGTAGAACTTCGACCCCCTGGGTATTCACACTGGCGACTCGATTGTCGTCGCCCCTTCGCAAACCCTCTCTGACGCTGATTATAATATGCTGCGAACGACCGCCATCAACGTTATCCGACATCTTGGTGTTGTTGGCGAGTGTAACATTCAATATGCTCTTAACCCAACCTCGCAAGAATTCTGCATCATCGAGGTCTGTTTTTCATTCCATAAAACGCCCATTTATTCGAATTATTTTGCATAATAGGTCAACGCTCGGCTTTCCCGTTCGTCTGCCCTCGCTTCCAAAGCAACCGGATACCCGCTTGCCTTCATCGCTGCTAAACTCGGACTTGGCATCCCTCTCAATGAGATCAAGAACTCCGTGACCAAAGTCACTAGTGCGTGCTTCGAGCCCAGCTTGGATTATGTGGTTGTCAAGATCCCTCGCTGGGACTTGAAAAAGTTCAATCGCGTCAGTCGGCTGTTGAGTAGCAGCATGAAGAGTGTGGGTGAAGTTATGAGCATTGGGAGGACCTTTGAGGAGACGATACAAAAAGCAATTAGAGCGATCGATGATCAATTCAGCGGGTTTGCCAAGGTGTGTTTTTGGTGTCCATTTCCCTGTTTTCTTCCAACCGACATGTAACGCGACATTGATTCAGAACGATATCGTGGAAAATATTGATGAAGAGCTCGTCAATCCGACAGACAAGCGAATCTTTGCTATTTCATCAGCTTTCCATCGAGGATATAGCGTCGAGAAGATTTGGCAGATGACTAACATCGACAAATGGTTTTTGAACAAGCTGTACAACATCTTCAAGGTGGAGACGCGCCTGTCGTGCGTCATTTTTCACCTCATATCCCAACAACATCCTCACTTCTTTTTGTTTTCTTCAGGACCTGCAATGTCGCCAACTTGCCAATCGACCTCCTCCGGCACGCGAAGCAATATGGTTTCTCTGACCGTCAACTCGCCAATTGCATTGGCTCGACAGAGCTTGCTGTCCGCAGACTTCGCCTTGAGGCTGGTATCTCGCCTTTTGTCAAACAAATCGACACTGTCGCGGCTGAATTCCCCGCATATACGAACTACCTCTACACGACTTACAACGCCATAGAGCATGATGTCGATTTCACTGATCGTGGCGTTATTGTCCTTGGTTCGGGTGTTTATCGTATCGGTTCTTCAGTCGAATTTGATTGGTGTGCTGTTCGAGCCATCCGAACGCTCCGAGACCAGGGCTTACCTACCGTCATGGTCAATTATAACCCAGAGACTGTCAGTACTGATTACGACGAGGCGGACCGACTGTACTTCGAGAACATCAGCTTGGAGACCATCCTCGATATCTACGACGCAGAGGCTTCTCGTGGTGTCATACTGTCCATGGGAGGTCAGACGCCCAACAACATCGCATTGCCGCTCTATCGCCAAAATGTCAAGATCTATGGCACGTCCCCAGAGATGATCGACATGGCGGAGAACAGGTACAAGTTCTCTCGCCTCCTTGACGAGATTGGTGTGGACCAGCCGTTGTGGAAGGAGTTGACGAGCTTTGAGGCCGCGACCGACTTTTGCGAGAAGGTTGGATATCCGGTGCTCGTTCGCCCTTCGTATGTCCTCTCGGGTGCTGCGATGAATGTCGTTTCCACCAAGGGCGACCTTGCGAACTACTTGACACAAGCGGCGGAGGTTTCGCGTGATCATCCGGTCGTCATTTCCAAGTACATTGAGCAGGCGAAGGAGATCGAGATGGACGCAATAGCCAAGGACGGAAAGATGGTCATGCACTATATCTCGGAGCACGTCGAGAACGCCGGGGTGCATTCTGGTGATGCTACCCTCATTCATCCGCCTCAGGACCTGGATCCTCAGACTGTACGCCAAATCGAGGAGGCCACGGCAAAGATTGGAAACGCGCTCAATGTCACGGGTCCCTTCAATATCCAGTTCATCGCGAAGAACAACGAGATCAAGGTCATCGAGTGTAACCTGCGCGCCGCGCGGTCATTCCCTTTTGTCTCGAAGGTTACAGGTGTGGATGCGATTGAGATGGCCACCAAGGTTATGCTTGATATCCCTGTTGAGTCGTACCCAGACCTGGGCCTTCCAATGGATTATGTCGGTGTCAAGGTGCCGCAGTTCAGTTTCAGCAGGTTGTCTGGCGCCGATCCGGTGCTTGGGGTGGAGATGGCATCGACTGGCGAAGTGGCATGCTTTGGGCGTGACAAGTACGAGGCATACCTCAAAGGACTGATTGCAACTGGGATTATCCCACCGAAGAAGAATATCTTGTTCTCGGTTGGCAGTTACAGGGAGAAATTGGAGATTCTTCCTTCGGTGCAGAAGTTGAGCACCGCTGGGTATAATATTTTCGCAACATCAGGCACGGCGGATTTCTTGACTGAACATGGGGTTCCTTGCAAGGTGAGCTTCGAAACACATCTGATTGTTTAGTTTTCTGATCTCTATTTCCTAGTATCTCGAGACGCTAGGAGAGGACAGCCGTGACAAGCAAAAGTCGGAATACTCGTTGACCCAACATTTGGCGAACAATTTGATCGACATGTATATCAACTTGCCCTCCAAGAACCACTACCGCCGTCCTGCTAGCTACTCCAGCAAAGGGTACCATACTCGTCGCATGGCCGTTGATTTCGCAATTCCGCTCATCACTAACGTAAAGAACGCGAAGATGTTGGCCGAAGCTCTCATTCGAAAACTTCCTTTGGACGTCTCGAATCTGGACTCTAAGACCTCTCATCGTACGCATACATTCCCTGGGCTTGTCAACATTGGCGCTTTTGTACCCGGGTTGGCAGTCCCTGGAAGTAAAGACCTCAACGCGGCGACCGAAGCCTCCATCAGCGCTGGCTTCACCACGACCCTCATACTTCCTTTCGGCGACGGCAACAACATCGTTGACAGGCAGACGCTTGAACAGGCCAGGTCGAATGTCACAGCTGCCAGCTGTAACTTCTCGTTGAGTATAACTGCGACTGCCACCAACGCTGCCTCGTTTGACGACGAGCTCCTGGCGGAGGTCAAGTCCCTCTTTGTGCGAGCCAGTACGCCCTTGTCGGTTGTTGCGGCCCACTTTGCCAACTGGCCAGCGGAAAAGGTGATCGTTACGGACGCGAAGGGTTCCGAACTCGCATCGGCTCTTCTCCTCGCCAGTCTGCATGGTCGAAGCGTACACATCACAGACGTTCGAACGGCAGATGACCTCTTGCTCATTTCATTGAGCAAAGCGAAACAGCTCAAGGTAACCTGCGATGTTTCTGTGTTATCGCTTTTCTTTACGGCTGAAGAGTATCCCGACATCCACATCCTTCCCTCTGCAGCTATCCAGAAGACATTATGGCAGAAGTTGGATGTTATCGACGCGTTTTCCGTTGGTGCTATTCCCTACCAACTCGCATCAGCTTTGAACAAGGACGTCTCCCCCTGGTCTGGTGTTGAAGAGACACTTCCTCTTTTGTTGACTGCCGTTGCAGAGGGCAAATTGACGCTGGACGATATCCGTGTTCGACTTCACGATAATCCTGTTCAAATCTTTGGGATTCCCGATCAATCTCAAACAAGTGTCGAGGTTGTTATAGGACGAAAGGCGGATTTTTCTAGCCATTCTACCTGCTGGTCGCCTGTTCAGCAGACCTCTGGAGCCGTTCATCGTGTTGTCGTTCATGGACATACCGTCTTTTTAGACAGGTCCCTGTTCTCCTCCCAAACTGGTCACGATATCTCTGGAACACTTGTTACGCATCCTAGTAGCACGATGGGACCTCTGCCCACCACCAGAGAATCCGAAGTTGTAACTCAGGCTCCCGTCGTTCCGCTCGCCCATGCGGTTCTTACTCAACCTGGTACCCTACAATATGGTCCTGCAACGCAAGTTTTGTCCCACATTCAGGTCCATCCCGCATTCCATCGTCGCCATATCATTTCCGTCAAGCAATTCACTCAGCGTGATATGTACGACTTGTTCGCGATCGCCAACGAGATGCGCCTCCAAGTCGAGCGAAATGGGAGCCTTGACATCCTGAAAGGCAAGGTACTCTGCACCGCGTTCTATGAGCCATCGACCCGCACTAGCTCGTCCTTCGACGCTGCGATGAAGCGCTGTGGTGGACAGGTCGTTCAAATCACGGCCGACACGTCGTCGGTTGTGAAAGGGGAAACCCTCCCTGATACTATCCGCACTTTGGCATGTTATGGCGATGCTATTGTTATCAGACATCCTCAAGTCGGAAGTGCCCAGGAGGCTGCGAAGTACTCCTCTGTGCCGATCATCAATGCTGGGGATGGCACTGGCGAACACCCTACACAGGCATGTGTTCTTCTTTGCTGTTGAATGGCGAATAGCTAACCTTTGTCCTTAGGCTCTCCTGGATATATACACGATCCGTTCCGAGTTGGGTACAGTCAATGGACGCACCATCACTTTACTTGGCGACCTCAAGAATGGCAGGACTGTCCACAGTCTCGTAACACTTCTCTGCCTCTATTCAGTTCGCCTGAACTTCGTCGCTCCTGTCGCTCTCGCCATGCCCTCCAGCGTCGTTATGGCTGCTCGCAAGGCAGGCATTCCGGTCACCATTTGCGAGTCTTTGGATGAGGTTCTCGCTGATACTGATGTCCTTTATGTGACACGTGTCCAGAAGGAAAGGTTCGCCAGTGAGATGGAGTGGCTCCAAGTCAAGGATGCTTATCGCGTCGATCACGCTGTCCTTTCCCGGGCGAAAGAAGATATGATTGTCATGCACCCTCTCCCTCGGGTGAACGGTACGTCGTTTTCCTCTGTGTGGAGTTTTATTTTTTTAACTAATCTTGTTTTTCACAGAAATCGATCCTGAAGTCGATTATGATTCTCGTCGTGCAGTATACTTCCGCCAGATGCGTTACGGTCTTTTCGTGAGTCTTTTACTCCATCCGTTTCGTGCCAATCTAATCCATGTAGATCCGGATGGCACTCCTCGCGAGCGTCATGGCATAAAAAGTTATGATTTCAGGCTACAGCTATCCTTTGCTGTCTCATAGAACACTTTACTGCATTGTCTCTTTCATACATACAAGACAAGACATTCAAACATAACAATCACCAAGGGTTTGTAGAAATACAGATGGACCAAAAACATTTCGCATAGATTAAATATGCTGTCAATTGTAACTGTAGTCAATTATTCGCATGATTGTGAATTATTCCAAGGTAATGCAGTGTGTAGCAATTTCAGAGGACCATATTATGTATAAAAAATTATCCAATGCTTAGGTTCAGGTACCCTTTGTTGCAACCCTCGACAGCCTGAGAAAGTACCTGAACCAAACGCTCCACTACTGCAGCCATAGGGTCCCCTCGCGTAGAATCCTCATGCACATCTGACCTCATCTTCTCACCCACCTCATCAAGCTTCTTGTTGATGGCATCTAACCTCGCATTGACTTCCTCCCTCCAACACGATCGACAGGGAGCTGGGATAAAACTAAAGAAAACGTTAGATATAAAGGAAAGGGTGGAGACAGGGACTCACGATGTCGTCGTCATTAGGCCTATTATACATTGAAAACCACATTAATCACAGGAAATTATGGACAACATACGTGGCGACGCTTGCTCGAGAAGAGCCTGGGATCGACGGAAGGTTGCCCTTATTGAAGGGGGATAGGCTATTTCTAAACTGAGGATTCAAAGCGTGCGGCGAGATGATAATGGGCTCACGGCGATAGAGCACCGGATTGGAATATCCTAGATATCTACAATGAAGATTGAAATTGCAGTGACATGGAAGTAAACTTACGGCGATAAGTCCAGATCAGAGTGGTACGAGGAAAAGTCGGAACTGAGAGATGAGATAAAACATCAGCATTCGTTCCCATTGCCATAAGTCTGCACAATCACGTACTTATCTGAAGCGTGTTCATCACCGGTCGTGATTTGGCGGTGTTGTGAGGTCTAGTCTTTCAAAGAGAGTGGATGCAAATGGAGAGCGCCCAGGCTGGGGAAATTGTAGGGCTTTTATCCACATATAAAGGGGGGATAAAGGCGAAAACTCACGCTGGAAGGGTCTGCGAAACAATTGAACTAGACCGAGCAATGAGACACGATGAACCAGACAGAACGATGAGAAATGACGGGCGGTTTATGGGGAATTGGATCGTCCAAGGAGTGATTTTTAAACAGGACGTGGGCTTGAGGCCTGGCCTGAAGGCTGACTAGAAATGATCGCCATAGATGATCGCGTACTTAGTTTCTTGGCCTTCTAGGATCCGATTGGTGATCGTAACTGTGCAAAGGCCGATTGGTCTTATTCGATACAGGAAGAAACCAAGATATAAAACTCTGAGGAAGCCAGATTCCTGAAGAGCGCGATTGAATCCTGGATGATTGGCCGGATCGAGGAATAAGTTTTGGAGTTAACAGCGAGAGCACCAGAGACAGCTCTAACGATGACTTGCAAGAATACTAGAGAACCCTGGTTTTACTTCTCCTGCATCCACACATCAACAGCCTTTCCTGAGAGCCTCAATTCCGACGGCCATCCCCTCGAAATCACGAAACTGGGAAACCTTCACTAAAGCTTCGTCCTGGATATGAGATAGTTAACCTCCTTGTGCGGTCACAAAATAGTTGAACTGAGTCAAACATATACAAATAATTTGGTAAGAGAAGTTATATAATACCTCTCAATGGGCTATCCCATTGGAAAAAGAAGAAAAGAATGGGAAACGGTGAGAGACTTATTGTAGGCCCTAAAAATAAATATCTCAGTATAGGTAAGGTGGGGAACTTGAAATGCTATGAGCCTTCAAGTTGAGGTGCTTCAAGTATGAGTTACTTATTGTTTTTTTGACTGCTGCATTTGGAAAAAAAAAATTCCACACGCCAACTTGCAACAACAACGGACGCGATTTCCAACCAGAGCTCGAAGCACGAGATTTTTTGTCATCCTATTAAAATTTACAATTTTTGAGGTGAAGTCTAACTTTCGAATGCTAATTTAGCCTCTTTATTTGAATTTAGTAAGGCTCAGAAATTTGGACAGGAAAATACGTTGAATTACGTATTATTACAACGAACAGTGGTGGTGGAAAGGGATCTGATTTATTGCAGTAAGGGAAGTATTACATGTAAGAATAGGGCGGATAGCCTGGGTGAGAGTACAAGTGTTCGTAGAAACAGTGATGAAGAGAGGAGTGGGGAAGAGAGAAGTGATGAAGAGAGATATGAAGTGTTGTAAAATTATGACGATAAAAATAAAAACCACTGGGGAAATGGGAAATGGAAACATGATCAGGGAGGTGACCTATTTATGTCGCCGCACAATAATCCGGTGAAAGAATTGCAGCCAATGAAATTTAACGCACAGGGTAACAATCTAGCTTCTGGATGAACAGGAGATGCCATGCCCAAGAAACCGACGTTAGATATTACTATGCGGTTGTCATGGCGGAATAGTTGTAGAAACGGCGTCGATGGTGAGCTTGACGTTGAGCTGCTGAATAAGGCCAAAAGTGAACCGAGGTTCTGCGAAGACTGCGTCGAGCACCGCTGCCATAGACTGCGGTGGTGGAACAATCGGAATGATCCCGCTCGTCGGAAGGTTCGCCCCGAAGCGCGCGACGGCGACGATTGGGACGTGTCCTGACAGTAGCCTGCTCGGCGTTACCCACTTGGCTGAGGACTGACTGTCTTGTGCGATCCACGTCTGATGGGAGCATTGAGGCGTCGTAAACGTTGGTCCCAAGAGCGAGGGGTGTATGATAGGGTCTGAACAGACTCCCGCCATCCCCGAAGCCTGGGAGTAGTGGTGCGTCGAGATAGTTGAGTCCTATGGCGGGTGCAGTGGGA
>Ga0307509_10006876_pt1 | contig 15126 bp, 14 predicted proteins | sample 10_EM_MG_FD_202245 | JGI IMG/M metagenome (GOLD analysis project Ga0307509, IMG submission 202245) | Populus trichocarpa ectomycorrhiza microbial communities from riparian zone in the Pacific Northwest, United States - 10_EM | ecosystem: Host-associated > Plants > Roots > Unclassified | place...
TCATGCAGGGTATACCTCCCCACTTGCCCCCATACCAGACACATACCAGCCATCAAGATACTCTCCATCCTCAACTGCATGCCCCCATCTCTCATAGCTACTGCACAGCATATTCTGCCTTCATTCCAGCCCACCAACCTATCCACCCTAGTTGGAAAATTCAAGAAGGTGGCAAAGAGAGCCCCAACCATCAGCACACCCTTATTCAACATTCAGTGGTGAGCTGCCTTGGCTTTCTTCCCACTAATGCACACCACACAAACACCCTTGCCATCTCCTGTGGAGCCAACAATGATGACTCCTCCACCCAGTACACCCAACCCTACTGCGACTGCTGCCTCCAGGTGCAATACCACACTGACAACTTCATCTTCACTGACATGCCTCACACTGCCAGCCTCCTCCTCTCCCCCACTACCAACACTTTCCATACCAAACCAAAAGCCACTGCCAACACTGAAGATACCAATACCATTCACATCAACAACTGCAACAACATCAGCAATAGCAGCATTATCAACAATGCCAACACCACCACAGACAACAGCAACAATAACAATAATCTTGCTATCAACAACAACACCATCTTTGACAACAACAACAACATCATCAGCACCAACAACAACACTATCAACACTATCAACCCCCTTCCAGACACCCCTCAAGCTACCACCATTACTCAGACACCCAATACTCTTAGCAACAACCCCAAACTGTCCAGGTCCCCAGCAAGTGACAAGTCAAACAAGGCCAATGCAGAGATGAAGCAGACCCAGCAGCACCTGCACTCTCAGTGCACCCCTTTTGACTTGTATGCAGATGTGCTTACCTGTTTCACTAGCAGAGACCATCAGACCCCCATCACAGGAGAACAGCTCCAGCCAAGGCAACACTGTGCAGTTTGCAAACCCATCCTCAAGCCTTGAGAAGGCAATTACTCTCATTGGCCAGCATTTGTGCACTTCACCATTTTGACCAATTGCACTTTGACTTGTGAAATGACTGGCAACTGTCATCTACTCATGCTGACTTTGCCCAATGCCCTCTCAGCCACCTATGCCAACCCACATCATCCAACTACTATCGCAACTGACAACCTTCCCACCATTCCTTATTCAGACTTGAAACACACTACCTCAGTGCCACGCCCTCTGTTTCATGGACAATGTGTCCACTCAGTGGTAGGACACAGCATGCTATGCTATGTAAACAAGTGAGTACATTGGAGGATAGGTCACAAGAGGTGTGAGCAAGGCATCAAGGTTCATTACAAGTGGCTGACCTTCACACCCTGCAGCAGTAACATTGACCTTGAAATTTGCTGTACTGATGCTTGCACAGGGTGTACCCTTCATCGTCATGATCACTGGCCACCTTTGTCTCTCTGGATGTAGTGAGAATGTTGTTGTAAATGTCAATTGTCACATTGTCTTTTTGCATGCTGGGGAGATTGAACATTGTGGTGGATATCCAACCTATGGGACAGTGGTAAATTGCTCCTTCATAGATAGACAGGAGACTGCCTGAACAGAGGGCTCACCTTGGGCAGAAGACATCAACCTGCTGACTTGGCAGTATGTGTGGTTGCTTATCATATCTTCAAAGAAGTGGTCAAAGGGGAAGGCATAGTCATTAAGGTAATAGTGAGAGACATTTCAATATTAGGAGCTGGCTTGCTTCAGCCAACTCCAATTTTTTTTTTTTTTTTTCAATCTACATTTGTTATGTGCAGTATGTGTGTACAATCACACAGTCCCTCCCATGAATGCAGGCCCAATCTGGACATCCCTCCCATCTTGTCTTGTGTGCAAAGGTCAAATATCAATGAAGATGGCTGCAGTGGAATAGTACATGGCAAGGCACATATACCAGCCAAACCTGAATGCAAGCAACTCTAGCATGGGCATTGCACCCAGGTACTGCTGGGGTCGAATCGCTCTAGACATTGTATGGCCTCTTGTATATGTCCATCATAGAACTTAACAGGATGTAAATGAACTTGCATGTAGTATTAGCACTTCCAACTGGTAGCGCTCTGCATGCAATCTTATGCTTACAACAGAAAAGATAGGTGACTGCAGGCTTGTGCTGCATGCTCCACTTTGTCAATAGCAACTTTAACATACCTTGTCCTGCCTTGGGTTGGGGATACGCATTGCCTGCAAGAGTGGTAATAACACAGCAACAGTATCAATGAGGTCCATGCCCAATGTTGGTGTTCCTGTATTGGAGGACAAGAATGATGACAAGAGAGATATCCTAGGGGAATATGAGAGTGGACCTGTAATGGATAGGGATGGTGGGTGATGCCTCTATTCCTGGTTGAGTATGAGTAAGCTATTCCAAGATAGGAATGAGATTAGTGCAAATACTGGGTATGTAGTGGGGTCTTGCACCACACAGGATAAACTTAACATGTGTTGTTGTCAGTGACAGAGGGAACTGTGGCTGTACAGAGATAAGGGACATTGCATTGATGAGTTACCAACATGACATTGCTCTTGCTCTTCCTCCTTTATAAATGGTGCACAATCACTGGTAAGTGATGGGCTATGGTCCAGTGGCATCATCAGTGAGAAGGTCTGACTACAAGCAGTCATGCTATACTTGGTTTTTACAGTGGTTTGCCCCACTGCATTCTCAGACAACTCATGTTTGGGGGCAGGTTGGGTTAAGACTGGAGGTATGGTGCACTTACTAAGCCTTGGGTGTGTGGACCTCTAGGAGGGTGTTACCAAGCTCAGAAGAGCTGGAGGAGGGAGGAATCAACATGATTGAGTCTTGGGCAACAGCATCAAATTGGCCAAAAGAGCTGTCACAACATGAATAGCCCAAAGGATCTGATACTTAGCTTTGCTGATATTGGCTCTCAAGTGGCAAACAGTGGTGGCTGTAGACAGAGAAGTACCCCATGGAGTTGTAGGTGGTGTGTTGAAAGGGAGTGGGATCTAAGGGAGAATACTCAAAGTGGGTGTTTGTGGATAAGATCAATGACACATGGGTTGTATACTGCTTGCTGTGGTAATTGCCATGATCTGATAAGAGTGCAGTAAATGCTCAGTGCTCAGCAGTGTGGAGCAGGATATTGTTACTCACAGGATACTCCACAACATCACATGGGGGAGCAGCATAGTTTATGTTTGACATGTACTGCTATGGGGTGTGTGAATATTGACCTGAGTATTTACTTTGGGTCTGGGCAGGATATGAGTTGTGTTGTGTGATGGGAAAAGCCATGGTGGACACATAGGCAGAGGAGGATAATTGATTGGCACATAGGGGGAGCAAGTCTTGTTGCATTGACAGGGGATACCACCCAACCAGTGACTGCTTTGATGGCAACTACTTGAGGACCATGAAATTCCTTACCTAGTTCAATAGATTCATGATTATAAACCAGAGGACCACACCCAATCTTTGTCTGGACATCAAGAAAGTTATGATTGTTGATTGAAGCAGGATGTGAAGAACTATTGGCTTAACTGACTTGTAGTTGAAGTTGCAGCTTAGCGAAGTTATGACTTCAACTCCCTCAACTCAGTTAAATTTTGGCTAAAGCTGATGTCAGCTATGGCTTGAAACTGGCTTGGAGCCATAGCTGCAGCAACACCAAGCAGGGGCATTACACTTGCCAAGAAGCTCTTTGATAATGGGGTATGCAATGAAGATGAGAAGGTGTGGCTTTACTTTAGCCAACCAGATGTCTAGTGTAGTATGGATAATCAGAAGAAGGAGGTTTTCAAACCTCTGGGAGGGCATGGGAACATTGGACATGGTGGTGGTATGAGATCAAGAGAGGTCCCCCTAGAATCACTTGGTTGGGCAATAATCCAGTAGTTGAATTCTTCTGGTTGTTATGTACTGCTATAGCAAGAGCCAACCATTGGGTCCAATCTTTTGGGGCTGCTGATATTACCAATTGGAGGTATTGCTCTATCCATTGATTTTTCCTTTCTGAGAGACCATTGGTTTGGGGGTGAAATGCAGTGGATAGGTTCTATTGAATGTTTAGTCATTTGGTAAGGGCTTTGCCAAAGTGTGATGTGAATTGAGGGTCTTGATCACTGATGACCTTGTTGGGTAAGCTGAACCATCTAAACACATGATCCCTATAAAGCTGTGCAATTCCAGGTCCTATAATTGATGTATCATATGCTAAGAAGATGGCTGCACATGAGCATCCTTGATCTATAATGGTGAGTATTGCATCTTTTCCTTTGATCAGAGGGAGTCCAGTGATTAAATCCATCACTATATGTTGGAATGGTTATGCATCAGGTTCAGTAGGGATGCAATATGACAGTACTTTAGTTTGATGGGTTAAGATTTTGTTTTGTTTGCAAGTTGCACATCCTTTGACATAGTTGGCAATCCATTCTTTCATGTTTGGCCAATGATAGTGTTCTTGGGTTTTGCAGAGGGTTTCATCTCTTCCTAGGTGTCCAGCAGACAGATGATTGTGTATAAAGTGCATGATATCTTGTTTAACCACATCTAAGGCAGGCACTTGGATCTTGTCTTGCACTTGAATGGTAGAAATGATGAATTTCTTCATAGGTAAGATAGTAACTTGTTGATTGTCTTCCCTTTCTTGGTCTACTCCAGGTAGTTATGATAGGGCATCAGGTAGTATGTTTATTTTCCCTGGGATGTAGAGGATGTCAAAGTTATATTCTTGAAAGTTGGCATGCCAACGTGCTGTTCTACAGTTGAGGTTTTTGGGCAATTTCCAATATTGTAGGTTGGTGTGATCAGTCATGATTGTGAAGGGTTCTTTTGTCCACCCAAGGTATGGTCACCAGTAAGCAAGAGCTTTTGTCATGGCTAGTAGTTCCCTCTTATAGATATCATAGTTTCATTCAGCCAGAATGAATATGGCTGGGTAATAAGCAATGGGGTGGAGTACAGGTTTTTGCCATTTAGAAAGAGCAGATATGGTGGGAATATCTCCCTCCTGTAAGAGTATGGGTCCCACACCATATGCTGATGTATCAGTTTGAAGGTAGAATTTCTTCTCAAAGTTGGGTTGTTTCAGTATAGGTGCAGCACATATTTTGTTTTGAGAGTTTCAAAGGCTTGTATTTGCAGTTCATCCTAGTGCCATTTCTCAGTTTTCTTTGTAAGGTCCAGTAATGGTCATGCAATTTCAGAAAATTATGGGATGAAGTACTGGTAGTACCCATATAGCCCCAGGAATGCACAGATATCAGTTGGGTTCTATGGTATTGGGTAGTCCATGATGCCTTTGAGTTTCTTTGGGTCCATGCCTAGTTGTTCTTTTCCCACAATAATACCTAGGTATTCAATTTCTTCTTGTTCAAAGGCACATTTCTCTGGTTTGAGGTAGAGGTCATTAGCCTCCAGTTTATCCAGTATGCCATGGACATGTTTCTTGTGCCTCAAAATGTGTTGTTTATGTGTTTCTATTTTTTATTGCTTTGTATGTATGGCAATATCATCCATGAAAACCAATGTATCTCCTGAAGCAATGTCTTGCCAGAATATGGTGTTCATTATTATTTGAAATGTTGCAGGGGAATTGGTCAGTCCAAAGAACATTACTGTGGGCTTGAACAGCCCTTCCAGGGTAAGAAATGCTGCTTTCCATTTGTCTCCTTGTTTGATGCAAATGTTATTGTATCCCCATTGTATGTTAAACTTTGTAAATAGTACGCATCTAGCTAATCAATCAATCACAGATGGAATAAGGGGGGATACATTGTGATTTCTCTTGGTCCATTTATTAAGAGGGTGGTAATCTTGGACTGGTCATAATTTCCCATCTTTCTTTTTGACAAAGAAGAAGTTGGCTGTGTAGGGGCTCCACAATGGTCAGATTGTATTTCTAGCCAGATATTCTTGAACAAATTTACTAGCTTCATTGATTTCTAATTGAGTAAGAGGCAGCAACCATCCTGGTAAAGTGGTTGGTGCCCCAGGTAGAAGTTCAATGGTGTGATCCCAAATGGTATGTTGGGGTAATTGGTATGATTCATGTTTGCTGAACACTTTCTTGTGTTATATATATTCTTGAGGGATTTTGGGGTCTTCTTCTTTGAAATGGAATTGATTGTGACTTGCCTGATGAAGTATTGATCATGATGGACAGGTTATAGGGCATTTATAGTCCAGGAAAGGAATCAAGCTTTTTTTGCATTGGGGGCTTGTAGGATAATGGGGAGTTGAGACAAGTCTATCCATCCTTGTTTCCAATTGATTTTTGCTTATACAGCTGCAAACCAAGAATATCCAAGTATGGCTTTATGTTTGCCTAGATCAGATAGAAAGAATTGTAGTTGGTTCTGTAAGGTTCCCATTTGTACTTCAATGTCAGTATAATGTTTTAGTGCTCTAGCTTTGTTTTCTGTTCCATCAACATTGAACAATTTATGGGGTTTTTCAAGGTTTTTGATGGGAAGTTTTAGCCATTTGGCATAGCTGAGGTTTATAAAGTTCTCAGTTGCCCTGGAATCAACCAGGGCAATTGCTTTGGCTCTTTTTGCAATCAAGTGTGTATAAAATCAAATGGTCATAGATTTCCAGGTAGATATACATTGTCATTGCTACTTTGCTTGATCAGTGCCAATCTGATCAAGCAGTGGGAAAATCCTCAGCTACTTCCATTTCTTCTGCAAGCTTGCTTTCTTGTCAAGAGACATTGCATTGAGTTGTTGTTTGAGCTCTTTGACACAATTCAGGGTTTCAAACCCTTTGAAGTTGTCAAAGTCTTTGTTGAAATTGATAAGATTTGCTCTAGCATGTCCTTGGCAACAGCATGGACAGTTTCAAGCAAAGTGGCCCATTTGGCCACATTTGAAGCAAGCATTGTTTGTATTTCCTTGGGGGGGTCCAGTAGTATTGTTGTGCAGGGCTGGCCCAAAGCTGGTAGCATTTCCTTGAATGCATCCTCTATTTTCTTGATGCCAATTTGGTGCTCTGGCTTGGCTCAAGTCCATAGGGACAGCTATGTTATTCATCCAATGCAGTGCATTGGTAGAGTTGTATTGTACTTGAGGAGATCCTTGTTGGTGGAATCCTGGCCTGCATTGGTGAAAGAATGCTTCTTGATTTCCCTGGTTTCCTTGGTTGAAGAATGTGCATGGTCCTCTGAAGTTATTGGGACATTGGAATGTGTTAAAAACTTCTCAATTGAATCTCCCAGATCCCCTGTTTGGGTTGCAGACACAGAGTATATTATTGATCAGCACTTTCAATCTAGTGGCTGAAATAGCTTTGTCTTTTAGTTCCATATAGGTTTGAGGAACTGGTAATGTGAAGACTTCTTTGAGAATATCGTTGGGTAGTCACTTGGTGAGGAGTTGGAACACTTCATTGTTGCTGGCAGTATATCTAGCAATGCAGCTCAGGTCTTCAAACCTGGCAATGTAATTATCAATTTCTGGGAATTTCATAGTGCAGTGTTCTATGTTGCCTCTGGCTTGGTTTTTCCTTTGACTGTCTTGATATTGCTGTGAGAATTCAAAGAGGAATTGATCCCATATGTCAGGGATATTATCAAGGACTGGGTCAAGAGTGTCAAGCCAGGTTCCCATATCATGTGTCCATTCTGCAACTTGTGGTCCTTTCATAAGGGTGAGGGTAAGAGTGACTTTCTTGATTGGTGAATTGTAACTAGCTATGTCTTGGTTGAGTCAAAGGTATCCTTTTACTTCTTTGATAAAGTCATCTGCAAGAGACAGTCTCCAGAAAAGTCTTGTAGAAGTCCTTCTATGGACTTAATATCTCTAGCTTGCATAATCAGCTGTTGAGCTTGTGGTTGAGCTGGCAGTCCAGCAGGAGGTCCTGGAGCTTCTGGTAGATTGCCACCTGGACCTCCAGACCCTCCTGAAGGTTCTCCTCCTCTGGATCCATCAGGGGGTCCTCTAGACCTTCCGCCTCCTTGAGTGGTAGAATAGCATCTGAGACTAGCTCTGAGCTTGGAATTAATGCTTTGTACAGTTCCAGTAGCAGTTGTAGCTGTCATACTTCCTGTTCCAGCAGTGCCACTTCCAGTACCTTTTCCTTTAGAGCTTAAACTGTCTCCTCCTTCTTGAGAGATTGGTTGAGTATCTATGGGTTGTTGGATTGTGATAGAGGAAGTAGCCATGGTTGATAGTTTAGTTAAGATAGGTGAGAGCTTTGTGTGTTTAGGAAGGGAGATGGTATTCCTTTGTAGAGTGAGTTCCCTTGGAATGATTGTTTGCCTGATTTGGTCATTGAGATTGAGGTTTCCAGCTTGTTTAGCTAGTTGTTCATTATCATCTGAGTCATTGTCTTGCTCTTCAACCAGTTCAGTAGTTGGTTTGTCAATGTCAAAGTTATGGATGCTTGTTAGAGGTTGCTATAACCTTGGTAGTCCCATATTTGAGTTGTGCACAATTTGATGCCACACTCCATTGTATAGGCAAACTGGTATTATATATTTGTTTACAAGTTTCTTGTCATTGTTGTCACAGAACAACTGAATGGGATAGGTTCTGGTCCCAGTAGGGTTTGCTCCTTTATATGCAATTTGGGCGTTTAGTTTGGTTTCAAGTATCTGCTCTTTTGTCAATAGCATGTTGTAGGCACTACTAGCTGTCTTGAATGAAGAAAGTTGAATCTAATGTTACTGCCACAAAGTACAGGCAACACTGATTCAGTGTTGGGATAAGTTGAATGTCTAACTTGGGAAGTATGTCATGTGGATTGCTTGGTGCCAAGTTGTAGTTGATGTATAAGGAAGTGGTTCCCATACTAAAGTACATCTTAGTGCCCACTTATAAGAGAGAGTAAGAGATAAGAAGAGAATTGATTGATAGGAGATTCAACTTGCTGTCTTAGGGACAGCAGTAAGCCTCATTTATACTAGAGATACAAGTATGACTAATCACTAAGTAGTAAGCCAGATACAAGCAATGACTAAGTACTACTAGGATCAATAAGCAACTTACTATCAATTAGTAAGTGTATCACAAAGCATCAGTCAGATGATCACCAATCACTACTACATGCCTAAGGCCCAGTTCCCATGACTTACAAAGACTTACCATGTAAGTAATCATAATCACCTAAGGCTGGTCACATGGTGGAACCTATGGAATTACTGGACTGAGTAGAGTCAAAGGTATATTTCCTCCATGCTTTGCAGTGTGTCAGATGTGTCTAATGACATTGTAGATAGACTTTTGGGGCCATTACTGGTACCAGATAACTGGTTATTTTCCTTGCCCACACTGTCAGTACAGAGCAATTTAGCCCCCATATTACCATGAAATGGAGTTGTTTCTTACCTGGCTACATTGGCAACAGCCCTTGGCAGTACATGGCATGCATATGGTGGCATTGTTAAAGCAAAGTAAGTGAGAAAATGAGAGTGATTTATGACACAAAAGGACAGGAGTAGGGATAAGGTTTGTGCAATAGGTACACCTGCTTTTATCTTCATATTGCAGTACTAGCTAACCTGATTCATTCATAGAGTTTTTTTTCTTTCTCTTTAATGTCCCTTCCTCATTACCCCCCACCATGAATGCTATGCAACCCACCCAAGTATTGTGCCCTGGTTGCAAGAAGGTTTTTATCCCTTGCAGCCTTTCTTAGCATGTTAGCAAGACTCCAGATTTGCAATGTTGCTGTGTTGTTGCAACCTCTTGATCACATCTGGCATCAACAGCCTATCCTCATATTGGATCACCACTGATACTATGCTCAACCTGGGCACTGCAGGTTGTAGGTAAAGACTCTCTGGGCAATAAATACAACAAGCCAACACAAGATAAGTTCACTGTGACACATGTTGCCACCCATGCTGCAATCTTACAATTTCTTTTAGATGGCAACAAACTAGACCATGATGGGGCCCCAATTGAATACAGCAACCCTGCCAATATCACCAATGAAGCCCCTAACTCTGCCGATATTGCTGATACAGACACCTTTGAGGAGCTAGCACAAAATGGTCAAAATTTTGCAACAACAAGCCCCAATCAGCTCACTATCAACAAGTTACCAGACACCCAAGATGTACCTGAATGATTGCTCAATGACTCAGAGGCAGGAAATATAGAGGCAATGCCAACTGTGGTTGTTAACCACTTCTCTTTTGTAAGTGCAGGTGCCCCATTATATGGCATGCTACACAGGAATCCTATTTACAAATTATAGCAGGGCACAGATGGGAACTCAATCTGGTCCCCATTTATATCCCAATGTGACTGGTTGTTCATATGTTGGGCCAAAATGTGCAGTCCAATATCATCAGCAGTGACAGAACTGCTTGCCATTCTAGAGGTATGGACTTTACTGTATTTAATTTCCACTTTACTAATTTGAGGACCAAGATTGTAGATAAGCTTGGACTATTATATCACTCCACACAAGAACTCAATGGCATAATTCATACTGAATTATCTGGGTGCCCTCATTTCCAGTGTGAAACCCTGGATATCAGAGGCAAGATACTCAAATTTCTTTATAGGGATGTTCTGGAAGGTGCCCAATTGCTCTATAGCAACCCCAGCTGGGCATAGAAGATGGTATTTGCACCTGAATGATACTACACAAGTCATACATGCACTTCCCAGGTTTACAATGAATTATATACAAGTGACTGGTGGTGGACAGTCCAGGTATGTTTCTTCATCTCCAGACAAACTGATGTATTGATAAGTTTAATATCAGGAACACTTAGAGGCATGCCAACCAGAGGGTACAATTATACCAGTGATTGTATCCTCAGACAAGACTCAGCTCACTCTTTTCAGAAACAAAATGGTGTACATGATCTATCTTACAATTGGCAATATTTCTAAGGAGATCTGTCAAAAACCATCACACCATGCCCAAATGCTACTTGGGTATATTCTGACATCAAAGTTAGAAGGCATGAAGATAATAAGTCCACTTGCTGTTGTATCCTTGCCAACCTTTTTCATGCCTGCATGGGGAAAGTACTAGGCCTGATTGGCTCTGTTAGTGAAACTGGGCTCAAGATAATGAGTGGGGATGGTGTCTGGTGCCAATGCCATCCTATCTTTGCCATCTTCATTGGTGACTATCCCAAGCAAGCACTAGTAACTTGCATATTCCATGGGCACTGTTCTAAGTGCCCTGTCCCCCCTAACCAGCTGGGCAAATACAAGTCATTTCTGCTCTGCATACAAAGGAGCATGACCAGAACTTACCTTTTGGCAGATGAGGACAGGTGCCAATTTCATTGGGCTTGCTGTGAAGCCTAAATGAAGCCTATTGTCCATCCTTTCTGGGCAACCTTGCCACTTGCAGACATATTCACTTCAATTACCCTATATATTCTTCATCAAATGCTTCAGGGCATGATGAAGCACTTGATTCACTGGCTGGTTAGTATCTTTGGGCCTTCAGCAATCAACACATGGTACAAGTCCATTCCACCCAATTACAAGATCTTGCTTTTTTCAAAGGGTATTACAATCCTATCTTATGTCATGGGCCAAGAGCACAAGAAGATTTGTGGCTTCTTCTGGGGCTAATTGTTGATCTCCTGGTCCCTGGTGGTCTGGATTTATTGTGTGTGGTCAAGGCAGCATGTGCACTCCTGGACTTCCTATTTCTGGCACAATTCCAGTGCTATACTAGTAACATATACTCTTAGCTAGAGGACAGTCTTAGAGCATTCCATGAGAACAAAGTAGTCTTTATTGATCTTGGCATCTGGGAAAACTTTGACATTCCCAAACTTCATGGTCTAGTCTACTATGCCTTGTCAATCTGTCTGTTCAGTACCACAGATAATTACAACACCAAACAATCTGAACATCTCCATATCAATCTAGCAAAGAATGCATATCATACAACAAACTGCAAAGATGAGTATTCTCAGATGACCATGTGGTTGGAGTGTTGCAAGAAGGTACAGCAGCATAATGCCTCTATTAATTGGAGGCAGAATAATTGGCAAAATATTCAGACTCAGACTCTGATCAGACCCCTTTGCATGTATGCTCAATCTATCAAGACTGCTCAAAGCCATCCAGCAAGGCTGTTCCTTTTACTGACATTTTCTGGAAGTATGGTGTGCCCCTGTTTTAGAATGCTCTAGAAGACTTTATTGCTAGTGTCAATAATCTAGGACTTGGGACACATGCATTGCATGCATGCAGAGAAAATACCCTCCTCCCTTCTGTACCATCCATATCTACCACAATATCAAATTCACAGTAGCAAATGACACTTAAGAATTGGATATTATAGACACTGTCCATGTTTAGCTGGAACAAAAGAACAAACACAGGCAGATTATCCCAGCATAATTCAACACAGTCCTCATTCAGGGCAGTAGACAAGGTAAGATTTGGATCCAGACTAACCTGTTCTCAGGCCATTGCATTGCACAGGTTTGTGTTGTGTTTGAGTTACCCAATAAAGCCATTTTGGAGGTGTTCAGGTTGCTTGATACAGCCCCAAAGCATCTTGCCTACATTAAATAGTTTACTCCAATCCCAGCAACTCTAGACCCCAAATATGGTATGTATAGGGTGTCCAGTAACAGAGAATGGTCATCAGTCTGCTAGTGTTATTTGAGTTGAGTCTATTGTTTATAGTGTTTATCTCATCCCACAGTTTGGACCTGTCATACCCCAGGAATGGAACAGTTTTACAGTACTGGAGCTCTGCAATGCATTCTATGTTAATCTGTTTGCTGATATACAAAGCTATTTGACTTTTATATAGATAATTCTATGGTAGTTTATCTTACACATAGCCTTGACAACACATGGGACTTGGTGGTATTAACAGGTTGTGACACTTCATAATGCCTACACCCCACTTATCAAACTAGTATTATCATTGGTTGGACTATTGCTAATCTACTCAGGTGGTATCTCTTGCTAATGCAGGACTATTTTCCTAATACAGGGCAATCCAAAGCTACAAGGGCAGTGGTTGATAACAAAGAAGAGGTTGCTAGCAGTGATATCAAGTATATCTTAATGCTCCATCATGGTGAGGGGAGAGACAGGTGCCAGGGTGGCTGTGGGTCTAGCAGACTGGTCTGGAGTGATAGAGGATTGACTGGTGGATAAAGTTGGAGCAGTATGGAAGATCACAGGTAAAGAAGGCATTATAGGACAAACAGGAGGCTGTTTAGAAACCACAGGTCTGTCTTCCCTATGAACAGGCAGCTGTAAGTGACTGGAATCCTCTGAAGCATCTTCAAAGATATCAGGTAGATAGATATAAGGAGGGGAGGGCTCTAGAAGAGATTCAGGACAAGGGGGTAGAATCTAAGGAGTAGAGTGCTTCTAATTGATGAAAAAGTGTTTATCAAAGTCTGCTCTTTCTGAAATGATTACCTTCTTGCTCCCTGGACAGTAGAACTTCCATGCCTTGTAACCCTGAGGATACCCAATGAAAACACACTTCTCCATATATGATCCAAGACTCCCAAGAGGTTGCTTGTCCTTCTAAACCAAGACATAAGCAGTACAGCCCCAAACACACAGCATAGAGAGATCAGGTTTGCTGCCAAGGAATGCTTCATAAGGTGTACTATTTGGCAAAGCAGAAGTGATAACTCTGTTGTAAGTATGAAAAAATGCAGCCAGAGCTTCTCCCCAGAATGATGGAAGCATGCCAGACTTATGTTGTATAGAGATAACACCTTCTTCCAGTGTGCTATTGGCCCTTTCTGCAATGCCATTCTACTAAGAGCAATTCTGAGTACTATGCAGTCTCTGGATGCCATGATCAATGCAAAAGCCTCAAACTCCCTGGACATATATTCCCTACCCTTATTATCACACAAAGTGCCCAGTTTTTGCCCAGTAATATTCTTAGTCCAAGATGAATAACATCCAATGGTGATATCCCTGATAAGTAGGGACCTTGACAGGGCCATGAACATCACTGTGGATAAGTTGGAGGGGTCTAGATGCTCTGGAGTGTGAAATGGGGAATGGATTGGCATGCATCTTGCCAGCTTTACAGGCTTCATATACTGGATCAGGATCTGCTTGAGAATCAAGCCTGAAACCCATCACCAGGTTATCTGAAAGCAGCTTCTTTACCCCTGCCAAGTGGTGGTGGCAGAGGCAACAATGCCAAGGGATAAATCCAAGGGTAGGGGTGATGAGGACAAAAGGAAGACAATCTGTTGCCCTGGAATGGTCTCTCCAAGCAGAAAGGTAGAATTTGAAGGGGAAAGACAAGCTTGGAAGATAATTTTGCTGTTCCAAATGAAGTAGAGGGTGTCCCTCTCAATGAGAATGGTGAAAGAGTGATACATTGTGAGATATAGCACAGATAACAGATTACTGGAAAGACTAGGGACATAGAGGACATTTGTAAACTCCAATTTTGCCATTTCCTGCCCATGTACTACAGGACTGAACTGCACAGTGCTGATTCCTTCAGAATACACCACAGCTCCATCAGCAAGGTGAATAGGGATGCAATGCAGCATCATATTGTGCATCCAATGGCAATTGAATGTCATATGAGCTGAGGTGCCTATATCTGTGTTCCAAGAAGAGAAATGAGAGTCTAGAGATAAAGCAGAAAACAGGGCACTTGCTAAGGCAATATAAGCAGACTGGGAAGCATCAGGAATGGCTTGTGGAGTGGGTTGGGGAGTTGTGGAGGCAGGGGCAGCTATACTGGACAAAGGGAGGGACATGTGGTGCATTAACTTCTCCTTGAGAAAGCATTTCACCTCAATATGGCTGAGGTACAAGCAGAAGTCATATTTGGGGTGATTAGAGGCCCTATTTTGCAAGTTCTGGGAAGAGGAAAGAGAGGAAGAGGATATAGGTGCTGCATCCCTTCTTGTCCTCTTACCACTACTATCCCCTTGTGGGCTCTGGTATTCCCTCCCTTGCTAGTCTTTTGGATGGTTGAAATAATACCACTTTATCACTAGGTTGTACCATGGCTAGCCTTGATATGCCCCATGAGTTAAAGATCGGATCCCTCTTTGGAGGTCCCAAGGCTGTTGTTCCCCAGCCCTACCTTTCCTGCAATTGCGGGCACCTCACCTTCAGGCACCCCTCCCCTCCTCCCCTCCTCTCCTTCTCCTACTTGGCTTGGACCAAAATGTCTTGGCTGGCACTCTAGGCTTTGTACTAGGCTACAGTGTGTTGGAATGTGTGATTATGAGTTGGTCAC
>Ga0307509_10006877_pt1 | contig 15122 bp, 9 predicted proteins | sample 10_EM_MG_FD_202245 | JGI IMG/M metagenome (GOLD analysis project Ga0307509, IMG submission 202245) | Populus trichocarpa ectomycorrhiza microbial communities from riparian zone in the Pacific Northwest, United States - 10_EM | ecosystem: Host-associated > Plants > Roots > Unclassified | place...
GTGGGGGTGCGCCGCCGGGCGCGGGCGGCGGGGGGGGGGGGGGGGCGCCCCCCCCCTGAGCCACCACCCGCGTACGATGCTGTGGTAATAGACACCCGGGTGACTACCATAGTAAGAAACCGAATCAACCACGTTTTTTTTAACAATATCAACAATCCCTACCAGCTGCCGGTAGTATGATACCGTAACCAACCCCTACAAAGCAAGCAAGTCTATTTCCAGATCTTAAGACACCGCCTCACCGGAACCCCTCTCACGGGGTATGTATCATACTAAAATACTGTTCTTGCTGCAACTAGCACAGCACGCCCGGCAGCCAACCAGAAGTAACATTAGTCTACACACTACCGTACAGTACTTGTACACACTCTCAGATCGACCCCCCCCCCCCCCCGGCTCATCCACCCCCGCTCCCCATCCCCACCCATCCCACCAAATCCCCCTCCTTCGTCTGACCCCGTGGGGGAGGAGGCTTGCGCTCCCTACACCACCGCGCTCGCATTCACGGGCTGCCCATACGTTGGCGTTAGAAATTAGCGCGGGTGGGTGCAAGAGTTGGCAGCCTAAGTTTGGCTATCCATGATTGTCTCTGTTGGTGGGTTGCAGTATACTTGCAGCGCGGTGAAGTGAAGTTGCTCGAGGTGGCACAAAGTACCGTATGTGTCCAGATGGGGTGGCTCGTATTTTTCTTACGGTGTTGACCGACGAGTCGCATCCTGGTATATAAGTGCGGGTGCATGCGTCGTGGGCTCTTCGCAAACACTAGGAAATGTTACTAATGACTTAACTAAGTTATAGTGCAGCTTGACCCAGTTCATTTTCATTCCCTTTGTCTCCTTCTTCGGCGTCAAAACAGTTGAAGCAAGCAATACAAGCAATAATACCACAACTCGTGCCACGCCCCCTCGGCGCCCCCTTCCCGATTATTCCCCTCCCTTGTTTTGATATTTTTTTGCCCCGCTTTTTTTTTATTGTTTCCGGAATTTTATTTCACGATTGAGCGACCAAAGACAGGAACTTAACCAAACTAGCCCTCTAACGCAAATTTGTTATATCATAGTATGAAAAAAATAAAAATAAAATATACCGTAGCTAACTTAGCCCTAACCCTAGGCGTCAGAGGTACAAGCGGGGTAGAAAGTAGAGAGGGTACAAAAAAGTGCATGTTTCTGTATAATACACAACATCGCACCTAAAATAATAATTCGAAGCCTCATAGTAAAAAAGACCGGATCCAAGGGGGCCGGAAGGGCAACGAAGCAAGACGATTAATTAAATGATCCCTCCCATATAGTTCGGGAAAACAGACGAGTGTGAAAGGGAAAGGAGGTTTATCGAAATGCATAGGTTGGGAACATTCGCTTTTGTGGCTTTAGACTTAGTTCTTGGTATGGTTGGCTTTGGGGGTCGTAATAAAAGCCTTGGATTTGGCCGTCTGAGCGACGGAGGGAAAGGAAGTAGAAGCCACCTATGGTTAGGACACCAACTTCTGGTGAGGTTTGGGGGGTTATGAAGCATTTTTCTAGAAGTGGTTAGCTTTGCTGATTAATGAACGGGTATTTTGGGCTCACCTTTCCATCTCATAAATATCCAGTTGTCAGTGAGGCTTTTCATAAACTTCTTGGAAACTAAACTTTTGACAAGTTGATCATCGGGCAGGCGAGAAAATGGTTCAAGTCTGCGCCAGTTATTTGCATCGTCCTTGGTGTTACTGTGGAAGTTGAAGGTCTCCAAGCTGTGGGTTTTGAAATCTATTATCTCTCCTTCCAAGTATGTTGTTATGCTTGTTTTCCTCTCAGTGGACGAGGGTTGGAAGTCTGTAAATGCCTCCATAGTCCCGGCTACAACATGGCCAGTCAGAAAAAAAGTGCGCAATAACGCAGGATGAGATATACTAACTCAAGCGTAGTTGGGCATAATCGATGCTTGATATACTGACTTTTACGGTCCATCTATGAGGGGTATTGGCGTAAGGTGATGTTCTCCCAGGCACCCGGCGGGATTCACCTTGGTGGGAGACTGCGGCGGTAGTTGTATTTGAAGGCAAAGATGAGGTCGACGAGGCAGATGAATGGTTAGACCGCAAAGGCGCGACCGGGAACACCGGTGGGGTCGTTTGGGAACCCCAAAAGATTCCACCCACTTTTAGCCACGAGGTTTCCGCGACATTTAGAAAATGAGTATCCAGTAGTAAATCATCACATCGCGCTTCCTCGTCGAGGAATTCCATCCAGTCGTCGCTGCGACTAAACCCGGCCTTCTCGGCGAGGAGCAGGCTTTCCTGGGGACCACTGCTGGAGCGCAATTTGGCGAGATATCTTATAACCTCCTCAAGCTCATAGGAGGATGAACCAGATGAACCAGAATCTCTGAAATTCTCACCTCGAATTCTAATTGGTCGTGAGCGATGTATTACCTCCGGATTACTCCATTCATGATAATTGAACGAGTCCTCCCTCCCCTCTCGTTGCCTCTCTCGTTCACGCTCCCAAGAATAACCATGCCATTGTGGCCGCGAGCGTATCGGACGCCGATTAGGCGGGCGGAGCGATTGCGTGAACGATGGACTCCTAGTAGAAGGTTCAGAACGCGCATTAATCAAACCCTCGAACATACCAGCCAGAGCGCGGCCGGCTGTGGGCCGACTCTCAGAATCCTCTTCGGGCGGAGTTGCTGGGGCCCAGTCATACAACGACTGTCTCTGGCCGGGCCTCCAGGACGGAATTCGAGCTCCATATGCCTGATCCTGTGCTTGCCTGGCCTCACTGTCCCTTAAGGACTGGCGCATCCGGCCCGAACCTGATCTCCTCATTCGTTGCTCGTTTCCGTTAGGCCTTGTAAGCTCTGCCAAATGACGGAAAACCCTGGTATCAGCACCATACAAGGCCCTAATACGAGACCGGACAACTTCCTCGCGCTCCTCGCCCTCGTCGTCCAGTAGCGGCTGTTGTGGGAGTGAGTGCAGCGGTGGGGATGGCTCGGTGCGACTCCGCAGAAATGCCGAGGGGTCAACAGGAGGCGGAGGGAGTACGTGGAACGACGAAGCGAACAGCGGAGGCGTATTCTAGCAGCAAAGTTAGTTGAAGAAACAGCACGATGGCCGCAGCATCACCAGATCCGGACGGAGTAATGATAACTCACAGACGGAGAATTTGCTGGAGGAGGCATGTGGGTTAAAGAGATGATAGCGATCAGGGCGGGCGATGTACGGGGTAGCTAAGGTCGGCCAAGCGGAACAGCCGCGAGATACCCTATCTCCCCAAATTACCTGCCCGTGCAGTATGTTTGTTTACTTTTTACTTTTTCTCTATATTCTAAAATATGATTTTGATTCTAATTTATCCTAAGAATTTTCCCTCGCGAATCCAACATATTCCTTTATTATTTCCTGGCGGACATGCTTTGGGAGAGAAGAGTCCTGTTCTTTTGTTCCTTCCAAGACAGGGGTACTGTAAAGTACAATGCAGCGGTACTGTAAGGCGGCGGTGCCACAAGACTTTCTAGGGCTTGAGCTATGCTGCAGTATCATACATAGGAAGATGAGTTTGAACAAAGCCGCCAAATGTCCCCCCCCGTTCGGCTTGATCCCAAGCACCGTTGTGCAGCACTAATGGCCGGTCGGGCCATCATCACAGTATGTGGTTGAATTTTTATTTTATTTTTATTTTTTAAATGAAACCCTTTATTTGGGTTGAAATTGGATAAAGATAGAGAAACCTAGCTAAAACAAGAACCTCCACCGGTAGTGGGGGGAAGGTTTCGAGGAGATCCATCCACATCTAGTTCGATCGGATTCGATAAACACCATCACGCACTGTGCTCGAGGACCGTATCTTGGGTTTATCGTTCACCAAAAGGAACTACGGTAGATTGGTTGGTTGATGGCTGTCAGGGTACGACACTGCAACGTTCATACCATTTCGTCCTGTGCTTCCCACCGCGCTGTGCAGCGCTCGTCCACCAAATATACTGGAAACTATCATAGGACCAGAACGACACAACACCACGGAATCTTTATCAATTCGATCAAAATCGAATGAAACAGACTCAATCTACCTCTCAAGGCCCCCTGCACGAGCCGTCTATCAAAGGCGCGAGAAAGCATTGCAAGTGACCTCTACTACCGAGCACGAGGTACAGGAACGGTGTAATACCGTACCGGTATACTGTGCATGATTCTGCTCCTGCTCGTAGCCTGCCGTTTTATTTGTTCTATATCCGCGGTCTATGCGAAAAGCGATATGGATCGCTCCAATCTCAATCTTCTCACACTCGAATGAACATCTCAGCCTGCCTGGGGAATTGTTCCGACCGTCCCTGGGTATAGGGGATTTTACCGCTGTGTGGATATAAAAAAATATCGACCAAATGAAATTATTTGGCTACATTATGGTGGCTTTCTGACCTGGAATTGGCCAACTTCTTCCCTCTTGGCTCACCCGAACGGCAATGCAATGCACGAAACTCCTCTTACTTTGTGAAACCGGGACCGGCCAACTTATGCACAGCATACCTACCGTATGTTGTCTCGTGCAGCCCTACTTGGAACTTCTCCCCTCCTCCTCCTCCTCCTCCTCCTCCTCCTCCTCCTCCTACTCCCACTCCTCCCACCCCCCAACTTCACTCATCCTCTCACCCTCATTCCCCCTCCACCTTCACTCAGTTTGATGCTTCACCCCTCCTCACCACCCCTCCTTCCTCCTCCCCCCCCCTCCCCTTTCTCTCGACCCCCTTCTTCCCTCTCAACCACTAATCCTTCTAGCGCATATCTTGACCAGTCCCATTTCTGTCATTATCCTTGAATACCATAACCTAACTTGCGCAATTCCTGCAGGATACCAAAGCTACGAGTACTTGCATGCTGTACTGTACTATACGCTGCATGCTATGGCCTATCCTAGACGCCTTTATGAGATTCTATCTCTGATTTGTGCCATCTTCTATCCTTCCATCCTTCTCTTGTCTTTCTTCCTCACTTTTTCCACCGATCCCATGGAATTCCGTGCTCACTTGAATATCATTGCTTGATTTTTTTCTCGAGAGGCCCTGCTTGGTAAGATACTATAAGTCCCTTTTGGACAGTGCCATCCTTAACCCATCATCATTATCCGGCCAGTTTCCTAACTCAATTCAAACATCCCCTCTTCGCTGTCCGCCTGTTGGCCGTTGCGCAAGGGGGGACAGTTTTCACCCCTTTCCTTCTCATTCATCAACCATTACTCGATGCTCTTTCTAGCTTCAAGTTTCCTTTCTTAATGTGGTTCTGTTTGTTATCTCCGAATCTCTCTTGAGCGAGGATCCTTGAATCAATGTTTACCCTTCTACAAGTTGATTAACTAAGCCAATTTAAAATGTTTGGCTGAAATTTCATTTTTGTGACCGCTCTCTCTGCCACGTCCTAGTATCAATATATCACAACTTTCCCTCTCTACTTTTCGGCTGATATTTTGTAGATCTAAGTGGACAATCCCATCTGTGGATTGGTGAGAAACATCGATACGCTCCGTGGCAATCTCAGGACTTTAGAATGGAATCGCTACTTTTCTTGGATCAGGAGGTGATGTACGGCACTCTATCGGATGCACCTTGGTGTATCTCGGAGAATAAACGGCATTTCTAACTCTCGTTCTCACCAGGCCCCAGTAGGAGAAAAAGTACAGACATTTTCCATCCCTGTTCTAGCTTTTAACACGGGGTGAATTGTGGTTTTTGATGGTTTCTTGTTGCCTCGGGAGTTGATCTCGTCTGGATTGATGCATTAGCTAGTGGATTCCTGTGCTGTGCTGTGCTTCGAATAGTGACCGCTTTATTTTCCGGTGCATGCGTGACGCACACCGTTTAGGTTTTTCGGCATTCTACACGTTTTCTCCTTCCGAGGAGACAAAAAGAGAAAGTAAAATGAGAAGGAGGAAAAAAGGAAAAAAATAAAGGATCCACTGAAGGAGAGCCGAAGAAATCGGATGTTCTTCATCCATCATGCCAGATATATTGGAAACCGAATCATAAAGATTCCGTGCCTTGGGCAAGATAAGGGGCTTCAGACCGAGCCGCCAAATCTAAAGATATCTACCGGTACATCAGTCAACTAGTAGTGGTTGATTCCGGAATGTTTTCAAGGCAGGACACGCATCACAACCAGAGGATCAGTTATAATGATGGATACCAAAAGAGAGATGTTCAGCCCTTAACCGTGCCATCCCTGCCTCTCCCATCACATCACCCCTCTTGGATTCTCTAGAATCGAGCACGTTCTATCAAATTTCACAATCTAGACGCTATCAAGGCACTCTTGCTTGGTGTTGTTGGATTGGCTTGCATAAATTTCCAGGTTTGGATCACTACAGCCTTTCAATCTATCAGGTACCCCATCGAACAGACTTTCCAATTAAACAAGGAACTGGAAAGGAAGTTGATTGTTTTCAAATGGCCTAACTAGTAGGGGATCTCACTGGCTTTAGCTACGTCTCCATAGTACCCGGATAGGCACTTAGAAGAATCGGAACTTTTTCAGTCACCGCGAGATTATGTCTGTGCGATTATTCGATGCCAGGGGCTTTAATTCTTTCTAATCTTACTGCCATTCAGGAGTATAAAGGCTCTCGCCGAGTTCACACTGATGGCGTCTATTCTGCTCTCCATAACAAGTTCTTCACCTTTATCTTTTCCTTATAAGGCTACACCCCCTGCTTTCTTTATATTTTGCTCTCCAAAAAACCACTTTGTGATATCTAAAATCACTCGGCCGCCAGTATTTTCCTCAAGGCTCAAGATAGTCCGAGTCGATTCCGTTCGCCCCAATCATTACTTCTCATCCCTGGCCTAAGCCATGGCTAAAATCATATCTATTGAGTATTTCCGCGTGTTGCCTCGCTGGCTTTTTGTAAAAGTTACCAGCGAGGATGGCCAATTCGGGTGGGGAGAGTCAACTCTTGAAGGACATACTGAAGCCATCGAAGGAAGCTTGGATGAATTGATCGGTAGATTCGTTGGCTATGAAGCAGAGTATGTTATCCAATTCCATTCGCCCAGAGACCGTTCCTTCCCTACTTCAGGGTTAGAGCCTCCTTGGACTTGGGCACCTCCCCGGTTGCTGTTTGGGGCGTTAGAGCTGAATTCTAGCCTCGGCGTAGTGACATTGAGCATATCTGGCAGACTGCCTGGAGACTGGGATTTTATCGAGGCGGAGCTGTTTTTATGTCAGCCATTTCCGGTATTGATATTGCATTATGGGATCTTAAGGGTATGTGATAAAGCTTTTCCTCTTTCTTCCCCGTTGGTGGTTGTGGGATGCGGTCATGTGCATGTCGTCATCTGGAGATATTGCCTGACGTTCATTTCGCCATTCTGCACGATGCCTTAATTTCGGCTGGACAATCCCCAGTCAGATTTTGAATGTAAGGGTTAAGCTTGCCAGGAGGCTGAATCCCGGGTTAAACCTTCGGATCATTCGTTGGCGAGGCTTCGCGGGGACCGCGGGTGTTTAAAGTACCTTCGCTAGTGATCACTGGTGACTGACTATCGCTCTTTTTTCTGCAGCGCGAAAACTCAAGGTTCCGCTTTATTCCTTACTCGGAGGAAAGGTTAGGAACAGAGTTGCTGTCTACGCCTGGATTGGTGGCGATCGTCCGAGCGATGTGGAGGAACAAGCGTAAGTTATCTACATGCATTCGGCTATATACTTTTTCCGTGTGCCCTGCTAATATGCTTGCGGTTGCATAGCAAGCAAAGAAAAGCGCAAGGCTTCACCACAATTAAGATGAATGCTACCGAAGATTTGGGTTGGCTGGATTCTCCATCCGTATTGCAAAGCACCGTCGAGAGGCTGAAGGCGGTCAAGGCTGTCGGCCTTGATGCCGGGCTTGATTTCCATGGTCGTATCCACAAGCCTATGGCTAAGCAGCTAGCTAAACTTCTGGAACCCCATCAGCCACTGTTCATTGAGGAGCCACTCCTCTCTGAGCATCCCGAGGCCATTAAACAGTTTTCTCAGCAGACAACTATCCCCATTGCTCTTGGTGAGCGTCTCTACCACCGATGGGATATCAAACCGTTCCTTGAGGCTTCGTCCATTGATATTCTCCAACCTGATATCTCCCATTGCGGAGGTGTCTCCGAAATCAGGAGGATCGCGGCCATGTGCGAAGCGTATGATGTTGGACTTGCTCCTCACTGCCCACTTGGCCCTATTGCACTTGCGGCCTCTATCCAGGTTGCGCTTTCCTCACCTAATTTTGTCATCCAGGAAATGTCCTTGGGCATTCACTACAACAAGATGACGCCTCCAGGTGCTGGAACATATGATCTCAATAATTATGTTAAGGATACCACCGTCTTTGAAGTCAACGGGGGCTACGTGAAAGCACCCCTCGGTGTCGGAATTGGTATCGAGGTTGATGAGACCGAGGTTAGGAGAGTTAGTAAGGATTGCAAGGCCTGGAGGTGTCTTGAATTCCATGGACCCGATGGGGCTGTTAGGGAATGGTAGTTCACTTTCGCTGGGGTTTCGGAAAAGGCATTTATTTAAGGCCTATCTTTTTTTCTTTTCTGCATTCGCACAGGTTTTCTGTTACCGCGCTTTAATGTAGCTCAGCTCCTCGAAGGAGTGAATCTATTACCACGTTGTTTGGGCTTCCCCCTTCTTTCTCCCCTTCTATTTTTTCACGCTTTTGTTCTCGCTATCACTTTCTTTCCGGGGTTTGCGGTGTTCATTTTCGCAATAATTTTTCCAAGTTCATAGCTAAAGAATCTCGTGATCGAAAAAAAATAAAAGATACAAAGTCAAAGGTTCCCGATTCAAGGGCGCTACCGGTATTTCCTTTTTCTTTTCTTAGATCCCATGCTATTTTATTAAACGCCTGGGCTTATTGGGGTGTGAGTGGGCGAGTTTCAGCACGACCTCCGCTGCCGAATCAGGGCGACAAATCTGCACACCCATGCAAGCCCGGCGCTGTCAAGAGCACCCGCTTTTCGCAGGCTTGCATGAGTAAATGGGTCTCGAGGGTGGGTTGTTAGAAAGTCAAACTTCGTCACCATCAATCATCATATTAAACAATGCCCTTTCCTGTTGTGCAACAGAGCTAGGCGGCCACTCATCTTAAGAACCAGAACTTCCTCTTTCTCTCCAATCCCCATTACAGGAGTCACGATCATCAATTATAGAGTTGCTTACCGGTACTGCTGCTTCCACTTTAAGCAAGCAAGGGCTTCTTACATATTTAAGCAACCCGGAACAATGTCACCGGGGGACATCAACCCCCTCGACAAATGGATCCGCGAACAATCGTTTAAGATCGCTTACAACGATTCGTCGAAAGGGTTCATTGGCAAGAGGGCTTTGAGGGAGTCCATATGCAGTAGCTTACCGGCCGAATTCGGTGCACTGGGGTACACACCTGAGAAAGTGAAGGAAAGGCTCAGGACGATGATGGCCGAGCGCTTGACATCCGACCTTCTAAAGGAGTGCGATACTAGGCGGATAGCTTCGATGGCAGCCGCTGGAAATACCGGTACCGGGGGGATGGCTAGTAATGGGCATGCCACTTCTGCCGGCGCTGCTGTTGGGAAGGAAGTGCTGTCTAAAGGGGTAGGAGGCAGCCAGCCTCGTGCCCTAGCAAAGGGCAAGCAACGTGTAGTGGATAGTGAAGATCGTGCGAGAGCGCCGCTCCGCACGTCCAGTCATAAGACTGCTTTACCATTAGGCGCGCCTTCTCCCGCTGGGCCGGCGCCCAAGGAGACGAGTGAGCGCCATTCTCCGAAACTGGGGGTCAGTGACGAACTCCTCGAGAGCTATAAGAGGGCAGCAGCTGCTCGTGTCCAAGTCGTGGAGACAGCTCCAACGGATGAGAGTGCCGTCCCCTCTTTAAGAGGGAGTACTACCACCACGACGACATTACCGAGGTACTGTATTATTCTTTTTATTTCTCATAAAATTTCTATTTCGTTTCACATATACACACACCTCGGCCCGCAACGTGTCACCAGCAATTCACTGGCGGCACTTGTCACCATGATCACGATATAAAAATGTAAAGGGATAAACCCAATGAGAGGAGAAAATGGGGGAGGAGAAGAAAAGCAATATATTGATCGTCTAACAGGAGCCCCTCGGTCCTCTCAACATCCGTGAACCCATCAACCGCACGAGCGGCCCCCTCTACCGCCGCCGCCGACCCCGTGATACCGCCGTTACCGTTTAAGCTTCAATACCGGATTTTTACCGCGCTCCAGGCGATCCTAGAGTCATGTTGCTATGACTTTGCCTGCCGGTACTACCCGCAGTACCTGAAGCGAAAGTCCTGGGACTGCCCCGAGGCCGGTGAGCTAAGAGCCTGGATCCGCGGCCTTTCGAAGGAATTTTCTTCGAACCCTGTCTTCGACATGGGAGAAGACGAATTTGATCAAATTCTAGAAAAGGGTGGGGGGATCCGCCACGCCGCGGTACATAGAGTTCCTGTCTCTGGGCAGGAAATACAAAGGCTGATCGAAGATGCTCGTGCCATGGCAGAGATCTTGGACGACGAAGAAGTGGGAGGGAGGTTACGGGAGATAGACGAAATGAAGGCTGTGGTGGATAGTCATATCCAGACATTATTAGATAAGCGCGCAGCGAAAGAGGAGAAGTTGAGGTTAGAGTTAGAGAGGTTGGAGAGATGGAAGAGGGACATCGAAATGAGAGAAGTTAGGGCGGCCAATGAAGCCGAGGAGGAGGAGTTGGCTATTCGGAGAGATTTTCAGGATGGGGTTGGGAGGGAGTTGGAGTGGTTAGGCTTAGAAGGGAAGGGATTAAGGGTTAGAGACCGCGGAGAGGCAATAGAGACGACGGGGATTGGGAGTGCGGGTGCAGGTGCAGGTGCAGGTGCAGGTGCAGGTGCGGCGGCGGCGGAGGAGGGGACGGGAGCCCTCACGGCTACAGCTGAAAACCCCGAGGAAGACTTTCATGAGCCCGAGGGGTGGCCGGTGGCAGAGGGTGTGCTGCCCGAACAACTATTGGAAATAGGGAGCGTCTCTTCCTTGAGCATTTAGATTCGGGCTATGTGGGGCGTCGGGGAGGAAACCTTATACCATGCCCAGCAATCTGGCGGGCTTGTAGACTATTTCCCCTACAAGTAAGCGCTACAACTTGGGAAATCTATGGGCCCCAGTTAACCAGTTTTACCTGGGGGTTGAGTTAGTCTATAGCATATAGTACCTAATAGCTATTTACTTACTCTCTGGCGTATGGGCAGTTATAGCTGGGACGAAAAATCCGCACTTCTTTGGCGCTACTTGTGCGCTGTGGGAAATCAATGGCTATCATTGACACAAGCTCCCTGGTAGCACGGCAGGATAATAGTCTATCATATTTGAATAGTAGCTCGCCATGTTGCCACCTAGTGTGGATGCGGTTCTGTGGTTAGCGTATAATGCTACCTGATCTGCCGTGGGAGCGGGTGGGGAGCGCAGCACTGGCTTTTTTTGGAAAGAGGCCGTTGAATTTTAGTACTACAAAGTAGCTGCTTAAGTACATGGCTTATAAAGAAAATCTTACCTATGTAGTCTGCCCCCTTATACTACTATCATACTCCAGAAGTGGGCTAGGAAATTCTAGCTCCCCCGATAGAGAGGTCGCATATTTGGCCTAACAACCCAACCCGTGTGTACTGTACATATACTCATACTTACCATAATGCACCTCAACCCTCCGGCAGCCACCTGCGGCCCCCCCCTACTCGTATAGAAAGGCTACAAGCTAGAGATCACACCACACCAACTGTTATTTCTACCCTTCCTTGTTTCAAGATATCCCGGTTTCAATAACACTAGAAACTACTATGCTCCCGTGGAAGGCGGACTTAAAGCCCTGCATCAAGGTTGAGCCACCCCGGGTATCGCCAAATTGAGAACCCCCCCATCCACAATAGGGATCTGACCACCTCCAAAAAGGAGATACTCATCACAGGTTCTCCGGGTATTCGCATTAACGGGATTCAGATCCTGGGTTTGTTTTGTGAAGAGCCGGCAAGGAGGACCTACCCAGACACAGCCACTGGATAACACTTTCATCCATGGATTATACGATCTGGGAGCCTGGGAAATCTTACACCTCCCGCCACCTCCCGCCACCTCACGGGCCCATTTCCCATAGCCCGGGACCTGTTGAAGATCCCAGCCAGATCCTGCTATCAGCTGCATCGTGGCACAATTTCCGTCCTTAGGCAACTAGATAAGGCGGATGACAGATGAATCATTCGGTGCAGGGCCTAACATAAGCCTGATGACATGTATTATGATGCTGTTATCCGTTCGTGAGATTGTCATACAAGTATAATTCCAAGCAATACGTGCTTCCTGAAACGGCCTTTAGCTATGAGGTCGGTTTCGATTTAACCCGCGGGGGCCTAGATCTGGCGGGTTACTATGCTCTAACCGGCTAGTCCGCTTTATGCCTCCAAAGCTAGCCTTGTCCGTCTCAGAATCTCCGGATAAAATATTTCCCGGTTAGGCCAAGGGTTCTTGCTTCCGAGCTAATTTATGCAGCTACTATCCAACTACCTGACTTACGCCTAGGCCTAAATACAGTCTAGTGGTCAGGATGAAAATACTAACCCCTCCGGAACTACATTGCAATCCGATTCTGGGAACTTGCCCCCAAGTCGCGGTCCGAGCAAGGAACTATCCATACAGTACGTGTTTCATCCCGTTGAAAGAGTTCCTATGACTAGCTCTGACCTAGCTCCCGGTCCGAATCCCACTTACACTTGCTATAAAGACAAAAGTGCGACTACCGCTTCAAGCCCAGCCGACTTGGCGCTCCCCGAGAAACCCACCAAGTTCCGTTTTGCCTACCCAGGAAAGACTTGATTTAGGGGAGTGTGTGCCATTGAGCAGGCAAATCCTGAGGGTATAATCTGACGAGTGATAATCTATGATTGTAATAATTTGATGTGAGGCTAGTTGACACTGTACCGGGGCGCTATGAGGAGTAGTGCGTCATGAAGTGACCCCCAGCGAAGAGGGGTTCCCGTCTTCTTGGTGCGGTTTTAGTTTCAGTCTTGATAAAGTGAGCATCCAAGCTGTTATCATAATATTATTATAGCGTAATTTCCACCTTGCTAGACGACGACGGTGATTCTTACTATAGGATTCGGACATATCGGGCTGGGGGGAACGGTCACGGCTTCTCTCGAGTGATAAACTGTGTTCTCATTTGCCCAAGGACAGGTTTGCCGAGTATCATGCATGTTCGGCCATAGAGCAATGAAAATTTCGCATCCCGTCCGCTCTGCGGTAAACAAGCATTGCATCGCCTGGTTAGTATTACGGTGGGTGACCACGTGAGAATCCCAGGTGCTGAACCTTTGAGGTCCTTCTTTTGCTCCTCCTTCAATCGACTAATAGTTTTGTTCTCGAGGGTTTTTTTTTCGAGTGACAGAGCCCTAATCGGTAAGAAACTGTTTACAACGCTACCCCCTGACCAATTGACAAACTCTTCACACGATGCCGCCCTTAAGATCCCAGACAGCGAGGAGAGACTCCCACTCTGAAGCCAGCACTTCCCCCTTCATCTCCTCAGCAACGCTTCTCGTGACCACTGCATCAACATTGTTCGGCATGGGCAGTCAAGTTGGTTTTGTTCCAGTGCCTAAGCTCCCGCTGACGTACGAGCAGGTCCAACAATTATTCCTCTATATCCCGCTCTTGTTAGCCCGGTTATCCAGTCTGCCACTAATACATCTATTTCTCCTGCAGGACTCCTTCCAGGTTCAAGCTTCACCCCGGCGGCCGACTGGATCTGCTTCAGCTCTTCCCCGCCCTGTACCAACATGGGCAATTCCTACCTCAACTCTAGCTCTAGGGGGTGCCAATTCTCTTGGCACTGCCTCCCCTGGTGTCAGTGATGCCAGTCATACCCCCTACTACTCCAGGCCAGGTGCCCCCACAACCTGGGGCGTCCTCCTCAACCAACGTAATATCCCCTCTCCCTTCCCCTATTTTCTTCACCAAACTAACCTTCTATAGCTGAGGAGGGCGCACCTACTATCAGGAACTCGGAACTCTCAAATCTTGGGCCAAACCCACCCAATCTCACGGGTATTCAATAGGAATAGGAGCAAGTATAATACTCTGCAATCCAGAACTTACAAACTAGGCTACCCTAGCGCTAGGCCCAACATCATCATGCCGCCACGAAGCTTACAAACATGCCACTAAACTCTCAGAAAAACTCGCTCACGGAACAGGGTAGAGCTGCCCGTTATTGCTCAGTGTTTAGAGTTACGGCTAGAGGTGTATTTCAGCCAGCCTTATTCCCGCCCTACTGGGTCTCTATACGTCATCGCTATCTTTTTTCAAAGTCCTCGATACCGGCGGGACCAACACCACAATTAATGTTTAGCTCATGAAGCTCGACTTTGAAGCCAGCCCAAAGCTCCCGGTGGTTATATTACCTGCAGCTTTCCCCAACTATACAGATATAAAAGCCAAATTCCAGACTGCTGAGGTCCGCCCATCTATAACCTTTAGCTCCCCTTACACCAACCTTCTGCCGGCCAAACCCACCGTCTTACCTATCACCGATATATCCGTTTGAAATACTTAAGCTTAATGTTATCACCTGGGGACAACATTAACGTCCCGACAAATTATGTGCCTATCGGAGAGAGGAAACAGCTCGCGAGCAGCCACTCTCCAATTCTAATCCTTTGTCCCCTCCCTCCCCCCTCCACGCAACCACGTAAACCAGTAAAAAAAATCAAAAATGGATAAATCAAATTGAGGAAACTTCCTCCGGAAAATTTGGAGAAATCTAGTGACGCTCTGTGATAATGGTAATGTAAGCTATTATCACACATGATCACTCGAGCGGCGAGGGCCCGCTGCCCAGCCTACTGTGCCTTCACACCGGCCAGCCATTCTCTCGGTATCATGCCTTCCGTCTGAGAGCTCCACCTGAGCACACCATACCTCCCTATCTACAGTGGCGGGTGCACTGCGCCAACAAAAGGGCTTTCAAGAGCCAACGATCGCTATCGCACTCTAACATACGGGGTATATGAGCGGGGGGGGGCGGGCGGGCGCCGCGCCGCGGGGCGCGGGCCGGGCGGGCCGGGCGCGCCCGCGGCCGGGGGGGGGGGCGGGGGGGC
>Ga0307509_10006878_pt1 | contig 15121 bp, 16 predicted proteins | sample 10_EM_MG_FD_202245 | JGI IMG/M metagenome (GOLD analysis project Ga0307509, IMG submission 202245) | Populus trichocarpa ectomycorrhiza microbial communities from riparian zone in the Pacific Northwest, United States - 10_EM | ecosystem: Host-associated > Plants > Roots > Unclassified | place...
TTGACGCCCTCTCGTTCCAAAAGCATCTTTACTACCCCTTCATGCCCTTTCTCAGCTGCCCAGCAGAGTGGTGTCTGGCCATATTTGGTGTCTGCCTGGTCGGGATTGACGTCCCCTCGTCCTAGAAACATCTTTACCACCTCCTCGTCTCCTCTTGCAGCTGCCCAAGTGAGAGCCGTCATCCCCATGCAATCGTATGCATTAACATCCCATTCCTTCATCTCCAATACAGCAGGCATTATCTCCGCAATCCCGAGAAATGCTACCCCGTGGAGTCCTGTAAATCCTGTGGGCCCTTTCTCCCCACTAAACCCCAGGCCATCGTTGCCCACTTTGTTATACCGCAATAATTGTAATTGAGCAGATATATGCTCATCAAATCTACCCAGAAGCCCTAGCGCAAGTATTTTGACACCTTCCGTTATCTCCCTTCTGGTATGCTCGCCCCAGTACACAGAAGCATATTCTAGAAAAGGGGCTGCTGCGGGTGCCGAGCCAAGAGTTGGCGAAAGATCCCTGATAGATCCAAAATTGAGGTATGTCAAGCAAACCTCGGCAATTGTCGCGTGAGGGTTATGCAATAGGGTCGGATCGCTTGCGAGATGCTCCTGAAGAGTAAAGTGTACCAGTCGGACTATAGATGAAGACGGCTCAACAGTGACAAGGCCCAGACATGATGATACGAGTGTCCGTAACGCCGGAACGCTTTCCGGATCCAGATCTCCGGATCCTGTCTCCACCGCCAAGGCATGACGGAGCTCCAGGGCTTGTAATGGCCGTTCCGAATACAATACCCATAACAGAACCTTCTGTCCGAGTACTGATTTATATCCCTTCTGCGCTTTGAGTCGCGCTAAAGTTGCCGTGTAGGCATCACTCAATCCATTGCCGACTGTCACCTGCTGTAGTTTCCTTCTTCTCTGTTGAATTGTCACCTCTCCTAGGATGGCGTCTATGTTGAGAGAAACAAGGAGGAATCTACACGAAATCGTTGGTAAGTATACATCACTAATGGAGTGCAAATGTGCAATAGCTCTACGTACATATCTGATATCTTTTCTAGGATAACCCTCACAATATCAGCCCGCAAATCACGGGTCATCGCCTCTGGTTCGGGATCCCTGCCCAATCTCATCCCCACATAATTCCGGATGTCATCCGTGTTGGGGCTGATTGGTATCACAACCGCTTTGGCGAAATATCTCTCAACGTCTTCCCTGACATGGGGTCTCCCGGTGAGGAATATTCTCGTGCTAGGGGACTCCCGAGCAATATCTTTCAGAGACTCAAGAAGCTCCGGCAGACACTTCGGTAGAAATTCGTCCAATGCATCAATACAAATAAAAACTTTGGGCAGTGAAACAATGGCGGTTCTCAACATCCCCATAAGATCCGTAAATAGTGGCCCTCTACCACCGACCTCTTTTTTCGCTTTTTGAAACGCCTTGCGTAAACTCTGGGCGATCTCCCCTCTACCCACTAGTTGTTTCAAAATTGCTCCCACGATATTGTTGACCGTCTGCTCTTGCTGGGAAAGGAAGTCGCAGTAGAAGGCTGCAACTGCCACATTTTCCTCGCCCTCCTGATCGCATAGGCTGTCGATCACCAGCGAACTAGTATTCCTAGCTGTTAGTGGTATTCACTTCTTTTCAAGGATCCCGCCCCTCACCTCAGATATGTTTTGCCAACCCCCGGATTCCCGGAGCAAAACAAGATAGCCTTTTCTGCTCCATCCTCACCACCCCTCCACTCCCGAAACTCGCCAGTTTCCAGAAGCCAATCTCCTACACCCTCGAACCGATTGGTGCGCACATCTTGGTGTCTATTTCTCGGCTCTAGTGGAGAGAGCCACCGCAGAATCTGCGCATCCTCGTCCGGGTTATTGAAAGTGTTGTTCACACTAACACTAACTTTGTCTATTATGTTCCCGGAGTATTTATTACCATCGCCGACGTTGGTTGAATATGAAGTTTGGGCCATGATATCTTATCCAAAAGGTTGGTTGAACGTAAAAAATGGTGCAGCGATTCGTAGGGGTGACAAAGGGGGTTTTAATGAAGATTCTGTAATCAGAGCTGAAAAAGCGGGGCGATGTGGCTTGTTGTGGCAACAATCCCCATCCAATCATTTCTCCTTTGGGAGCCTGCATGACCAACACGAGTTATAGTACCATATAGTACTCGTGCGCAAATCAAAAACTCGAATTTGGCCCACGGCAGCATCACTTTACCAACCTCACCACCACCTACAGTCACAACAACCACAGCCTCGAATCTTTTCACTATTTCTCCCCCACGCTTGTTCTTCTCTAAGGTTGTTGTGCAGAATAGATATTTTTCTTATTTTTTTTTTTCTACTACTAAGTTATGCTACTTTTCACTTGCTGATGATTGAAAATAAGGACGATTGTTGTTGACACTAGCATTTCGAGTATTTACTTTGTGCTCGAGCACCACATCAATTCACATCATCTCACTGATAGCGACACTCTGATGGCAGCTCGCTCACAACCCAATGATAACTAGGGTAGCGTAGGTAACGGCGCGAAGCACGGAGAAAAGCACGTAGGTGGTGGTTCCAGTATGTGATAATAATGATGTGGATGTTCGATGTACAATACAGGAAGCTCTCTACTGGTAGCTCAGACTAGATACAGAAGAGAGCGCACAAACACACAAAACAGGAAAAACCCACACAACGGGAAAAACCCACACAACGGGAAAAACCCCCAAGTGGCAGTCACGACCCTAAACCGGTCTTACCCCAAACTAACTATCATACCCTAACAACTATGGGATTCCAGCTATCACTCACCCGACGAGATACGACAATAAATTAATTGCTTCTATCCACAAAAACATGTTGAAAATGGTACTGCTCGCCATACTCTCATGATACTTCCTTTGTTGTTCAGATAGCTTCCGGGAGCGCGCTTCTTCGTTGCTTCGGATATGCGCCGAGGGTTCGGGCATCTGGCTCTGGCTTCGGGCATGGATTTGTGTTCGGGAGTGCGCCGAGGATTCGGGCAGGGGTTTGTCTTTAGAGACCTGCTTTGGCTTCTGGCATATTTCGGTTTCGAGCATTTTGTTTGGACGCTCGGGAGAGTATTTCCTGTGCAGGAATGCAGCTATCGGATGGGAAACGGAAAGTCTGTTAGACGAGCCGGAAAAGATGTAAAATGTTTTCATACCCGAAGGGAACCTATGCGAATGTTGTGAATAGTACTATTTGTTTTCCTTTTGTCAGCCCGGGAGTGTTCATGGGGGAAGGAGAGACTCACATGTAGTAGCTTACTAGCTCATGGGGGATAGGGCGGTATTGTTGATATATACTCGTCTTCACTGGTTACTTAGTTGAGGATAGAGCATCGTGGAATTGTTGAGCGTGAGCCTGTGGTTGTTAGTGAAAAGATTTCCCCGCACTTGAACGTGTGATCGTTTTCGTTGTGAGTTGCTCGGCCCTGGTTTCATTTCATCACTCGTCCCTCGTCGTGTATCGTATCGCTATCGCCGTTGAACTTTAACAAAACAATAGTACAGTATCATAGAATCAAATTGATTAAGATTCGGCAACGAGAACCAACAAACAAGCAAATCGATACAAGGTGGGAAAAGCGGGCGCAAGAACGAGCATATCAAATAAACCGCCTAATTTAACCTTGGTGATCCCCCCTCCGTCCCTCGATTGTAATTCTCACATGTCCACAGCCCTAGCAATCTTCGCAGTGGTGGGGTCACCACTTTCCATGCCGTGGCGCTAAGCGCCTCCGCTCCGGCCCGCTCCGTGGGCATTGCTTCCTGTTGCTCGACGTGCTTGGGATCAGGTGGGGCTCCTGTCGTCCCTTTAGCTGGTGGAAAGCAGCTCTGTCGCTTGGCCCCGACCCAAAGGGAGCTGGCTAACCGGGCCTGAGTCTCATCACTTAGTAGTATTTCACGTGGCGAGCATTGGAAGAGGGAAGGAATGAAGGGACGCCTATGTGTCGTCGCCTGTGTTCCTTGGGGCTGCATCACGGGAACGGGAATGGGAGCTGGGGCCAGGACGGCCATCGGGGTTACCCAACTGCGGCTTAGCAGAAGTGAAGCCTAACGGGGGAGGGTAGCAGTCTCTTCGGGAGAAAATCTTCGTCGCGCTCGTGCGTATCCAAGCGCTGGGGGATGGAGAAGGAGTTGTCGGCAGCGTGGATGTATTCTTAGCCACCACTGTCGCGATTTCCTGACTGATCTTCGCGATCGGTGTTGCGGAGCAGTTCGAGCACGACCCAGTTGGGACTTAGGAAGTTCACCAGGTGGTCCCCTGGGGCCTCCTAACGGGCTACCATCGGAAATGATGCTGCTCGTCATACTCTCATGATACTTCCTTTGCTGTTCGGATAGCTTCCGGGAGCGCGCTTATTTGTAGTTCGGAAAAGCGCTCAGGATCCCGACCTGTGTTTGTGAAAAGTATTTCGAATGCAGGAATTCGCGATAGTTTTGGGATCGCGCAGCTTTCGGGAAAGCGTGGAGAAAGGATTGAAGAAAAGCGAAAGCGTTGTAAGGCTAGTGTAAGAGGGCTGGGAGCCTGGCGGCAGTGGGAGTGCTTGTTTTCGTTTAGTTAGCCCGGGAATGCTCACGGGAGAAGGGGAGATTCACATGGAGTAGTATGGTGTCTCGTAGATGGATACGATATCTTTTTGGTTGATATATACTCCTTTTATTGCCCTTAATTAGTTGAGTATGGAACATGGAACCATCGTTGAGCGTAAGCCTATGCTTTTTGTTGAATGAAAAGCTTTTCCCAGCACTTGAGTGGGCGATGGTTCTCATTGTGAGATGCTTGTCGTTTCGTTTCGTTTCACCGTTCGTCACTCGCCATGTTTCGTGGTCTCCATATAACTGTCGTCGTCGATCTACTTTTACTAGGGACAATTGTTAGAAATCAGTTAATTCTGCTGAGGATACTATAACTTCTTGCTATATACCAGAATCATAGAAGAGCGGGAGATGCGCAAGAACTTCGTTCTATCTAAACTAGTCGGGAAGATCCACTATTTATGCAGTAAAGCACCTCTATATCAGCAGCGGAAAGAAATCAAAGCGAGCAGTATGGAAGAGAAGGGCAAAAAAATCAGAGCAGAGTTACATATCTGGTCGACTGACCAAGTGGTGACATGACCGAAAGATTAAACCCAACAAGCAGAACTCGGAACAGAGTAAACCGAACTAAGCGAGAGATTGGCTTTTGTAGAACAAGTTGTCTGTGAAGAAGATATATATTATATTTAATGTTTTTTCGTTTTTGTAATATTTCTATGGTGTATCCGTGCAACACATAACCGTATCCCGCAAATATTCCCACCAGGGTAGGCCAACTCACTATCTCTTACGTTTATATAATCTAGCTTGGCTAGCCAGCATCACAAAAAAGTCGCCTCACCGTCTTCTTGGTACCAAAAGACCATTCACACATATTAAAAGGATTTCTAGTAACTTAGGAAGGGTTGTGGCTCGAAGATTTTGGACCCCCCCCCCGATAACATATAGGAGAGCCAGTCGGGTGATGTGATGGGCGATAAAGGGAGCAGCTGGAGACCGCCCCAAGGCAGCGAGAGGAACAACATAGAGGAAATAAACAAGGGGTTTGGGAAGCTAGGATGAGTGTCTTCAGGCTTACCATCTCTTCCAAGCCGACCGCTTGCAACGGTACCGTACTATATATACTATCAATCACTATCTGCAAGACCCGTGGTAAATATAAAGGTAGCAACAATCGGAGTGAAGAACAACAGTGTCACAGGACCAATTCTGACTAGAACCCCAGTGGAGAGAAAAGGTTAACAAGAGAACAAAATTAGAAAAAAGTTGACAATAGTAAATAACTATCGGGGGCCGGAAAAACACCATTAAGATATATTGGTGAATCTACGGAGACCTTGCCGACACCAATCCTTCACTCGGCAAGTATTTAAGGAAGGAGAATATGTGTAGTGGCGGGAGAGGGAAGATGTAAAGGAGGAAAGCGAAAAGACAAATAAGCGAGGTTTTTTTTTTTTGGTAAAAGTCGTATCGACGGCAAATGAAAGGATGGATTGGGTGTTAGGATGGGCGTCAGTGTTCCGCCGAGGGTACCAGAGCTCTGGAAATCAGATGGAGAGAAGAGATTGGGTTGTGGGACCGCTATATGCAGGCTTGGGAATAGAATCCCCGAGGTCCAATAACCACGGCTGTTGATAGTGGGCTGCTGGTAGGGGTTTAGGTTGGTTATTAAAGTCAGTCATGTCGGCATTTGAATTGTGAGATTGAAATTGAATCCCCAGCTCACACACGCGCGTCCCGAGTCACAGCGGAGAATGGGAGGGATGTCGGGTCCACGGGATCTGCTGTGACGCAATTGATATTGCTGTGTTACCGTTGGATGCTCACGACTGCATCATCTTCTTTGGAGAGAGCTGACGGCTGTATGGTTTGGTTTGTGTTTTCCGGTACAGCGGCGCAGGCATCCTTCCATTTTATAAGAATCTTTACTATCACTTCGTGCCCAGTCGCAGGCGTCCACCAGAGTGTCTCCCAGTTCTATTCGGTGTTTTCAAGGCTCGGGTTGACATCTTCTCCTTACAAAACAATCTTTACTATTCCCTCCTACCCACCCCCCGCAGCCTACGAGAGTGGTGTCCGACCAGATCTGGTGTCTGCTTAGTTGGGATTGACGTCTTTTCATTCCAAAATTATCTTGGCCATTCCCTCATCCTTCCTTATAACCGCCCGTAAGAGCGGTGCTCCGCCATATCCCGTGCCTGCCTGGTCGGGATTAAGGTTCTCTCGTTTACTCAATCCATTGATAAGTGTCATCTGCTCCGGTTCCCTTCCTCCATGAATTCACTTCTCCTAGGATAGCGTCACTATTGAGTGAAATAAGGAGAAACCTAAACGAAATCCCTAGTATGTACTCATCACTATGGAATGGAAATGCGAAATGGCTCTACGCACATATCGGAAATATTTCCTAGGATTCCTCCCACAATATCCGCCCGCAAATGGTCGGCCATCACCTCCAGCTCGGCATCCTCGTCTAACCTCATCTCCACATAATTCTTAATGTCATCCGTGTTAGGGCTGATGGATATCACGACAATCTTGGTGGGGTATCTTGGAATATCTCTGACATGGGGCCTCCCAGTGGGGAATATTCTCGTGCTTGAGACTCCCGAACAATATCTCTCAGAGACTCGAGAATCTCCGGCAGGCATTTCAGCAAACATTCGTCTCAGGCATCAATGCCGATGAAAACCTGGGATAGCGCAGCCATAATAGTCCTCAAGATCCTAATCACATCGGTGAGTGGCGGCCCTTCACCACAACCCTCTTTTTTTTTCGCTTTTTGAAACGCTTCGTGCTGACCCTAAGCGACCCCCTCTACCTACTAGTTGCTTAAGAATAGCCCCCACAATGTTGTTTAGTGTTTACTTTTGCCGGGAAAGGAAGTCGCATTGGAAGGCTGCAACAGCGAACACCACCCCCCGGATCGCTCGGGCCGTCGATCACGAACGAACTGTCGTATTATTCCTGACTGTCAGTGGTATTTGCTTCTTTCGATGAATCCCGCCTTTCACCTCAGATATGTCTAGCCGACTCCTGGATTCCCGGCACAAAACAAGACACCCTTAGCATCCCACCCTCCCAACACCTCCACTCCCCAAACTCGCCCGTTTCTGAAAGTCAATCTCCTGCACCCGCAAACCGATCGATGCGCAGGCCTTGGCGTCTATGTCTTTTGCTCTAGTAGAGAGAGACGATGCAGAATGTGCGCATCCTCGTCGGAGTTATAGAAAGTGTTGCTAACACTGCCAATTATGTTGCCGCTGAGGATATTACCGTCGCCGACGCTGACTAAATATGAAGTTTGGGCAATGATGCCTTATCCAAAACGTTAGTTGAACGTAGAAATGGTGTAGCGATTTGTAGGGGGACTAGGTCGTTTTAATGAACATTCTATAATCTGTGCAGAAAAAAAGCGGGGTGATGTGGCTTGTTGTGGCAACAATCCCCATCCAATCATTACCCCTTCGTAAGCCTCCATGACCAAAACCACTACCTACAGGAGATACTCGGTGCGCCAACCAAATTCTGAATTTGTGGCCGCAACAACGAATGTTCCTCAGCCACCATCATGCCCTCACTTTTTCAATCTCACTACTACCTGCTACCACAACAAGCACAGCATCGGATCAGTATTATTTCCCCAAAATTGTTTTCCCCCTAACGTACCCACTCCTGTCGTTACCAGTTATTTACTGTAGTTTGAAAAGGACGAACCCCCCCGCCTCGTCCCAAGTTATTCCGTACCTTGTGCACATTAGAGTCATATTTCCGCCCTTCAATCCTCACCATTTGAGAATGATACACTGTGAGGGATATCAAACCTTTAACTTCGAAGTGTCTGATTTTAAAAGCCTGAGCTCATCCATCCCAAATGATGCAGCTAAAATCACCCCGGGATCATATTAGGCCTGTAGGACGTAACCTACGGCCTACATCTGTCCTGTGCCGTCGCTACTAGAGTGGAAAAGGACGGGCTGGACAGTTTGGAACACTGTCTAACCCACATTTCTCCAATGTAAATGGTGGCTTTGCGCTTGTCAGCCGCCCTTCACCGTCTTCCGCGACAGGAATACATGGACATGTAAAGAAACCAGCCGAAATCTAGAGATAGTCGTCGGTCAAGAACCTATATAATATTATACCCAGGTGTTTTTTTGTAATGTTTCTGTGTTGTTATTCGGCCTACGCCTATGATAGTATCATGCTCCATAAATATTCCCACCAGAGCAAATCGGCTCGCGATCTCACACTCATAGAAATTCAACTATATCTTGGCTAGCCCACACCACAAAAAACTCACTCAGCGCCTTCTTGATACCATCAGACCATTCACCCTCATCGAAAGGTTATCTTGTGAGTTAAGGTTGTGGCCAGATATTTTGGACCTCCCCCATGATATCAGCAGAACCAGTATCGGAGCATGATAGTTTGTGAAGGGAGCCACTGGGGACAGCTTGATAGCTGTAGGGGGAATTACACGGGGAAATATACTTGGCTTGATACGAAACTACTAGTTTTTTTCGCTCCTCATCTAATCTGATCAAATCGCTTGTGGGAGGGGGCACTGCATTAAACATTATTATCCACAAGACACAATATAAGAATTGACGTGACGAATAAAAATTGAGAGCAGTGCAAATGGGGGGTAGGAGGGTCGCACACTGGTAGAAAATAGAGTGGAGTAAGAGAATTCACGTGGAACTCAGGTACTTTGCAGAAAGGATATGAAATGTAACTTCCACAACTCGGACTTTGCGCATTCGCTCGGTAGCACTCTCTCCAAAGATAAACCAGCGGTAAACAAATGTGGGCAAGTAAAACGCAAACACCATGTCCTAGCCCTTCCATGGATCACCGCTTCTATCTTTGCATGCCCTTATTCTTCTGTACATTCACGTGATAACAAAGGAAAGACATGTCGGTATAATCGAATGTTAAAAAATCTCCCGTGTCCGAATCACCTGCATATCTCCTAAGCGATCATTCGCCCTCCCTCAACGAAGCCAGGCTCATTCGTCTAAGAGGAAATGTAAAAACAGGATCGAGTCTAACTAGAACTCCAAGGGAAGGAAAAGGAGAACGAAAAATAAAAATAGGAGAAGTAGACCAATGGTAGTATCTAGAAGAAATTAGAAAAAAAAAAGGACACTTATCAAAGTCAGCTTACATCCAAATCGACGAAGGTCTTGGTTACACCGCCCCCCCCCCATAGCAAGCACTCATGGAATATGAATACCAAATAATGAGGAAGGAAGGATGTGAAGGGCCAAAGCGAAAAGAAGAATAAGAGGAGGGGTGATAAAGCACCAGTCGACCGCGAGTAAGGGGATTGGTTAGGTATTACTAGGATGGGTCTTAATTTTCTTTCGACGGGGGCAGAGCTTGAGGGGCTAAATAGGAAGTGGTTGGGACCACTTGGGTGATTGGGTAAAGAGAGCGCTACCGGCGGACCCTGTAACAGAATTCCGGGGGTCCAATAACATCGGTCGCTGATCAGGGGCAGACGGTAGGGGGAGGGTTGGGTAATGGGCTCTATCGCGTCGAGATTAGGATAATAGGAGTGGAATTGCATCTCCCCAACATTACAACACGATCGTCCCGAGTCATGACTATAGGCGGGAGGGAAGTCGGGCTACTGCGATCTGCTGCAGCGTAATTGATACTGCCGCGCAGCCGTGGGATACCCATGACTTAATAATGTTCTTCGGTGAGAGCGGACGGCTGTGGGGTTAGGTTTGTGTTTTCCGGCATAGCGGGTCCAGGCATCTTTCCGTTCCGTAAGCATCTTTACCACAACTTCAGGACGTTTCTCAGCCGCGGACAAGAGTGTCCCCACCATATTCAGTGTCTGCCTAGTTGGGATTAACATTCCCTCGTTCACTCAATCCGTTGCCAAATGTCATCTATTCGAGTTTCCTTCTTCTGCAACGAATTGTCACCTCTCCAAGGATAGTGTCGATATTGAGCGAAGCAAGGAGGAATCTAAACGAAATCCTTGGTAAGTATATGATTAATGGCGCGGAAATTCAAAATGGCCCTACCCACATATCAGGTATTTTGTCTAAGATAACCACAATATCGGCCCGAAAATCGTTGATAATCGCCTCCGGCTCCGCATCCCCGCCTAACCTCATCTCCACATAATTCCGGATGTTTTCCGTATCAGGGCTGATGGGTATCACGACCGATCATCTTGGTGAAATATCTTTGGATATCTCCTCTGGCGTGGGGCCTCCCAGTGAGGAATATTCTCGGGTTAGGGGACTCCCGAATATTATTTCTCAGAGGTTCGAGAAGCTCCCGCAGGCACTTAGACAAGCATTCGTCTAAGGCATCAATGCTGATGAAAACCTGGGGTAGTGCAGCGATAACATCCCCATCAGATCCGCAAGCCGCGGTCGTCTACCGTCAACCTCCTTTTTCGCTTTTTGAAACGCCTGGCGTTGGCCCTCAGCGACCTCTCCTCTCTACCGACTAGTTGCTTTAGAATTTTTTGCACGATGTTGTTGATTGTCTGTTGTTAGGAAAGGAAGTCGAGTAGGGGGCTGCAGCCCAGATATTTCCCCCCAACCCCTTGATTGCACAGGCTATTGACCGATGAACTAGTATTTCTTGATGTCAGCGGTATTCGCTTCTCGCAAAGAATCCTGCCTCTTGCCTGAGATATGTCTTGTTGACTCTAAGATTCCGGGAGGAAAACAAGACAGCCCCATCGGCTCCACCCCCACCGCCCCTCCATTGCCGAAACTCCCGAGTCTCCAAAAGCAAATCCCCTACACCGTCGAACCGCTGTTGCGCACGTCCTGATGTCGATTATTTGGCTCTAGTCGAGCGAGCCAACGCAGAATCTGCGCATCCTCGTGGGAGTTATTAAAAGTCTTGTTGAAACTGCCTATTACATTGCCGCAGTGTACATCACCGTCGCTGACGCAGACTATGTATGAAGTTTAGGCCATGGTATCTTATCCGAAGTGTTGGTTGAATGTATAAACGGTGTAGCAATTTGTAAGGGAGACTATGGTTGTGGAGTTTATGAATATTCTAAAATCAGGGCGCGAAGAAAAAAAGGTGGGGGGGGGGATGTGGCTTGTTGTGGCGCAACCTCCATCCAATCATTTCCCCTTTGCTTGCCTCCATTACCAAGACACCATACTCGGACACAAACCAAGAACTCGAATTAGAGGGCACGACAAGGAATCTCCTGACCCTCTGGCGTACCACCGCTTTGCCAACCTCACTGCTACCTACTGCCACAACAACCACAGCTTCTATTATCATTTTTCAGCATTCCTTTCCACACACTGTTCTCCCCTAATGTTGCCTTGCTGTATGCTTTTCCCCCCTCCTCCCTTTTTTCCACCACCAAGTTGTGCTATTTTCATTTGCCAATTATTGATAACAAGGACGATTGTGGGCGCTAGAATTTCGAGTATTTAATCTGCGCCCAAGTACTCGTACTATCACTTCAATTCACATGATCTCACTCGGCAAAGTACGACAAAACAATCAATTTCTTCTCTCAACAAAAACAATTGCACAACCAGATTAAGTCAGATCCGGCAACGAGAACCGTGAAACAAGCAAGTCGGTACAAAACGGAAAACCAGGCCCAAGAACGAGTACGTCAAATAAACCACCTAATTTAACCTTCGTCATCTGCCCCCCCTCCGCCCCTCGGCAGTGATTCTCTCTTGTCCACAACCCCAGCAACTTGTAATGGTGGGGCTCTGCACCCTCCAAGCCCAGGCCCTAAGAGTCTCTGTTGTGGCCTGCCACATGGGCATTTGACTACTGCCCGTTGCTGGACGTGCTTGGGATCTGCTGGCGCCTCTGTGGCTGGTGGCAAGTAGCCCTATGACTTTTTTAAACGAAGATGAACAGCGACGACAATATGGCGACAACAAAACAAAACACCAAGCAACCCACAACCAAAATGATCGTACACTCAGAAGCGGGGGAAATCTTTTCACTAACAACCACAGGCTCACACTCAACAACTCCACGATGCTCTCTGCCTCTGCTCAGTCAACTAACTAACTGGCAAAGGCAGGAGTATATATCAACATCAAAGACATCAGATCCATGTGAACTTCTCCACCCTCAATAAGCATACCCTAGCTAACTAAAGGAAAGCAAACACTTTCACAGCTCACAGCTCCCAGCTCCAGCCCTTTCTGGCTGACCTTATAGTGCTTCCGCTTTTCTCCCGGCTTTCCCGGGGGCTGCACGATCCCAAAACTATCACGCTTTCCTGTATTCACGATGCTTTCCACAAACGCGCCCGTAGCGAAACTTCATGCGCAAAGCCAAACCGAATCCATGAAGCGAAAGCGAGTCTCCGAAGACAAACCCATGCCTGGATCCTCAGCGCACATCCGATAGCAAACCTGTGCCCGAAGCTTGAGCCATATGCCCGGTTCCTCAACGCATATCCGAAGCCCCAAACAAGTCCACTCCCGGAAGCTAACTAAACAAAGGAAGTATCAAGAGAGTATGGCGAGGAGCACCATTTCCAACAGGAAGAACTCATGGACTACATTCAGGTCCTATGCTTTTTGCAATACCGATATTTCTGTGCTGTGTCGGAGCTATACCTCTTATCGTCCAGTACCCCATAAATATTCCCACCAGGGCAGGCCAGGTCACGATCTGACACATTTTTCAGAATCTAGGCTGACTGCGTCAGGCCACAAAATCACCTCTCACGCCATCCTGTTGATACCACCAAGCTATGCACCGGTCAAGGAGATAGCCGGCAAGTTAGGATTAGGGATGTTGTTCAATGATTTGGGACCTCCTTTGCTGGCAGGCGGCAAAACTAGAATTGAAGTATGATAGTCTGTAAAGGGAGCCGCTAAGATCACTTGACAATACTGAGAGGAATTAGGCGGAGGAGATAGACTAGATGCCTATGCACCTAGTACAAGTGTCTTCTAGCTTACTATCTATTCATACCCAATTGCTTGTGACGGGCCATAATGTAATTGTATTCTAAACCAGAATCCACAAAACATTAAAAAAAATACCAACATAACGAATAATAGGAATGAATAACAAGAACAACGCCAGTCTAATGAGAACTCCAGTGCAAGAACAGGGGGGGAAGGCACAAGATAGTAAATAGCAAATAGACAGTGGAAACCAGAAAAACGCCCTTCCCAAACAATATTTGTAAATCTACGGAGTTCTCTCCCCCACCAATCATTCACACGGTAAGAATTTACAGAAGGAGAATATGTCTAGTGACGAGGAAGAAAATATGAAGTAAAGGAGAAAAGCCAAAAGACACATAAGAGAGGCGATGATAAACGACCTGTCGGCGGCAAATGAGAGAATGGATCGAGTGTTAGGATGGGCGTCAGTTTTTTGCGGCGGGTACCAGAGCCCCGGGGGCCAGATGAAGAGAAACCGAGGCCACCGGGGTGATTGGGCTAAGGGGCCGCTATCTGCGGGGTTGGGAATAGAATCCCCGGGATCCAATAACCTCGGTGGTTGATGGTCGGCCTCCGGCAGGGGTTCAGGTTGGCCATTAAAGTCTGTGATGTCGGCACCTGAATTGTGGGATCGTGAAAGAATCCCTACCGCATACTCGTCTCGATTCACAGCGGAGGGTGGGAGGGAGGTCGGGCTACCGTGGTCTGCTGCAGCGCAATTGAAATTGTCACACTCCGGTGAGACGCTCACGACTGCATCATGGCCTTCGGGGAGAGGCAGCGGCTGTGGGGTTTGGTTTGTGTTATCCGTCATAGTGGTGTAGACATGTTTCCGTTCGCTAAGCATCTTTACTATTCCCTCATGCCCTTTCTCAGCCGCCCACGAGAGTGGTGTCCGGCCATATTCGGTGTCTTCCTGGTCGGGATTGACACCCTCTCGTTCCAAAAGCATCTTTACTACCCCTTCATGCCCCTTCTCAGCTGCCCAGCAGAGTGGTGTCTGGCCATAAAAGGTGTCTGCCTGGTCGGGATTAACGTCATCTCTTTCCAAAAGTATCTTTACTATTCCCTCGCGGCCGTTCATAGCCGCCCACGAGAGTGGTGTCAGGCCATATCTGGTGTTTGCCTGATCGGGATTGACGCCCTCTCGTTCCAAAAGCATCTTTACTACCCCTTCATGCCCTTTCTCAGCTGCCCAGCAGAGTGGTGTCTGGCCATATTTGGTGTCTGCCTGGTCGGGATTGACGTCATCTCGTCCCAGAAACATCATTACAACCTCCTCGTGTCCTCTTGCAGCTGCCCATGTGAGAGCCGTCATCCCCATGCAATCGTACGCATTAACGTCCCATTCCTTCAACTCCAATACGGCAGACACTATCGCCGCAATCCCGAGAAATGCTACTCCGTGGAGTCCTGTAAATCCTGTAGGCCCTCCCTTTCCACTAAAGCTCAGGCCATCGTTGCCCACTCTATTATACTGCAATAATTGTAGTTGAGCAGATATATGCTCATCAAATCTACCCAGAAGCCCTAGCGCAAGTATTTTGACACCTTCCGTTATCTCCCTTCTGGTATGCTCGCCCCAGTACACAGAAGCATATTCTAGAAAAGGGG
>Ga0307509_10006879_pt1 | contig 15121 bp, 14 predicted proteins | sample 10_EM_MG_FD_202245 | JGI IMG/M metagenome (GOLD analysis project Ga0307509, IMG submission 202245) | Populus trichocarpa ectomycorrhiza microbial communities from riparian zone in the Pacific Northwest, United States - 10_EM | ecosystem: Host-associated > Plants > Roots > Unclassified | place...
CTACGTTCTTCGACTCAGCTGCTTTAGTGGGCAGTGTGCTTGCGGATCTTGCGTGGTGCAACGTGGAGGCCAGCCGCCCAAATGGCTGTAGTGTATGTTGGGCCGCAAATGTGGTGGAAACAGACTATGCCCTCTCGGGGGATGGCTTGAAAAATGACTGATACGCTGGACTAGTTGACTCAATAGCTTATCTGAACAGCCAAGACCTGTGCCAGCGCATTCTTTCGCCATGCACGAACGTACCCGGCGTCGATTCCCTTCACGGATAGTCGCCAGTAGGTTTTGCAAATGAGTCCGTCAACCACGTTCTTGAAGACAATGCGGTACGGAGTTTGCGCTGAGCTTATCCGTGGCTGTGCTTGTGAGGGACCTCCGTGATCTCGTACAGAAGCCGTCGTCATGTCTGTCTCGTGTTCGGGCAATGAGCGTGACCGGGTGCATGATGAGATAAATCAACATTATAATCCGGCGGCAATGGACGGAATTGGTCAAATTAACGTTCTAGATCTCGTTGGCAAAGGGGTTGTTTCTTCTTATCATGCTGTCGACCCGGAGAGATCACGACTGGCACCCCCGGTATGTCCAGTCTCTCTTAGTTTCGTAGACAGGAGGACGCTTCCCCTGCCACGAGGCAGATGGTCCATCTTTTTCGGAAACTCAAAACCGTCGCCTATTTTCAGGTACGTCAATATTTAAATCCACTTGGTTTGAATCCTTTGGGAGTCCGAGTCATGGGCTGAAGGAATAGATGTAGTGGTCTTGCAGAAAGCAGTAACTTCCGTTATCTAGGTGGGGTAATGAATCCTTTCCAGCTGCGCCTGATCATGACGACTCATCTGAATTTGAGAAATGTGGGGATGGCGTAGTGAGCTGAGATGATGTTATCACCCGATCAGGCACGGAGTTTGTGAATGGAATGAAATACTTACCAAAGTCCAGACGTTCAATGAGCGCTTACCGCAATCAAGCTTGAGCTTGATCGTTTGATCTTCTTTAAGTCCTCACTCTCTCCGCTGTCCGGCCGGCTTTCGAAGGTAGCCGTCTGTTACTCAGTTCCTTTGATACTTCCTTTTGTTCTCTCTTGCTCTCGTATCCCGGTGGGTTCTCTGCCGCAGCCTCGAGATTTGTTCCCAGACTTCGATAAATTTGGTACATTGATTGTCCTATTACTGGTTACTCCACCTCCGCATGGCGGTGGTGCTGGCGGAGAATGACAGGTCGTAAATAGCTGCGACACGGGGGTGCACCTCGGTAGAACCTCCGCTGCGCGAGGTGGCATTCCTGTGCCCTCTTGGAGAGGCTGCCTTTACCATTCTGTCCTGGAGAAGTGCGCTTGTACAGTCAAAATCGAATACGGTTGACCGGATCAACACACTCTGGCACCCCGATCTCATGATGTGCCCTTTGCAGACAGGCCTTTTTCGAGCACCGGCCGAAGTCCATCTGTATTGACTAGCACTAGTGTCAGATAGTTGCCACGGTATTGCACGGTGTCTATATCTCACCTTCTCCTGCCCGTACAGCATCGACCAGCTATTCAACTTGAATCCCGGTATGTGGATATCTTGGGCCCACATTTATGGCGTTGGTTGGAGGGTTGTAGGACTGCAAAGCCCGGATTTCCCCTGTCACATAGACTACCATATCCCGGGAACCCAAACAGGCATCGAAGGTGAGTCACTGCGATTGGCGCCTCACCGAGATTCGAGGCGATGACACCCAAATCCAGATGGTACATGAGTGCAAACGTGTTCATACAGTCATACAGAAGTCGGCGGTGGCAATACGCCCTGCACGTGTAATCAGCGCAGACATCGGTGAAGGCTATAAGTCGCTGAGGGTGCGCAGTGGCGTTTGACTGCGCCAGTTCGAACAAAAAAGCGATGATCAGAGCGATGATCAGAGTGTTGGGAGGCCGACAATGACGCGGGCGCAGCGTGGAGAATGTGGTGGGACGTATGTCCAAAACTTATTGATGAAGACATCACGGTGGAGATCTTCGCCGGTGGGATGTCAGACTCTCCATGGCATAGTTCATACAATAGTGGGATGTATTGCATTTGAAGCGCAGCCTGAAATGCCTGTTTCATTGTCAATGATACGAGTTTGGCGGATGGCAAGAAGATTGGGGAAGAGAAGTACACCGGAAGTGAGACAACCCTGCAATTCGTTCCTCCACCAGTCTGGTAGAGACCACAGCAATTCGGGGATACGAAGTATTGAAAGGGGGGAAGGTGGCGACGAGTGGTCGGACAGGGGAGGCCACTGGCACGTTGGTGTTGGACTTGGCATGTTGAACGTCCTGGGAACTGTCAAGCCAGCACCGTGAATGCCAACTGGACTGCCAACTGACTGCCACCGTTATTGGCGCCCCGGGCCTGTGGCGCCGTAGTGACTCACAGCCTCTTCCGAGTTCTCCCGCTATTGTGTGTTGTTCACGACCTCTTTCTCGACAATCAAATTGGTGCCTCTGTTGGGATCCTACGAACTTTGTAGGGCGAGTCATGAATTTCACAGTGGTCCCACTCACCATCCAGCCTCTTGTAGCCAGACCACTTTACCAGTCTACCCATATCCGTGTCACAGTCAACGCGCCAGGCTCCACAATTCGCAGTCGGACGTCCGTGAGTCCTGCTATATTCACCCCTCTGTTCCTAGAAATCCAGGTATAATCGGGAATGGCACAGTGAAGATGGTTGTTGTTGTTCTGGGGATGGCTGTGGTTGTGTGGGATGTGGTCGTTCAGTTGTTCCTGGAACGGAACGCCGCGTGAGCGACAACTGTCAACGTCAATAGAGTCCGTCAACTCGTGTCATACAGCCACCCGAAGGCTCGGTCGATCTTTGCCAGGACACATGTCCAGCGACATGGTTGAGTCTACTGTAGGATCGGTTCGGGCAATATCCCTCGTGGATTTGCCAACTTATCCTCTCCTGTGACGATGTATGGGTGCCATTCTACTATCACTGCAGTGGCATAACTTCGGCACCTTTGTGTCGCTCTTGTAACATGTATATCGTTGACTCCCCTGTGACTCCCCACCCACATTCGCCTGGTATGCCGTTAGATCGATATTTGTGGCTGAAGCCTAGGTTTCAGTACTTGATCATCACGAGAGATGTCCATGCCCCATGTCACTGAACAGCCTTATTGGCACCATCGCTTCTCTATTGAGAGTGGAGCAAAAGAACAAGGAAGGCACCACCAAAAGACGAAACGTTCCCTTGCGTCCAGATCCTGGCTGTCACGTAAGATTTGCGTCGAAGTCGACATTAAAATTTTCTGTTGTCTCGGGGTTCCCAAATTTCCGTTGGCAGTCCTCCTCCAACGCACAGTTAACGCCCTCGCGATAACAATAGCGTTACTTAGTGCCATGACAACGAGGCTGTGTCCCCAAACCAGTCCTCAACCCAATCTCATTCCGTCAACGCACGTGGGGGTCCGATCCGGTCAATGCACCCCAGTCGTGGGAAGATACAGTATCTCCGCATCAGCGCATCTTTTTTGTCAATCAAGAATTTAAAGCCTTGGCGTCTATCGGGATCAGAGTTGGGACTTCGGAAATGATATCAACTCATTATATCGAGCTTTTTCCGTCGACAATCAGGACCATGGAACCGAGGCAAATAATGCCGTTGCAACAACGAACTTGACAGATTCAATTGTTCACGTTCGCGATGCAGGCAAGATCTAGATACCACGTCTTCCACTGAGCTTGTAAAACGGCTTTTAGGAACGTATATGCATCCCTTTTGTGTACCATCGGCATGGTGGCACCGCCGGTGGACAGATTTTGGTGCGAACTGTCTAGGGCATCCGGATATGGCAAATCCGAACGATGAGCAGAGGTCGTCACGCTTAGCCGGGGGACCCAATGTAGTTTACACACCAACGATCGTCTTACCCAGTGCCAATGCCTTCCCAACTGCCCTGACTGGCTGTTACCACTTGTTTGACGTACCATACGTCCATCCTTTAGAAATAAGTGTACACCAAGTCCAAATCATGTGAATGCACTCACTTAGGGTGTAGGGTTTATACAAAATACTACCCCCAAGACGAAACAAGAGCATCACTCGCACGGCGCCAGCCCATCAGCTGAAATCATTGGTTCGTGTGTCCCAGAGGCGATCGTGGGATCGTACAGAACAAGGAAAGTCGCCTCGTGCTGGCCCGAACTTGAGAATAAGGGTACGAAAGAATCGACCTCTCCGTCAATTTCATTGCCTCGGGTCCTCAACGAGGTTGCCCGATTCATCACTTGCTCTGTGCATACTTCAACAGAGGGTTCCGTAAACTAACAGCCGTTCTGCCTTCCTTCAGACGTTCCTCGAGTGAACATCCCCTAGTCCACCTCCCACTTGCCACCTTTCATATCGCTCTCATGCTCGCCGTCGTCTGGTGCCGCCCGCCGCTTCTCGCCTTCTCTCACATCCTTGCCTCGCACCAACGCCATGCCAATTCGTGAACGGTAACCTGTCGAAAGGCGGTCCCTAGATTCGTGATACGATCATTGGGAGTGTGGAGTTGAACGGCCCCGTCGGCTCATGTGATCCTTTGACAGAGGGGCTGGAAACACCGGTCGATCTCCAAATTATTTCAGCCTTTGAAGGGGTAAATCGGAACGCCGGAATGAGTAGGGACAGTACGACCTCTGAGAACAAACGAACGTTGAGATCAATGAGGTCTGCTGTTCAGTAACACAACATCTGACGTCACTCACTCATTTCTAACTGAGAGAACTTGAATCCGCTTCAAGTTGCTATCAGCCAACGCTACTCATCGTTACAAAACTTGCCTTGCACGTACATGCATGACCGTCCGCCGCCGATAAATGTCATGCTGGTTATCTCTCTTAGTGATGGAGGGATGATAATCCAAAATCTGAAACTGCTCACGTATTTGCGTATACGCCCTGGATCTTCGCCTCCTCAACACTTTCGGGAAGCGCCGCCAACCAACGTTCTGGCTTCCACTCAGCTGCGTCATCTCCCCATATTGATGAATCGCGATTCAAGTTCCAGATATGAAGGAATACGTTTGTATTCTCAGGGATAGTGAGCTCATGAACCTCACGCCCATTGACATCATGGATGGGGGAAGAAAGAGGAAGAACGACATCGCTTTGCGTACTGCTAGACGTAAATATGGAAGGTAAAATAAAGACAGAAGAAGCCACGTACGTTCTCATTACACCAGTGAGCGGCGAGTAACTGAGTTGGCCTTGAGAAATTATCAAAATACGAAAGATGTTTTAACTCACAGTCGCAGAGTTTCGCGACAAACCGCTTCCAAGTAGGGCAAAGAAACGAGGTTATCATACGTGAGCTCCTCGTTGTCTTCACACGCTCCTTTCAGCTCCTCTCTGAGTTTATCTTGAACATCAGGGCGGAGAGAAAGGAGATGCAAAATGCGGGAAAGCGCAGACGACGTCGTCTCTGTTGCCGCAAAAATTAAGGCCCTGAATCGATGTTCTCGTCAGCGTGTGTCCGAGTCCCGATTTATATGCTTACGTCATCTGTGCAAGTAATTCCTCTTCGCTTAATTGACCCTCCTCAGATGCCACTGCATTGGCTTGCACTTCAGTGTATGTCAGGCCTGCGGTTGTAAAATATGGTTCAATTGACGTACTCAGGAGACTAATTATATCCTTGCCATCTCCAACTTGCTTGACAGTGGCACTGTCACCTGATTCCAGTAGCCTCTTCTTTGTCTCATAAATGTCTCTTGCATTTGCATGCATGGTCTCGGTGAGTTCAATCAAACGGTTCAATGGCCTCCAAGGGATGACCTTTCCCATAAATTTCAAGACTTTGGGGTTGAAAATCTTCGCAACGTAAGGAAACAAGTTACGTGATACAACGAGAGAAGGAAAGGTGCCCCTAAGATCAGGTGAGGTCAGTGTTGCCCGAGTCATCCCAGTTTCATACGCACGCTAAATCCTTGAGAGTACGTCCATAAGTGTCATCTTTGCCCTCAAAGGTACCAAAAGAATATCCCAGTCCAGCTTGTCCAATAAGTTCTAGTGCGGTCTGGCGCATCCATTGAACGACGTCGATCTCTTGCGGGCCATTCGCTACCATGGGCTCAATTTTCTCTCGAAGCTGCCAGCGGGTTACTCAAGCATGGGTACGCGGATATGCGCCTCAGATAGTACCTGTCGCACGACCCCATAAAAAATGGGGATCATATATCGCATATGTTTGATGTTGAAGACGGGGTTCAATAATTTCCGTTGCCTACCATGGTGATTACCTGAAAGGATGTCATTCAAATACGCGGATGGTTTGGAGACACAGCTGCCCACCTGATGTCGAAAAGAGCGCTGGTCCAAATATCTGCATATTCCCTCTACAGAGAACTGTGTCAACGGCAATGTTGAAAGGAATATACATACTCAAGGAAAGCGTCGGTTTCCTCGAAGATAGCTTGATCTTTGATAACGATATTATTGCAGGCCTTGGGGTCAGAGACCACGAGCTGTATATCCTGTGCAATTATGGACCCATTATCTCCACCGACCGTGAGATCCTATAAAGGATATTGCCTACCCCAAAGAAGCCGTAAATGCGGGCCACCCTCCCATGGTTTTGGTATAACCCTTCGTGAAAGTCATAGGCATAGGTATCGAACATTTGCCGCCAGTGGCCTTCAGGCACAATTAGTCTGGGTCTCGGTCCCTTGGCATACAAAGTCCTTACCCCAGATAAGCGATGGGTTCGAGGGTCCTGGTATCTTCCAAAGGCATCGCTGTCTCAACCGATGCCTGACTATGGTGAAAAAAACTGCGCCTGTGGCGGCAAAAAGAGAATAAACAGCGAATTGGAAAACTGTATGCATGTGGGGGAGGTCGTTGCTTCAGAGAAGCAGAGAGAGTCGGCCTATATATTCTGCAAAAAATGGCGTTTAGTGGGATTATCGTGGCCAAGGATACCAACTGACGAGCTCTTGATGACCGATCGGTGTTCCGAGTGATGGGCAATAGAACTGAGATGTGGGGTTATGTTATTATTGGGAGTCGAGGATCGGAGTTAGTCCGATCAATTGTCGTACACGTGCCATTCAGAGTAACAGCGTTTCCGCTACGAAGCGACCCACGGTAGATTGGGAAAGGTGTGTGCCAATCATAGAACATCTGCTTGCCGTAATGGGGATATGCCAGTGCGACTCAACGGTCGGCATAAATCTGTGACCATGGACTCCGCGGCCGCGTGGGGTCTCGAAGCCTCGCACTTGGGTGGGTCTAGCCGAGCTATTTTCGCGAGTACGGCGTGATGGAAGGTCGTCCTCCTCGTGATCAGAGTAGTGATTTTTCGGGGTGGGCCAAATACATACAAGGAAAGGAGATCTCTCGTTAAGGCTCCTGAAAGAAAGCAGTTAGAATGGCATTATAACATAAACAACGACGATGCTACTACGGGTTCTCTTTCTGCATGTGGGGCAGTTGACCTGGACGGAAATGCCTCGACCAATGCCGCGTCCATCCCACATACGTGTACAGCACCACCTCTTGCCGAATGATCAAATCCAGCTTATCCCAGACGTGTTCTTGCGGGGCATCTCTCCGAATGAGTAAAGTCTGTATTGTCACGGCATTCATAGTAATAATAGTACAACAACCGTTATCCTGCGATTCATCCAGGAGGAATTTCCTTTGTCTTCCTGTCAATTGTCCGTGGACCACGTCCTCGATATCACCGTCGTAGAAACTCTTGGTCTCAGTGTCCCTCCACGCAGTTTCCAATCTTTCCAGAGCTGCTATGCGCTGAGAAAAGGGTAATGGATCGTGGAGACCTGATCTGAGATGAATAAGATACGGAGGAACGGAGAGTGAATGGCGGTGTGATTGATTGAGCTGTCGTAAAGAACGCTGGTGGAGTCTGAACTGTGTTATGGAGGCGCAGATAAGGGAAATAGTTCAACTAGAACTTCACTAAGAAGAGATAGGAGAGGAGTACTAGTCAACTTGCCACCGGTCCAAGTTTTTTTGCGTCGGTTATGAAAAGCTGGTCAAGAACGGAGCAAAAGTGTTGATTGCACACCAGATGGTGACAACGCGGGAGAGTTGACAATAATTAGCGCTGGTACAGATGTGTCCTATTGAGATTACATCTTATCAGGCGATTTGCCACCAATCAGATCAGAACTCCGGCGCTTGGAAGTAACGTGACCCCTTTTTCCCTCAAATTTTGGGGGTTTCGTAATCGACGAACAAACTGAGTCCTGCCGCGTGCGTTCAGCACTGATTCCTGTACTCCATGAGTTAAACTAAATCCTCGCCTCACCACTCCTTACAGCTGTTGGAAACGGTGTATTGGCATTTTTTTTCTTTCAGAAAACGCCGGTCAGCCCGAGACCTCAAACTAATCTCAGTTCAGTTTTCAATTGTACGGAAACTACGAGTACACTGCTCATGTGAAGTTCCTTCCGACTTTCACTATTTTTTTTTTAGACTGCATATCCATCATTCTTGGGCCTAGGGCACCAGTGGTCTGTGCTTCATTCAATCCTGATAATCAGGACCTGCGACGGAATCAGTGGAAGGGATCAGAACCGAGATTGCGATGGATGTACACGGCCACGAGTCACGACCGGAACTTACGGATGGGTGGCACCACGTGTAGGCCGATCATAGCTTTACCTTCACCCGGCTGCGAGCTCGAAGCCCTTAGTACCTTTTGGCGGCCAGGTCGCAGCTGCTACTCATACCCACACCTGTGCACGACAGAAAGCATCGCCATGATATCCCAGTCGTTGGCTGGCCCTTGCCAGCACTGATTCATTCAAAGATACCCTCTGAAGCGAGATGAGAATATTATGAGCTGCGTCTCTCGTGAGGCGATAGTGAATAATCAATAAGTGGTAGAGATAACGGTCGTACTACAGTAGTAAATCAGGAAAATGGCGACGCCAAATACATGTAGGGCTCGGCCCGTCGTCATAGCAGCAGAAGCAATCTCCCACTTCAATCCCTTCTTCCGACAGTCCTTCTTTCCAGCAGGACCCACTTGCACTCCTATCAGTTTCTCACAACATGGGCTCTGGGGTCTCGGTCGTGTTTCGCGGCTGTCGAGATCTACGAATGTTCTCGACGACAGGCCCCCATCTAATTATATCCCCCGAGATATATTCCAAGGCAGTAATGGTCATGCATGAAATGATTGAGCTATAAGACAGTGATGGCGTACTAGTCATCGACATTTCTACGAATCGCAACGCACCCTTTATGCTTTGCCACAATATTTTGCTTTTCGGGCCCCAGATACAAGGCAAAGGCAAGCAAATCCATGAGGTGCTCTATTTTTCCACGCTCGGACTTGGACTCTTTCCGATCAGCATGATGAAGACGGAGTAGTGCAAGTGCAGCACTTGTGAAAGATTTGTCCACACAGTCTGGGCGGGCCATAGTGATACAAGTACTAGAATCGGTTTCAATGCGAGAACGGAGGAATCTCGAGAAAAGAATTCAGAGGAATGGCGTCTCATCGATCTCATCTCTCATCGATTCCGCAAATTGCCGCCACATAAACTCTGGCAGCAAGGGGCGCTCTTTCTACCCTCACACCGTCCTCACCGCTCTCACTCTCCTTTTTCGCGACCATGGCGTCTACATCCATGAATCGTGATGTCGACCGTGACCTCGAAGCTCAAGAGGGCATATTGCAACCCCTTGGTGCGGCATCTTACCATCTTCCTCGCTACGAGCCCAAGACCGGAAAATGCTAATTTCTCCTAAAAGATTTCGACCTCGGAGGGAGAAACATTCATGATACGGAAGGCGAATCTGGTCGGGCGTTAACAACGTCAGCCAGTCAAGAAGTCAAGCCTAACGGGAGTCCAGTTGTTTCCCCAACTACAGGTGCGGCCTCTATTCTGCTGCACCGTGCGCATCTCAAATCAGACTTCCTAACTGATACCTTCATCAACAGTAGGCGGTGAAGGCAAAGCTCATGACGCGCAATCCGGCCATGTTGGTGTTATTGGACAAACGCCAACACAAGTGGAACAGGGCGAGACTCAGGGTGGTGCCCAAACTCGGGCAACACCTGGGGTCGACCCCAACTCTGGTGTGTATTCTTCAATGCGCCTCGGAGGTCACAACAACCTGACGTTGATGACCAGCGATCGATAACTCATCCCCAGTTGACGATGTCCCCCCTAACGTTGGTCCTAACAGTGAGCCCCTCGAAAGGCGGATGATAGGCGATTTTGACGGCAGCGCTAACGCCCTCTGGACACTTTACGGAAAAGAAGCCGAGAGCCATGACAAATCACAGATTCAAACTCTGAAGGAAGACATGGACGGCGTCCTCATATTTGTCAGTTTACATTTTGTCATCCTTACCATGGACACGATCACACTGATGCGCAATCCACAGGCCGGTCTTTTTTCTGCTGCCCTCACAGCGTTCATAATCGATAGCAAACAGAGCTCGAAACCGAGCCCATCGGATCAGATGGTGTACTATCTCCAACAAAATGTTGCTATCCTATCCCAGATCTCCCAACAACTCTCCTTCATAGCTCCACAGTTGGTCATTCCTACCACATTTCCACCGCCTTTCCCTGCTTTCAGTCCATCTTCATCCAATGTCCGTGTGAATGCGTTTTGGTTCATGGCTCTCGCCTTCAGTCTCTGCAGCACTCCTCGCGATACTTGTCCAGCAATGGGTACGGGATTACGTGCAAGTCTTTCAGCGATATGGCGACCCTCTGAAGAGTGCCCGGATTCGACAATACTTGTATGAAGGATGCGATCGATGGTACATGCCTGTCGTGGCAGAGTCCGTACCTGGTCTCCTTCATGTCTCCCTCTTCCTGTTCTTCATAGGGCTTGGCGACTTCGTAATGAACATCAACACAACGGTCGGGCTCAGTACCACGATCCCCATTGGGATCAGCGGGTTAATATACATCCTCACAATTTTTGCGCCTGTGATATATCCGCAGTCACCATACCAGAACTCATTCTCGGGAGTTGTCTGGTATATCATCCAGAAATCGAAACTGTTTGGCCGGAGATTCAGAGATCGGGATGGAGAATCGAAGTTTGTCAGCACAAATATGACACAAGGACAGATGTAACTTGCGATGGAAGAGACTGAGGATCGCAAGGCCCGGGACGCACGGGGGATTTGGTGGCTATTAGACAACCTGACAGAAGATGGTGAGATGGAATCGTTTTCGGTGGTGATGCCTGGCTCGTTCAAATGGAGAATGGGGTCTCGAAGTGTGGAAGAATGTGTCGGAGATCACGGACGACACGAGCTAGAGCACCGATCTGAAAGAGCTTTCTACGACACAACCCACAGATGCGAGTCTCCACGCTGCCCTTCCAGTTGTTGCCCAACCTTCCCCACGGTTCAGAACGATCCCCGAGCCCGTCACCCCGATCTTTAGGCTGTTCAGGATATGCACCGCAAGTCGTCCTCCCGCGAGTCCAATGACATCCCTACCAGTACAACACGCACCTAACATTCGTCTTCCTATCGTCCCTATGTCGAGGAGTATCATGCGTAGGCTTAGCAGGCGTGCGCCCCACATGTTCGACGCTTGCAAGAACCGTGCTCTTTTCGCAAGTGATGAACTATGGCGGAGGCGGGCGCGCGCATGTGTCGAGGCCACGACGTTGCTTGTATGCTATGCCGGTGCCGAATTTAGCTCGTTTGAAGACGTCGTGAGAACGCTTGGAGAGATCGGCGACTTCGAAAAGACACGCGAGTCTTGGGTAGCGGGAAGGGACCAATTGTTCGTGCTTCGCTGGACATTTCTTTCAATTATGGCCATTCGACGGATGCTGAGTGGCAACGAGTTGATCAAGGAGGATGCGAGGTCGGCCATCGAATCTTTCGCAGCAATGCGAACTGGATCCGGCCATCAAGACGAAGTCGCAGAGAAGAATGCTCAAGAAATGGAGGAGATCCTCATCAACCTATGGTGGCTTGAACTACGCACCTTCTGCCAAGAACATGAATTCGTCAATTCCAAGAAAATACTAGAGCGCTGTGCCAACCACAGGCCTCAGATATCAAAGCTAGACATCGCTGAAATCGAAACTGGTCGCTTGGCCGTGGGATTGGTCGATTCCAAGATATCCACTCTTCGAGAGAGGTTTCACAGAGACAGCCACAACATTACTCAACAATTCCCCGGTGTCCAATTCGATATTCCCGGTTCAGATCCAGCGCAAGATGCTGATCAATATTTCGATTCGCTCAGCACTCCTCTCAGTTTTCGATTTATATCCCCTTGCAAGATCGTGAGAAATTTTCATCAGTACAACTACGACCCGCTTTTCAACTACCTGATGAATCGTAGGAGAACATTTACCGAAGAGTGCTTGTCTTTACCACAAAATCTAACGAATTTACTGCGACGACAGCTGTGGCGTCTCCAAGATCTCCGTGATGGTGGTGGGCTTGGCTTCACCGTCGAACTTTTCCTCGTTGCCCTCAACCAACTATTTTTCGCATCCCCGCCCCAGGATTCCCACTCTGCGCTATACGTCGCCACATTTCGGGTTATTACATCTGACTGGAGCGAGTACAAGCACTCCCTTGGCACACAAAAAGTCCTTCTTGATGCAGTTGCGTCCAACCAAGGCATCGTTCATCGATTTAATTACCCGACGTATATCACGGATGAGCTGTTGTCGTTTTTGGGTCGTTTTCTCGAAGGACAGACAGGCCCACATATTGAGAACGCTATGCAGCAGCTTTCACTTCCAGATAATCGCCCCGGAATTCAGGAGTTCCGTGCCAAAGCACTATGAGTTATCTCCCGGTTCCAGCATGAGGCCCCATCCTCCTTGTGATCCCTTTCCTTCATTGTATCTCCCCTCCGTTCAGTTACGTGGACACGCCTCTTGTCTTCCTGTCATTACCCCTCTGGATGTAATAGCACCTTCGCGGTATCTGGCACCGACAACATATTAGCCTCCTTCCTTCCCAAACACGAACATAATCATAATTCCTTGTATTTTATCCCAGTTTTCCTCGTAGTCAGGGCTCTGATGATCGGGAGATAGCATAATGTATTATACAACGCACGCGCACCGGTTATTTTCCTACAATCCCTTGCATTTGTCACACGGAGTGTGAGACGCCAAATTTCTCCATGTCTTGGTGGGTGCGCCTCAAGATAGGCACACAAATTGTGCCATGAGGCATACCCTTTTGCTTCTTTGAACGCCAATTACAGTATGATATATTTATCCTCTGATTTACTGACTACGCCTGGACCCCTGGCCTTGGGCCCCCACATTCAGGCCCCCGACTACCTGCTGTCGTCTCTGTGACCATGGCATTTGTGTTTCCGTTAAACCTCTTGATGGGATGCAACTTTAAAAAGTCTGCATCATTTCGTTCATTGGATCTTTGGTCTCCATTCTCTTAACTTCTCTTCCATTGGGTCATGGACTTATCTGCCAAGCCGGATGAACAGAAGGCGGGGAGACCTATATGTACCTATTGCAACTCCTCTACCCTCCGGGGTGTACGTTATTCCGAGACGCGCTTGGATGGCAACTTCCTGCGCATGACGCTGCGAAATCAGCTTTGGGAGCTTGAAATATTTTCTCTTTACATTTGCGTTTCTCCCGCATTTCTACTGCCAGCGGTTCTGGTGCTTGTCCTCTCCAGAGCGTCCCTAGCTAGTCCAAATACCCATACTTTGAGGAGCTAAGTCGTGATGACTGAGCAAGAGAGTTCGAAGGGTGCTTGAAGGAGATGAGAACAGAGGCCGGGTTCCCGAGTACTTGAGAACGCGCAAGGGGATGAAACGAAAGAAGCGGGGATGCCAGTGTGTTGGCGTCAACACTAGTGGGAAACTTGGGATGTTGGCGAAGCGGAGACGGTTGGCGTTTGGTGAGGCGAGGTTCGATGGTGGTGGCGTGAGACGATGGCGATACCGAGAGACGATGGCGAAAGTGATGGTGAAGGTGATGGCGATGGCGATGGCGAAGGCAAGCACAAATACAGAAAGCGAAGATCAGAAAGACGGCTGCGGCTCAGCAGGCTCGCAAGGTCGTCGGACAGTTGGACGGTTGAAAACACACAGAGAGAAAGAAGAGGGAATCAGGCTGCAGTTGCCTAGCTTCTAGATGAAGCCAGATGCGGGATTGTTATACACAGAGTGAGGCCGATACAGGACAGGTACTCTACATGCAGAAGTAAGTAAGTGGAAGTGGGGGAAAAGTAAGAGACGAACTTCTAGGAGATGCTGCCGGCGACAGGCCCGTGACGTGGCGTCATATGCAATGAAAAGTAGTCTTCGAATACTGAAAATTTTAATCGAATTGTCGTGAGGTGCTCAACATCAAGCGCAATGACAACGGGGGTGAGGAACGGTGCGGCAATACTTGGGGGTAAAGTCTAAATCAAAAGGGGCAAACGTGGAATGGAGAGCGGACAAGTCCAAATTGAAAGAGGGCAGAAAACATACACAATAAAACCAAGTAATCCTATATACATCCTAAAATCCTTCCAAAAACCTGAGGAGTCCAGACCAAGGGACGGTCGGTGAGGGGCAGCATGAGATGCATGCTATGTGGAACGACAGTCTTCTCAAGGTTTGATGTTAGCCAATGCAATGTGAGCGATCCGCGCGTCTTCAGCTGTGAGGGTTTGGTGTGTGATGAGCAGGGCAGATTGACTGTTTGAGGACAGGCTTCGATCTGTTGACAACGAGGGTGGAGAACGGGAGCGATGAGAAAACTTCCCCTGGAATTCAAACAATCTCACGTCTGGCCTCTTATCAGTTCATCTCTAGTGACCCACTGTACACTGTATTGCAAGTAAATGACCACTCCTGGCCCGCCAGTTTGGTTGGTACAACCTAGATAATAGGGTAACTCAGATTTAGATTTAGAATGCATCTGCATTCTGCCGCTTGTCCCAACTTGTGTTGCTGCGGTCCAGTTCAGGCCTGAACCGGACCGCGGCAACCCTACCTTGGAGTCCGACTCCCAAGCCACGGAGCAACGTTTTTCGGTTTTCCAGACCAAGGGACGGTCGGTGAGGGGCAGCATGAGATGCATGCTATGTGGAACGACAGTCTTCTCAAGGTTTGATGTTAGCCAATGCAATGTGAGCGATCCGCGCGTCTTCAGCTGTGAGGGTTT
>Ga0307509_10006880_pt1 | contig 15121 bp, 16 predicted proteins | sample 10_EM_MG_FD_202245 | JGI IMG/M metagenome (GOLD analysis project Ga0307509, IMG submission 202245) | Populus trichocarpa ectomycorrhiza microbial communities from riparian zone in the Pacific Northwest, United States - 10_EM | ecosystem: Host-associated > Plants > Roots > Unclassified | place...
CGACGAAGGCGCCTTCGAGGGTACACCGCTTCGTGCCACAGAAGAAGCTTGCACGCGAGATCCAGGGACCGATGGTTCGGGGCTGCTGCTGCTGGTTCGAGACGCCGGCTTGCTCTGCGCAGCAGTGGGCGTCGTCGAGCGCAACGTGTCCTTTCCCTTTCCCGGCTGTCCACGGGGGAGTCTTGAGACGCTGCGGTCATCATCATCCTCTCCGGCGCCTGTGGGTGGATTCCCGGTCGTTGCCTGGCCGAGAGCACCGGTTCCTGGGCCTTGTCGTGGAACAATCACCTCTGTGGGGGATCCATCTCCGGACCCTATCTTCAACTGCTATTTGTTCGATGAAATTATTTTATCGGTCGCGCTGGACGGGCCGCTCACACGTGGGTTGGGTGACTGAGCATGTCCCAAGTTGATAGATGGAAGTTGGGGGGTCGGGGTCTTAGTCGGCGGCGTCCTCTGGCTTCCTGCGGCAGAATCGACGGTAGGTAGAGTGAGTTCTGGCATTTGAAATTCGTCATTGATGGCCGCTAAGGTGCGCGATCAGTGGGCAATGAGCTATGCGAGGCAGTGTACCACTACTGTACTAGAATGACTTACGAAGATTGGTGCTAAAAGCATATAGGGCTGATAGCCGACGTATGGTTGTGCATGCGCGCGGTTGGGTGAAAATGTTCCTTATGTGAGTGTCCACGCTACGACGCGCAGTTCGGCCTACTCGGTCAACCGCCTGTGAAAGTGATTCTCAGACGCGATCCCCTTCTGAGTCTGGTCTGGAACAGAAAAAGTGACTGGAACCACAATGGTGGTAGGGACACCGGTACCGGTTCAAAGTATTGGGGTCATAGCCTTGGGCGCTACTGTCGAGCCCCATGATACGGCATGAGGCGGGGGTTAGCCCCGCGCCAAAACTGAAACGAGGGTGCTCATGATAGTGTGGGACCGTTGAAGCCTACCTTTTCGAGATCGCTGCCGGAGATCTCGCTGATAGCGTCCGGTGAGATGAACGCCAGGTAAGCGGTGCTTAGAAGCGGAAGCATGAGATGCTTCGAAAGCACGTCTGCCGATTGCTTAGGTCCAATGGAAAATGTCTCCCATCTCCATTTGAAAGAGTCTCCATGGAGGTCAATGGCTAGGTCCTGAAAAACCCCTGTGAGAGCCCGAAAGGTGAGCAAGGAGGTCCACCATACTGAATAACGGGACGTTATCACGTCGAAAGATAGGTCGCCGATCACGCGGGGAGAATGCATGTCAACGAGAAACTGTAAGACCTGATCAAGCCAGCTATCATCCCCAAATTGTGGAAGATGGTTTGGAGAGTTGTTGACATTCAGCGTTGACCACCGGCGAATTAATTGTTGCCTCGACAAGACTGTAAGGGGACATCAATGCGCGGTAATGAAAAGGGGTGTGGATGGTACTCACCCTCAACCCATACGGTCTTAGTGTCTGTTATCAAGAAGACGCATGATTGATCGGAAAAAGATGAGTGTAGTTTCTACTGGGGAACGTCCAAAGACGTCGAGCATGCCATAATTTTACCATAACAGAGGACGAACCATAAGGTATGGAACAGACTTTTCATTGTCAATCTTTACGAGCCACTCCTTTGATAGGAGATGTGCTGAGTGTTCCTGTGGAGGATCAGCGTGAATATGAATGTTCCTTGAAGAAAGGATATGCTGAACCTCCTTGAACTCGCTCATTGAACCTGGAAGACGCGAATTAGCAAAGCCACAATGATGGCGGCCACGTCAGCCACTCAGCGCTCCCCACTCGCAATTACGGCCACCACCGTGGGAATCCATACGACTCGTACGAGGATCACAGTTCCCATCCCACCGTTATCTCAGTCCTCGTCCTCTGTCCGTCTCAAGTTCGTTATCTGAGGGACATGCGAGACAATGTCTCGGGAAACTCGCCAACTTATCACCCTTCTTATGAATTCCCAGGAGTCGACGAAATCCCCTCATACCCTGCTCTCCCCGTCCCCACCGGCTCAAAGCCCACTCCTTCGAGCGACTTCCCTATATGTCGCCTTGTAGTGCAAGAAGGAAGATTTATCTCGCAAAAGCGGCGCCTTGCCGTCATCGATGGCTATTCAGAGGTCCAATTTGGGCGGGACGCGTCACCCGCTGGCGCCAACACTCCGAGGATCCGACTTAAGGACATGGAAGTCTCCAAGCTTCACGCTACACTCTTTTGGGACGCTGAGCGAGCAGAATGGGCAGTTGTGGACATGGGATCGAAGCATGGGACGTTTGTCGGGTCCGGCCAGGATACGAATCGTGTGAGGATATCCGCGTCTCGGGTGGCCAGCATGCCCAAACGGTTGAAGCATTTGGACAGGCTGTCGCTCGGTGGTACGACGTTTGTGGTGCACATTCACGAGAATCGTCTCCCTTGTTCCGACTGTTCTGCATCCGGACAGGGTACTGACGATATAATTCCACTGTTTTCCCATCAGAGGGAGAGTGGCGGGACTATCGCACAAGCTGATCGGGGCCAGAAACGCGCTGCGGATCCCTCAGATGACGTACCACGCAACGCGAAGAGAGCACTAGCATCGCTGAAGCAATGTTTGCTAAGCCGACCTGGAGGTTTCGTTCCGACTGCGTCCCCACACGATGAACCAACTCACACATCTAATCACGAGGCCATGCGAGGGTATGGGACGACCACAGCGACTGGATCGCACCGGGGGTTGACCCCTTCACCCGCACCTCGCGTTGCCAGTAAAAGGACGGCGTCCCAAGAACCGTCACGGTTCGTGCCAATTGTGAAAGGCGAGGAGGGTAGTATCGCCTCGGAAGCTGCAAGCGGCGGCGACAGGGCCAAGCGACGGCTAAAGACACGGGATGCAAGTCATTAATGATTTAATTCGGCTTGATCGGTCGGTCGCGAGCACTGTAACTTATGATGATACCTACACTTTTGTACGTCACGCGAGTGTGACGCGTGGCGTGGACGCGTTATTTGAGGTTGTTATTTTATAGATCACGTGCGTAGTTGGAAGAAAGTTGTGTGTCCCAAAAAGCGAATCAAATCGAGGCGCGTCCAAAGTTGTTGTTGTGAACACAACCAGCGGCTGGCCTCGTCCACATCGCTTGCTTTTCTTCCGACCACCGTCTTGTGGTCTCTCCTCATCCATATTATCGGGCCCATCCTTCTCCACCTTTCTCTCTACCTCTCCCATCTTACCCCGTCTGCTCTCTCTCTCCTTCCATCATCATACTGGCCCTGTTCATTTCTCTTTATCCTGTCTCTTTTCTAAGTTTTGTCATTTAACAATCATCTTTACTTCTCTATTTCCTCCTCTAAGGAACCTAGATGGCTCATCGTGTATGACATTCGCTCCTCACATTCTTTCGTCGCCACATACTCACACGCGCTTTGCCACATGTCTTGGTTCGTTAGCTACCATTGCGAAACCGGACTGGTATCCAACGCCCCAAGAACCTAGACGAGAATGCAACTAGCAAATTACGGCAGGCTGTCGGTACATCTTTACCGGGCGGCATGCGGAGTAGTGTTTCTGCTGTGAATACTTTGAAGACGAGCGGCGTTCAGCGTCCCGCTCTTGGTGAGGTTGCCGTCAACCGCAAGGTACGCCTTCTCTTGTGTGTCTTGTTACGTGTCAAACTCTTATTCTCGTGTGAAGAACTCCAAGTTGAAACTCAACAAGGACAAGGCTCCGGAAGTTGGTCAGAAGCGCACACGGTCATCCTCGATCGCGGATGGTCCACAGCGGGTTCCTTTAGCTGCCAAACCTACCGTTCCTGAGCAAACCACTGTGACCGGGACACGTAGCACGTTACCTCAGCGACCTCCCCTAGTTCCGACTCTACCTCCTCAGCGTGTTTTCTCTCCGCCCAAGCCTACCGCGTTACACCTGGATGGGGTCGCCTGCCTGAATGGACCAGATGATGATATGGACGTCGAGGAGGTGCATTGTACTAAACGCGACTCGATGGATGACGTCGTCGTTGTCGATGATGAGGAGCTCGAGGACATGATTGATGAGCAGGACCGCGCAGAAGTGGTTGAAAATCTCGTTGCCGACGAAGAAGCAGAGTACATCTGGCCCGAGTCATCACCGAATCATGCTGCCAAGTATCAACGTGAAGTGGATGAGGTGCGCGCGAGGTTCGACGCAGAAGATGAAGAATACGATGCCACGATGTGCTCAGATTACGCCGAGGAGATTTTCCGCTACATGAGTGACCTGGAGGTGAGGTTCTCTTTTAAGCGCTCTTTATTACACCGTGCTTAGACCAAAAAAGGACACCATCATGCCCACACCAACTTACATGGACGCTCAGAATGAGATTACCTGGAGCATGCGCCAAACCCTTGTTGATTGGCTTCTGCAAGTTCACCTTCGCTATCACATGCTTCCCGAGACTCTATGGATTGCCGTCAACATTGTCGACCGCTTCTTGTCTCACCGCACGGTGTCTCTGATCAAACTCCAACTCGTTGGCGTCACTGCCATGTTTATCGCGTCAAAATACGAGGAGATCCTTGCGCCATCTGCGGAAGAATTCGTCTTTATGACCGAGAATGGTTACTCAAAAGAGGAAATCCTCAAGGGAGAGCGGATCGTGTTACAGACTCTCGAGTTCAACGTCTCTCACTACTGCTCTCCGTACAGCTGGATGCGTAAGATCAGTCATGCGGACGACTACGATATCCAAACACGAACGCTGAGCAAGTTCCTCGCCGAAGTGACGTTGCTAGACCACCGGTTCCTGCGCGTTAAGCCAAGTATGACCGCAGCAATTGGTATGTACACGGCGCGAAAGATGTTGGGGGGAGACTGGGTGAGCGGTCCCGTTCGAGCATCAATGTGTCACGTGTTCATTAACCTTGTCGCATCAGAACGACGCGTTCGTTTTCTATTCTGGTTTCACCGAAGAGCAATTAGAGCCTGGATACCATATGCTCTTGGAGAAGATCACGGAACCCGGCTTCGACAAGTTGTACTTGTACAAGAAGTATGCGCACAAGAAGTTCCTCAAGGCAGCTGTGTATGCCCTCGAAAAGGCTCGGGAGCAAGTCAATCAAGGCGAAGGCATGGTCCTAGCGTGATTCACGTCTAGCCTGGCTGTTCGAAATATTCTCAATCTCATACCCTCAAATTGTCCATATCTCATCTCCCGCATGCATTTTCATATATCGAGTATTGAACCCTGGCCCACTTGTTGAAGCCTACCCTCGTCACTGTTTCGGTTTTCTCGCCTTGTCAAGCTTTCAAGTCCTTTGTGCGGTTCAGACGCCTTGTGCAATTACAATCCATACAATCAAACCATGCATCCCATGCAACCGCCCTTTCCCCATCATGTCACCCTTGCTCTCTTCGCTATTGGATCTTCATCGCACGGCTGTTTTGCATTCGTACATCACCCCGCTGTAGCGCTTTTTTGCGTCTGCCGCCACTTGCGCAGTCATGCTCTTTGGTTCGCGAGTGGGGATAGTCCTTGTCGTCATCGGATATGTTTTTGTTTTTCCGGCGTTGCTATGCTTCTGCGATAAGTCCTACTCCCTTCTATTGACTTTCCTTCCCAGCCATACCCGCGATAAATGTCGACGGTTATCTATGTGTCCTACCGATCTAAACAAGTTCTTCCAGTGTCTTTGCTTTGTCAATCCACATTACACTTCCTGTTCTATTACTTGTAGTTTTTCCCGCTATTCTCTTCATCCGATATCCTCATTGCAATGTGTTTTCCTTTTTCACTTTCTCATTCCTCTTGTTTGCCTTCCCTTTGGGACACATTTACAGAACACTGAGGATGTATGCATACTCGCCAACATTGATGTATATACATCCGCGCTGAGCGCCATCTCCACTGCCTCGGCTTATTTATTCATCAGATCACCTGATTTTGTCGCACCACGTGGATTTTGCGGGCGAAATTGATCCGGAATTCGGAAATCACATGCGACGTTTCCGTAACCACTTTCGCATTTGAGAAAATCCCGATGACCGTACTTGCACACCACTCTTTCTCCCCTCACAAATGGCTCTATCTTTCAAGGGACACGTAGTTGTTGTTACCGGCGCTGGTGGCGGTCTTGGAAGAGCGTCAGTTTTTCCCTCTGTCGGTATAGCCTAACGTCGTACAAACCAGTGATTCACCTGCAGGTACTCTCTGCTGTACGGTTCACGCGGGGCGAACGTCGTAGTAAACGATTTCAACAAGGAGGCGGCACAAAAGGTCGTCGATGAGATCAACGCAGGTGCGTTAAGCTCCGTGTTTCGGACAAGTGCCGCGTTTCATGGTCGTAGGTGGTGTCGGAAGAGCCGTTGTGAACAATTCTTCTGTGACGGACGGTGCTGCGGTGATCAAGACAGCGCTAGATACATTTGGTGGCGTCACTATTCTCATCAACAATGCAGGGATCCTGAGGGACAAAGGGTTTGGCATCATCTCCACCGCACTGAGAAGCTCCGGAATAATCTAATCACGTATGACGATTAGTTTCAGGAACATGACCGATAGGGAATGGGACCAAATCCAAGACGTACACCTCAAGGGCGCGTACTCCTGCACCCACGCCGCCTGGCCCGTCTTCCGCAAGCAGAAATTCGGTCGGGTTGTTAACACCGCCAGTGCTGCAGGATTATTCGGTAAGGGAATATCGATACGCATTGTTTCTGGTATTCCTGGAGTCTTACTTCCGTAGGTAATTTTGGTCAGGCTAATTATAGCGCGGCGAAGATGGGTCTTGTTGCCTTCACCAAGACGCTTGCACGAGAGGGCGCCAAATATAACATCAGAGCCAACGCTATTGCACCCGCGAGTATTCCTTTCGTATTCCCGGTTCTACTCCTCTCATCTTGCGCTTAGATCGCTGCCTCTGCTATGACTGCCACTATTATGCCACAAGAGATGTTGCAGCATTTCGGCGTATGTGCTCTCCGACAATACGTCATTTACGTTTTCTTATTGCTGGTCGCAGCCCGAATACGTTGCACCTCTGGTTGCTGCTCTCACCCATCCGGATGGGCCTGACGCTAGCGGAAAGGTATTCGTCCTCGGTGCCGGTTACGTCTCCGAAATCCGATGGGAGCGCAGCAGAGGTGTGGTTTTTAAGACTGACGGTAGCTTCACCCCCTCAGCCGTGAGTGCACCCCTTCATCTGTCTTGGTACTCCTTTGACGCTTGCACGTTTACACAGGTAAAGCAACGATGGGCAGAACTCACAAATTTCACGAATCCAGAATAGTGAGTACTAGGGCCTACCAACTATTATCGGAGTTGACATTGGGCTGTGCAGTCCACAGAGCATGACTGACGTGAATATCGTGGAGAAACTAGAACAGTCAAAATCTCTCCCTTCAAACGCTCAGGCTTCGCCCGAGGTCCGCTTCGATGGTCAGACCGTCATCGTTACCGGCGCTGGTGGTGGGCTTGGCCGCTCTTACGCTTTGATGTTTGCGCGACTCGGCGCCAATGTGGTTGTTAACGATGTGAGCGAGAAGGGATCTCAGGCGGTAGTAGATGAGATCATCAAGGGTGAGTGTATTCAACTAGCCGATTGTCCAGGTAGCGGCGCTCACATTCTCTACAGGTGGTGGTTCCGCAGTACCTGCGGTGTGCTCTGCAGAGGATGGAGATGCGATAGTGAAAGTTGCCTTAGATCGATTCGGTGCTGTGCACGTGCTTATCGCGAATGCCGGTATTCTTCGCGACAAATCATTCACGGCGATGGGTGAAAAGGAATGGGACCAAGTCATTGCGGTTCATCTTAGGTATGCGTCCCTTAATCCCTGTTCAGCTGTTTGCTGAGACAGTGTAGGGGCACATATAAGGTTACTATTCAATTCACTAACCATAGCAGGGGTGCTTATTCCGCATGCAGTGTGCCAAGGCTGTGTGGCCCATCTTCCACAAACAGAGATATGGCCGTATTTTGACCACTGCGTCCGGTGTTGGAATTTGTACGTATTCATTTTTTGGCGCGGGCGCACTTCCTAAGCAGGACATCAGACGGCAATTTTGGCCAGGCAAATTACTCGACGGCCAAAGCTGCGATCATAGGCTTTACCCGAGCCATTGCCATCGAAGGAAAGAAGTACAATATTTTTGCCAATGTTCTAGCACCGTCGGCTGGCACCGCAATGACGCAGACGATCTGGTAAGTTGGCCTGCGCCTTGGCCACCCATTATTTCCCTCATTAGTCTCCAGGCCGCAAGAAATGGTTGATGCTTTCAAGGTCGGGCATTCAAGAGACCCGGGACTGGACATAAGCTGATGATTTTCGCAGCCTGACTTCGTTGCACCTGTGGTTGGCTATCTCGTTAGCAAAGGTTTGTTGTTCCAACTATTTCTGCACGCACATCTGACTGCTTCCTTCAGATAATGACGAAACGACTGGTTCCTTATTCGAGGTTTCGGGCGGATGGGCGGCACAAGTACGCTGGCAGCAAGCAGGCGGTCACGGATTCCCAATCAACAAAGTGTTGTCTCCTGAAGACGTCATTTCAAAGTGGAATAATATCACGAATTTCGGTCAGTTTCTATTCCGGACATCCTCGTGTTAGCCTCATGCTTGTTGCGCAGATGACGGACGTACGACGAATCCAGCGAGTACACAGGAAGGCATGGAGCGGGTACGTCATCTATCTGACATAAATGACGCAATTCTGAACTTAGTTTTGCAGCTCGTTGAGAATTTCACCAATAGGGCCGACGAAACAGGAAGTGGAAACAAACCAGAGGAGGAACGTTACTTTGACCCCGAGGACTCAGAACTTGTGAAAGATGCAAAGCGGCTCATCCCTGAGCCTGTAGAATTCGAGTATGACGAGCGAGACGTCATCGTTTATAATATGGGGGTAGGCGCGACGGAGAAGGAATTGCAGTGGGTATACGAAGGGGATGAGAGCTTTGGCGCGCTCCCCACGTTCGGCGTTTGTCCCCAATTTGCGTCGAGCGCGGGCTTTCCATTCGATTGGTTACCAAACTTCAACCCGGTTAGTGCTCCATACTTGTATGAAAGCAGTCGCATTCATATAATGTCCCGTGGTTCCAGGCAAAACTTTTGCATGGAGAGCAGTATCTGTCAATTAAGGCTCCCATTCCTACAAATGGTGTGCTCATTAACCAAGCCCGGTAAGTGAACTACGCCCTGCCCCGATCACACGTGTCTTAACGTTGGGGATGATCCACGCGCTTCAGACTATATGAAGTCCTTGACAAGGGGAAAGCGGCATCTGTGACGGCAATTGTGCACACCACGGATAAGCGCACGGGACAGGTGATATTTGAGAATCAGACCACTCTGGTCAGTCGTGGCTCCGGCGGCTTTGGAGGCAAGCGCGTTGGCAGAGGTCAGTCCGGATATGCCTAAACGAGGCAAGACTGAAACGCTTACTGTGACTGGAGATCGTGGAGCTGCTTCCGCCGCCAACACGCCACCGAACCGAAAGCCTGATGCTGTCCTCGAGGAAAAGACATTACCTTCGCAAGCCGCGTTATATCGGTGCGTGTCGTTTCTTTCATGTCCTCCTACCCTGCATTCTCTTACCCCTAAGTTCCCTCTAGCTTGAGCGGCGACCCGAACCCATTACATGTGTGTGAATTTGACTCCTGTCTATCGCGCCCTTGATATGAATCAACTTCCTAGATTCACCCTGATTTTGCCACTTCTGGTGGTTTCGAGCGCCCCATACTGCATGGTGTGTGATGCTACATGCGGACCAAAAGATATTTGTTGACAGTGAGATACCATACCTAGGCCTCTGTTCTATGGGTGTCTCCGGGAAACATGTCGTGAAGACGTTCGGCCCATTCAAGGATATCAAAGTCCGGTACGTTTCCCAGGGTTTCCCTTTAGGATAGATGGTTTACTGTTGTTCCATGTCGCACAGATTTGCCGGCATCGTTTATCCTGGCGAGACACTTGTCACCGAAATGTGGAAGGAAGGAGATAAGGTCATCTTTGGTGAGCTTCCAGGAGTGGTTTACGATCTCGAGGGGTGTTAATTATGATCGCTTCTCCAGAAACCAAAGTCAAGGAACGCGGGACGACCGTTCTAAACGCTGCCGCCGTCACTCTTATTACTCCCAGTAAACAAGTCAAGGCCAAACTCTAGTTGAATCTGATCACGAGCACGAGCAGTATTCTCACACATTAGCTTGACTATCATAACCAGACATCATTGTAATTACCTCTCCAAGGATGGCTAGTCCAAATATCGATCAATGTCTAAGGTTGGCTGACGACCGTAGAAAGCTCTACACATGAATACCGATGAATGAACTGTGGGCGAGGCTGGTTGTATCTGGGAGAAGAATTGTCACCCAACTGAATCTAGAGACTGTGCTTTCTCGAGGTGCGGGTCCATTTAATATACCCAGTATCCCGCTCTAGTTCCGCCGTGTTTGCACCCCCTACCAACAAGAGGGTCATCATTACTGTCACATCCGGACTCTTCGCCCTTTCAGTCCTCGCATGACGGGGTCGGACACCATTCATGTCCAGGTCTGCATAGGCGTGGGTACCCACTTCACTGATGACAAATTTGAGATCGCAGTCGACAGGAGCCCATCTACCTATTTTTGTCAAGATGCCGTCGTCATACTTAGGTCACACCTCAGGCAGATAAACATCTGTCGATAGGCGATTAACTGTACACAAGATCGCTTATAAGCGCGAGACATCGTCTCACTTAGCATGCGAAGGAAAAGACATACAGCAACATCGCAACGAGAACCTAAAAGGCCCCATAGTGCTAGAAGGCAGATACAGGAAAGACCTGACACCTTGATCAGACTCTGAGTTGGTGACGGGTACCGAGAGGCATCGTTGGATGAGACTTACTTGTGTACGGGAAGGTGCCGTCACCACCAGTCAGGGGTTGATGAATCCGGCCGGTGATTCGACCGTGTCTGATAGTACAGCATAGGCGAAACGAAATGACTCAAACATCTCTGCATACCAGAAAGCGCCTTTTTTTTAATCCAAAAGCTGGACCATGGGATTGTTGTTCGTCGTGGAGGTGGCAGGTTGAGGCAGGGCCAATCCACGTTACGAGAATACGAGCTAGCAGGAATGGATTGGAGACGTTATTTAGCGATTTGCATGCGGAAAGGACAAGTGATCATGATGTTGCCAGTGCGTGGCGACGGTGAGGCCCGCAAACGAGCCGTGTTAGTGTTATTCCTTTTTCGGATAATGTATGCGGGGCAACTGATCCGCCTCGTGTTCCGACTCGTGTTCCCTCCAATAGAGCACCGCAAAAAACAATGTTAGTGAAGGTTGATCCGTTAATAAAAAACGGAATCTGATGAACACACCCTCCATACCTCTCGAAGGGCGTTCGGGTCGTGGATGGTATGCCAAGCCAAAGACGACGTTTTTGATGTCATGCCCAATCTAGCTGGCCAACATGCATTGGGCGCGCAGCGAAGGTATTTCTTGTGTATCAGGTCCTCGCTGCTTAGTCGATAGTATACTGTAGTTGCATTGGTCTACTGCAGCGGTGAAGTACCGATCACCACGACGATTTCAGCATGCCGACAACGATCACCTCGATATTTTGGGCAGTCCAGCCAGGAACTGGACGGCCAATCATTAAATTGTGACTCGGGCTGTAGATCCAGATCTGGAGTGAAATCTGAACTCAAAGAAATGAGGCATCGGCATGCCCTGGCATCCGCAGGATCGTACCATGTCCAAACCATCTTAGGGGTCATGTCCCTTAGTATTGTATGCCTCGTTCTAGTCCAGCATGGTGACCGATCCTTTCCAACCAACCCAGATACGGGAGGACCGGGGATAAATCCGGATCGTTACTGGATGATCTGTCATGGCGATCACTGGAGTACGCCAAGCTGATCAGCGGGCATTGCTGGTGCGATTCCTACCAGGGAAAAAAGCGTCTACCAGTCCCGCGCTCCTTGTCCGTGAGATCTGAGCGGCAGCACACTTTCTGTCTCCAGTGCCCCAAGCTCTCTTTCTCTTTTCTCCGTCCGTCACAGATGATCACTTCGATAACCTAAGCGACTTGACAGGAATGCCCCTTTTCCTGGTGTCGGCTTACACCATTAGGCCGGTCTTATGACAGTATTCACCTCACCAACGAACGTATCCACCATCACTGGGGCCCATGGTGGGGCCGAGTGCCGGGACGTGTGGCTCCGGTTCGGATGAGATCCGACGGCACAAGTAAAAACCCTGAAACTCGTCCAGGCAGGTCCGAGCCGGGAGCCAGTATATCAACAGGAATGTAACCTCATAAATCAAACCACCCAATCGCGGTATAATAGGTAACTAGTGACGGTGATATAGCTAAAAAGAGGGAGGGGGTATTGTACGAGACAAATACAGTCGATAGATGGAACGAAGGGAAACCGTAGGCATAAATACCAATCAGACGGAACAGAGCCGCAAAATTATTTGCAAGTTGCGAGGATACCTGCAGGATCTGATACTGGATAATACCAGAACACGACCGCTATTATTACGTAGAGGCCTGTATAACACATTTGTTAGTCACAGAGCAAGGCAGAGTAGCCTAGAAGGAATACGCACACATGAGGATCATGCCCTCGAGCCAATTTGACTTGCCGTCTTGAACAACGTAGTTGACAGTCAAAACTATGCAGAAATGCCGTTAGTGGACATCAAAGTTGTGATAAATAGCAAGGAGGATGCCTCACCAGAGAGGAAGAGAACGATGGACTCGAAAGGATCGAAAAGGAGTGTCAATGGCTTGCCCAAAATCCAACCCAAAGTGACGATGAAACTACGATGTAACGTCAGTCGAAATGTCAAGATGCCTCACACAAACGTACGGAATGACGAAGAGTGCAATTTGCTGTCAAGAATAAGGCATCAGTAAGGATTGGCGACAACGATGGGATAAACTTATACGTACAATACTCGAACCCACAGCAACACCAAGGGATAACGTCAATTTATCTTTGACAGAAACCGTAACGGCAGTGGCATGCTCTACAAATTGAACACGTCAGTTAGATTAAGGTAAGGTAGTGATGACTAAATTCGAGAGGACTCACCGGCCGCATTTCCTACAATTGGCAAAAGGATAAGGCCTACGAACCCTTTGCTAATGTGGCCGCCGTCTGTAAGACCGTCAATAGAACCGACCAGGAATTCGGCGGTGACAGCGACGACCTATTCTGCATGTTCAGATCCAGAATAGTCAGGAGTGTGAGTGATCGACAGACCACAGTGACGGCAATAAGGAGTCCGATGGTAGTCCGTAAGTCCATTTGGGGCGCTTCATCCTCCTCCTCCTCAATCGGGCCCGCCTCCACTGAGCCATTATCCCGCCGAGCATTCTCGGCGTCTGGCATCTCAGTTGATTGGCGGGGCGGGCTCGGAGCAGGAGCAGGATTTGGGACACTTGGCTTTCGATGAAGGAGTATCCCCTTCCCCCTCTGCAACTTCTCGCCGACTTTGCGATCATATCTAATGGACTGCTGGACGTCCGTATGGCGGTCTTCGTATAAGTTCTTGTGCGAGAAAAGTTGGAACACAAGGTAGCATAGATAGACTAGAAGTATGAAATTAGTTAAGATAGTGACTTGGGTATGTAAGGCGAACTTACTGAAAAGCAAGATAATTGCGACCTGGGTAGTGTAGAGCCATCAGCATGAGGACCCTACATGGAGGGGTGGACTACGAACACCGTGGCTAATTGAGAGGATATCGCGGCCTTCCTGCGAGTCTGTTAGAGGATCAACGCCGTTCGTAGATTCGACCGCATTATGGAATGCGGCAGGGAGTAGCACAGCAATCACGCTCAATGTCAACAAGGACGAATTGAGCTGCACGGCACCTGCGATGAGTCAACAAAGGCGTGAATCTCAATCCAGTGGCGCTAAACAGGCACGCTCAGATACGCACTGACGCCGAAACCCTGTTCCGAAAACCGAGTACCGCCGGCGAAGAAACACATTCCTAGTACCAGTACTACGAGTAGTTGTATTAGATGGGCAGAGATCACTTCGATAGAAGACGCTCACACAGGTTGCTCAAGATAGAGCCAATCACTAAGGGAAAGCGACCAGGTCATAGTCAGTGATCTGATACAGTATGAGAGAAAACATTGTAAAAGCGGGACATAATGTTGGCAACCACAGCCTCACAAGGAACGTGTCCAGGGCGTGACGGATGACACCAAAAATGGAGAGAACAGCATTGGGCCCACAAGTGACAACAGATGTCGCCAAGCTGTCGTTCCGCTCAAATAGGGAAGATGGCCAATGAGAGCAACCATTGCATTCCCATAGCATCCGTGGGAAAGAATGGGATGCTCACAGGAGGACTGCACGACGGTCAACTCGCACTTGACAAGTGCTATAATCTGTCAAGGGTCGTTGAGTGACCCAGAAAAATACCTCGAGGTGAGGGCACCACTCACCGCCACAATCAATTCCACACTATGACACCACACCACGTCAGCGCGTACGTAGCGTAGAATTGGGGATCAAACACCTACGCATTACCCTAGATGATGTCACACATGAGGCAGGTTTCAGCATTGAATGGGGCAGTCAGCCTCACCAAAGTGGCATTGAGGAGACCAGCCAGCGTCTGCCCGAGACGCAGTGACAAGTCGTCTGTTGCGAAGGCAAGAAGCTACGCTGCTTTGAGCAGCTACCAAGTCGCGAAGGACGTGAGCCAATACACACCTTTGCGAGGGGAACAATAGCAAGGAATGAGACTACAGACGGATTAGAGGTGGCTTTGGATGGGCAGGCATCGTGAATATGGACTAACAAACAAAAATCAGGGTATTGCTGAGCTTGAGGAAGTGGAATAGCCACTAGAAGGGTGATCAATGGTACGATCGAGCAGGATCTTCGTTCAAGAACGCTCACAGAAAGTGGTATAAAAATCAGCAACACATTCAACCCTAAATCAGGCCACCGAAATGTGAGATTGAGAAGGAGGTGCCAGAGGACGGAGAGGCCCACAGGACGTCTTGAGTATCGCAAGAATACTCTGTCCAACGCTGGGGGGCTGCCCAAGTGGTCTTTCTCGTCTGTGTCGCATGCAAAATATCTTGAACTTGATGCAGATTTTACCCCATAACCCGCGGTCTTTGTACTTCTCCACGACTTGCTGGTTCATGTCTGG
>Ga0307509_10006881_pt1 | contig 15121 bp, 19 predicted proteins | sample 10_EM_MG_FD_202245 | JGI IMG/M metagenome (GOLD analysis project Ga0307509, IMG submission 202245) | Populus trichocarpa ectomycorrhiza microbial communities from riparian zone in the Pacific Northwest, United States - 10_EM | ecosystem: Host-associated > Plants > Roots > Unclassified | place...
ATAGTTTCCGGCCTTATCTTTCCCCCCACAGTGCCCGGGCTGTGGTGGGAGTGGCCTTGATCTCACGGAGGGTCTCTTCAAAAAATTGGCTGGTGGTAGCACAGCCGCAGGTGTAATCCAGGGTTCGTGGTCGTTTGGTTCTGGTTCAGCTCCCAAGGAAAAGCCTACTACTACCACGACTCCAAAATATACCCCGCCACAAACCTCCTCCACACCCCATTACAATCCCCCCTCTTCCACTCCGTATACTACTTCTAGCCCGTCCCCATCGCCGGCCAGTTCGAGTACGAGTTCGAGCACGAGCACGAGCACGAGCGCGAGCGCTTCTACCAATTGTAAGACCCTCAGTTTGGTTTCGGCTGCCAGCACGACCTCTATCATGTCCCACTAACTTTCACTTTCTACCCCAGCTACGACCCCAACTTCAACTTATTCTACGCTACCCTCCGCAAGTGGCTTTGCGCAGCCAGTTGGAACCGTCGACGATGGGCAGACCGATGTCCTGGAATCCGTATACCAAATCATCATCGGGTTTGGTAATATCGTTCAGGCGGCCCAGACATAGTTGGACTTTGAATCCACAGACTTAGAAGGATCCATATACCTAGTAATAATTTGCTCATCATCGTCTTCCTTATTGGTTGCATGTCTGTCATCTATATGGTCTTTAGTTGTGTTGTGCTAACTCTCTTTTCAGCCTAGAGAGAAGAATAGTAGACCACTTTTGTTGACTAGAATTGCAGTACAAATAGACTGGTACTGTACAGTAAACAGCAATCACCGTTTGTTTGGCGTGCGATCGGGAAACAAAGAGTCTGACTCTGTGTGAGAGAACTTTCATACCGTGACAAAGGTGGGAAAAGATGACTCATGATGCATATATCACCATTCTCCGAATACCGCGCGTGTATAGGAGCACTCTGAGAGATGACCATGCTCCATAGGTCGTATATGCCTCTATCCAGAACGGATATATATTTTTACGACTTGAGTGGCGTTCGTGAAAATGAAATCGAGGTTTTGACCCCCAAAAATGCGACCTCGGTCGCACACCCGGCGCCACGCTTGATTAGGGACCATTTCCACATTTTCCAGAACGCACCCTCGACGGTATTCGTGAATTATCGACAAGATCGTAAAATGGCCCCTAAAAGGACCTGACATTGACCGACAATGAACACAAAGGTGATCGAGGAAACACCCAGCACTCACAACATACTACGTGCAGCACATACCTGGATTCCCAGAGAAAAAATCAGCGCATGGCAACAGCAACGACGAGAAACTTCTCAAAGGGCGTCTTTGCCAGCAAGACCTTAAGACCGGCGTTCTTCACTCTAAGGAGCTAAGTCGGTCGTGGCAAAACCAAGGCGCTGTTCGCAGAAAGATACTTCTATGCCTTTGGCACACGTGTCTCCGTCAAACGGTTGGGGCAGCACACAGCCCCATCTAAGTCCAATCTCTCCCGCGTGGATACATAACCACTTATATTGTGATTAGGATTACATCGTATTGGATTGTCCCTCTCACCTACGACACCATTTTCGATATAAATTACATTCAGATCATATTACAACACGTACAACACGATAATAACTGTAGGATAAAGTAATATCGTTTTACCAATGTTTCTTGGTAAGGTCTCCCAATTCATGTTGTTGTGGACTGCTGGATCTGCAGCGTAGCCTGGGTTGCCGTGTTGGCGCTGTGCTCGATGAGGAACAGTACGAGGTCGGGATCACCCCGTTGTGACGCCTCATGGAGCAGGACCTACGACCATCTACCCATGTTGGTCCTGGGCTGCCACCCTGGCACCGTGCTCGTCGAGGAACTCCGCGAGATCGAAATGACCCCATTCCAAAGCAACATGGAACGGTGTACACCCACGCTGGTCCCCAGCTGTCACGTTGGCGCCTTGCTCGACGAGGAACCGCGCAAGATCGAGGTGACCCTGTTGTGACACCAAATGGAGCGGAGTCCACCCACGCTGGTCCTGGGCTGCCGCGTTCGCACCATGTTCGACGAGGAGCCGTGCAAGATCGAGATGACCGTTAATGGACGCCAGATGGAGCGGAGTCAACCCACGCTGGTCCTGGGCTGCCGCATTGGTGCCGTGCTCGACGAGGAACCGTGCGAGATCGAGGTGACCCTGTTGTAATGCCTCATGGAGCGGAGTCAACCCATGCTGGTCCTGGGCTGCCGCATTCGCACCATGTTCGACGAGGAACCGTGCAAGATCGAGATGACCATTAATGGACGCCAGATGGAGCGGAGTCAACCCATGCTGGACCTGGGCTGCCGCGTCGGCGCCGTGCTCGATGAGGAACCGTGCGATGTCAAGATGACCCCTTTGAGATGCCACCTGGAGCGGAGTCCACCCACACTGGTCCTGGGCTGCCGCGTTGACACCGCGCTCGACGAGGGCCCGTGTGAGACCAAGATGGCCCCGTTCTGATGCGTTATAGAGTAGAATCGACCCAAGCTTCGCCAAGTTGGCGCCGTGCTCGACGAGGAACTGTGCGACATCAAATTGACGGCATTCGAGCACCACATCGAGCGAAGTCCACCCATGCGGGTCCTCGGCTGCCACGCTGGCGCCGTGCTCGATGAGGAGCCGCAGGAGATTGAGGTCACCCTTTGCTGACGCCTCATAGAGTGGTGTCGACCCATTCTGGTCCTCGGCTACTACATTGGCGCCGTGCTCGATGAGGAACCGTGCGAGATCGAGATGACCCCGTCCTGACGCCTGATGGAGCGGAGTCGACCCATGCTGGTCCTGGGCTGCCACATTGGCGCCGTGCTCGACGAAGAACCGTGCAAGATCGAGACGACCATTGCAAGACGTGTCATGGAGCGGTGTCGACCCATGCTTGTCCTGGGCTGCCAAGTTGGCGCCGTGCTCGACGAGGAACCGTGCGATGTCAAGATGACCCTCTCGAGATGCCAGATGCAAAGGTGTCAACTCATCATCGAAGTCTTGAGAATTCACACCATGTGTACCAATGGCTAAGACCTCTACAACGTCGCGTAGGCCGCAAAACGTAGCATAATGCAAAGGGGTCCCATGGGGTGGAGGAGGCTTTTCATCTCGTCCGGTCCACCACAGCATCCGGGAGGGTAATGTTGGGTTACATATCCAGAGCCAAATTGCAAAATGTGGTTTCGTCTGATCAAAGAGTCGTTTCATCCCTTCAAGTACATTTTGTGACACACCCTCGAACCGGGCATGCTCAAACCAGTGCTCGCTAGCGTATCCAGTAAGAGGATATTGCCTCAGGCTGTCATCGATGTTATCGGTGACGTTTTCGGGCAGGTGCAATAGAATGCCTAGACATGCCCGGGCAATAACAGTATGAGCAGGCGACATAGAAATGTGGTAACGGCCGGAAACCGCGTCGCATTTTTTGGCAAAGCGGGTAGATGTCAAGAACTCCTTCACCGAGAAGTGCCCAAATTGCACGACTCGGGAATTCTCGACGTTGACAAGGGAAAGCAATGTCGAGCATATGGATAGCACCGCTTCCACCGGATCTTCCAGGCGGCAATCCACATGAAATTTCGGAATCGGTCCCGCGTTGAAATTGAATGCGAGAATTTCCGCTAGTTCCTCAACTCGGAGGGGGCGGGAAGCCACAACAACACATTGGAGGAGCCGCCGGGCAGCTTCCCAGTTCGCATCTTCGATCTCCCCCAAGGTACGTTCATAGGTCTCATCGAGTGTCGCCGGTAATTCGTTCAGAGCACGTTCCAGATCCACTGGGAGGCATCTGGCAAGGTATTTGAGCTGGCAATCCACCCATCGAAACCTACCAAACGTATGGGTGAGTGCCGTGAAGGTATAGTTTAAAGATATTAACGCCTTACATCCCATCGGCTTTTTCAGTCAAGACATCAATCACGAGCTGCTTGTGCTTCGCGTTCCAGCTTCTCATCTTTCTATCCGTGTGAACAATCGACTCGATATAGTCCTTAATGTCCTTCTTTTGTCCACTCTCGTCTTCCACGGAAACAGAGCAGAAAGCTAGGGGCTCAAGGATAGCTTTGATGTCGACCTCCGGTCGGCTAGTCACGCATATGCGCAGGTTTTGCAGCTGTGCCTTGACAAGGTCGTCCAAGAACGATAGAACCTGCTCACGATGGAATGACTGAGTAGATGTGTATGGGCTTTCGTCCAACCCATCCACAATCAGATAAACCGGTGGTGGCCCCGGCAGTTTCACCAAGTCCACTAAACACCGGGTGAGCTCTTCATCGCGGGGGCTTTGTGTACCGTCGCCGTGTGCCGAACGGAAAGTGGAAAGAATATTGTAGTAGCAATCGGACTGGTCGCAAAGCTGGGATAACATCGATGAGAGCAGCCCCCGGAGGTCCTTCTTTAGATCGTCCCTGAAGTCGTAGAAATACATAGCGAGTGATGCGTCCCCAGATTTCCGCATTGCCTCGATGTCTTCGATAATCGCAGAACTGGACGACAACGTAAGTCCCCAAGATGAAATACGGACGGGTCAACGTTAGCGTACCAAAGGACGCTTTTCCCAGCGCCCGCTACGAAAGGGAAGACAATCAGTGTCTGCGAAAATGTAAGTGCTGGGTGGTAACTGACGTTTCCCATTAATCCATAGGAGTGAACTCGGACCAGAAGCCTTCCATTCTGAGAATGTTGTGCCGTTGACAAACCACGACCCGGTCTCTTTGTGCCGTGATCCGCGGGCGATGTTATAATTCTTCCATGGATCCGGGGGGGAGAGCCATCTTTGAATATCTCTCCGCAACTGGGCACCTGCCAGACAATCTCAGCGCTTCCGGGTAGTACTGCGAAATGTTAGGAGATAGCTGACGTTTCAACTCATTCACGTCGTTCGCCATTTTGGGTAAGATTTCTGGCACTTAGTCAGACAAGGAAGCACCTTCTTGTCGCGGACAAAACGTACTGGTGTCTCCCCGGACACCGTCAACGGATGTTTGGACGTCTAGAGAGTGATATTCAGTAGGTGTTGGATTACAAGCAGAGTGCTTTTGCTCACCGCTGACAACACCTAGGGTCTGAGTTGCGACATTTCTGAGCTCGTCTTGCGTAAGTCGGTCCAACCTCTGTAGGGCCCCCTTGATGTCCTCGTCTACCGCCTTACCTCTCAAAAGATTCTTAAGTTTGTCTGCGTCACGTTGAGTAAGGCGATACGCCAGCGAGGACAAACTCACCTCGTTTTCGCTCCCTGAGCTTTTTGGTCACCAAAGCGAGCGTGGAGATTAATTCTTCTATTATCTTAACCACTATCTCAACCACTGCGGGCGGAAGAGTTTTGTTTGTATATACACTGAGACGACCGATGAAGTTTTCGATCGACTCGAGCCAGCTAATGAGTGCGTCGAAGTTGGATATCTCGCCCTTTGCTGACTGGTTCACATGGGCGTCACAAGGAGATCTACAGATAGACCAGAGAACGGCACATACATCGAGTAGGACAGCGAGACAAGCCTGTATAGCTTTCGCAGGTGGAAACGCCTGTAAAAAAAGGTCTGAATATGAAGCGGCCATGAGCGACTTGTAACATACCAGGCCGACAGTGTCAGGGAGGGAGGCGACGGAAGAAAGTGGTGTTAGAATTGATACTATAGTCCTCATCGATTTGGTGATTCTTTCACTTTCTCTGATGTCCTTTGCTTTATCTTGCAGAACGTTATTAAAGTCCTCGACCGAGTTGCAACTCTGGAGTTGCAAGGCAAGAGGATGTTTGGATAAAGTGACGCCCGTCTTTTTCTCGTACCGCAGTAAGGCAGATTCGAGGAGCTTTTGAAAAGAAACGGATCCTGACTGGTTAGACATCTCGTGAGTACGGAAGAAATGGGATCTTCGGGGAGGGTGTGATTCGCTGTGAAGCAATGCGAGATAGTGGGAAGTGGTGGGGCAGAAGGTTTGGGCGAAGTCCGTTGTGCCGCGTGTATTAGTATTATTATTATGTATTCACAGACGCAAGGTGATTACTCGAAACAGACGAGCACAGATTGAGGCGAGCGCTGAACTAAGTTTGGCACGAGTGAGTGATCATTGAACGTCGTACTCAGCGCGGGAGAGTTGAGATGTCGGTCCTTCCAATGGCAAACAATGATGACAAAGTGAGCTAGTGAAAGGCGGCGGGAGAGAGAATAGTACAGAAAATGTTCCGGTTACTTGGCTAGTTAGAAAGGTTGGAGAGAGGACAGAGTATCGTGAATTGCTAAAGATGAGTACCTAGAGGCCTATATACAACGAAGAACAATAAGGCGAAGTATCATAGTTATGGAGCTTGCTGCATTGGATGAGCATAGAGCGTCGAAACAAAAGCGTCAGGTGAATCCACTGGGTTTGTCAGGGCTGAGCGCTGAGCGCTGAGACCAGTCAACAGACTCATCACACTTTCGACTCCCCTTTTATATTACTATTTTTTGCACCCTCGATCTCCTCCCCACGTCTTTTTAAATTTCTTCCTTATCGCTTCATCTCTCTCACCAGCAAGTTGGAAGTCAAGACCAGACAACGGAATGGGATAGCAGCTGAGGAGTTGGAGTTGTCGGTCGTATTCGGCAATCCTTCTCCGATCAAAGTTCTCGTCCGAGTCTTCACCCCAGTACCCGCAAGATCGCCTAATAACTATTCTCGAATGCCTCAAACAGGGTGATCGTTCTTTATGCACCCGTTCCGCCTACGCGGGTCGGATACCTTCACCTGTCATCGTCGTCATCACGCCGCGACTTTCGCCACCGTTGTACTCACCACATGATGAAGAGTGCGATAGTAGGGAAAGAGGGTTAGACCGCTGTAGTCCACTGGCGCTCGCAGGTGGATTACATCGCCCTGGAGCAGAGCGCAGACCTGAATAAGCGGGTCAGCTTTGACGGCGGTCTGCTGCACTGGCTTCGCGTCACCCGTCCAGCGGCCCCTGCCTTTCCCGGTTATTCCTCAATCATGGCACGAATTCCAACGCATTGGATTACTTGGGAAACATCTCACCGGATAAAGCGGACAGATATCGGTGGGGATGGACTACGTTACACGCAGCAGCGAGCAAGAGTCACCTGGAAGTCATGTAGCTGTTGTCCGGCCACGGCGGTGGTGCTCACACGCGACGGGAACGTCGCATCTCGCAGCATGTCAGGGACACCTCCAGCCTGTGGAGGTCTTACTGAGGCGCGGCGCGTATCTGCGTGCTCGGACCGATCAGGACGTGACGCCTTGCAAGATTCACAGACGAGCCGACCAAAATCGATTCGCCTACGCAGACTCTTTCGGCACTGCAAAAGCCAGCGACGGCATCGGATCCTGAGGGCATGCAGGGGAGTGAGGCAGATGCGCGAAATGATCTGAAACCCCAGCCTGAGCCCGATGGGGTAGGAAAGCAATATCTATGCGCGTTGTCCCTGACGAATGCTTCCCTCCTCCTAGTCAAGTTATGTCTCGTACTTTGCGAGCTGATGAAATAGCCCCACAAAGGCCTTCTACCCCCTCCGTTTCTGGCCCACATGCTTCCATTGCTGCGCCACTATCTGCGACCTCAGCGTCGGTGCCATCGGTGCCCCCCGGTTTCGAAAAAAATGGAGTTCCGCTTTAGCAGGCAAAGAATGATAACGAACAAGGAAGCGTAGCTGAAGATTCTACGGAAGATCTTGGCCTCTCGTTCACCGAAATCGTGTCTGTCACGGCACCGAGGCCCTTTTACACAGCGAGTCTTCCGGGTGTCTTCCATCATTAACTTAGATTCTATCCACACTGTCGAAGACACGGAAAGGGCACTCCCAGGACATGCGACGACGACGGCAACTACGGTTACGGTGGTCGAGTCCTCCGCCACACTGGCGGCAAGCCGCGACCGGCTGAGCTTAGCTCACAGTCGAACATGGCGGAACCTCACGGTACTGGAGAGGATCCTGCTACCACCACCGTGACGCCGAGACATCGCCAGCAACAGGAAAGTATCGGAAGTCTCTCATGACGGCGACACATGAAGGGTGTTACCAACAAGAGCACGACCGGAGTCCTCGAAACCTTCGTCCGAATTATGATTGGTCTTGGTAATATCGTTGAGGCTGCCCAGACCTAGTTGGTCTTTGAATCAGCAGCCACAGGAGAAGAATTCATATACACGGCGTTATTTACCCATAATTGTCTTGTTTTGTTTGTTGGGTGCATGTCATCTATGTGGTCTTTAGTTGTGTTGTGTTGTGCTGGCTCTTTTCGGGCTCTAGAAGAATACAGTCCATACTCAAATTGCAATATAAATAGTGGTACAGTAGCCACTAACCACTGCTTGTTTAGCGTGCGTCCGAGGAACAGAGTCTTGGCTATGGGGAGAGAATTTATATGTGGAGGGAACAGATGATGCATATGATATTCTTGTCAGCATACACATGTACAGTATAGGTTGTGTATGCTTCCGTCTAAAATAGTATCTTTGCGACTTTAGTGGCGTTCGGTAAAATATAATCGAGAATGCGTGGCCTCGGTCGCGCACACGGCGCCACGCTTGATCAGGAATATTTCCAGAATTTCCAGAACGCATCCCCAACGGTATTCGTGAATGCCAACAAGATCCTAAAATGGCCCCTAAAAGGGTCTGACAAAGAACACAAAGGCGATCGAGGATAACAACCAGCATTGACAATACAGCACATACATGGATTCCCAGGGAAAAGAATCAGCGCATGGTAACAGCAACGGAAACTTCTCAAAGGGGCATCTTTACCAACAAGACTTTAAGACTGGCTTTCTTCACCTCGTACACAGAAACCTGCCTCCGCCTACGCACTCCGTGCAAGACGCTCTTTCGGCTGGCGCGCATCACCCACTGCAGTGCGGTCTCGCGGTCCCGCACGTTGATGAATGCGCGGCTCCCCGGAGCAACCATACCCGCTGCAGCGCCTCCAATTGGCATGACAACACCAGGGCTATTCGCAAGGTAGCCTAAACCTGTGTTGACGCCTGCGGGCGGCGATCGCACGTACATTCTGTCTTGATGGCAGACGGGCAGGCCGACATAATCCTTCAAGTTTTCTGGAGTGATGCGGAGGTGCGTGATGTCAGATACCTTGACCGGCTTGCACTTCTCCGTTGTCAGTTGTTTCTCGGTGTTCGATGTCTCGGTAGAGTGGCCGTTTCAGGTGCAACGGGTTCACTCGCGGGGGGACTCTGCGCTGGGACGTACTTGTCGGTGGCGTTGACTGAGGTGGGTTGAGCCTCGGTCTCAGGAAGGGAGTCTTCGCCGAGGTTCTCGACGATTTCCAACTCCAACGACGGCTTGCAGTATATCTTGTCGATGTGCTTCCTGAGATTCCACACTCCGCACTCGCGGCAGTAGTATTTGATGAGTACACCGGTCCAGTACGACGTCTGCGTCCTAGAGTCTGGAAGCTTCCTTTGCCCGAGGACCGAGATATCTCTCCGCAATCATCGAATTCTCTTCTGGGATGTAGCCCGAGACTTCGATGACTTCCATACAGTCAAGGTGTGGTGCACGAAACGTGTCGAGTACATTGGCTATGAGGCCTATAAGCACCAAAGCGATGACAGAAGGAACAAGGGCGAACCTGTACAGACGAAGAGGATGCGCGAGAGGTCGACAGGATCATCCATGCTATGTATATGGGTAAGCACGAGTCCCCGCATGGGGGCACGGGATCCACTGGTGACCAAATACGTTGTCTATTCTGGGTCGAGTATCTCGAGGGGTGCGCTTGCTGAATCACCGTTGGTGCCACGTCTGACCTTGTCCACCTCGTCCATTAGAACGAGCGGATTCTCCGTACCCACACGGTCGAGGGCCTGAATGATCTCACCCAGTAGGGCACTACTCTTGCATTAGAATATGCCCCGAAAGAAGGATGATGGACATACCTGACATAAGTCCTCCGATGACCCATAATCCCCACAACGTCAATCAATCCACCCACAGAGAATCGGAAGAACTGCAGCCCGAGGGCCCGAGTAATGGATTTGCCAATAGACGTCGTGCCCACACCTGGGGCCAGCGAGAGAAATAATCTGCCTTCGACACTCCGCGCAACTTCCACGGCCAAAAGCTCTAAAATGCGATCCTTGACATCTTTCAATCCGTAATGGTCCTCGTCTAAAACCTTCTTGGCGTGTCCGATCGAGTAGTTCTCGCGTGAGCGTTGACCCCAGGGAATCTACGTGAGCCAGTCGAGGTAGATGCGTGTGACGTTCGCCTCGGATTCCGCAAGTTCGAGATGCGCGAGCTTAGTGAGATCCCCTTCAACACGCGTTTGACAGGCTCAGGCATGGCGAACTGCTCCGCTCGGGCCTTAAGCGTCTCGATGAGCCTGACCTTGCCGTCGCTTTCCATGCCGACCTCTTTCTCGATACCCTTGAGCTGCTCCATGAGGTAATACTCGTGCTGGCACTTCGCGGACTTGCTATCTACGTCGCGCGAAAGCTTGGACTGCAGCTGGACATTGATAAGCTCGTTTTTGAGGACGAGAAGAAGTGCTTTACGGAGGCGATCTCCGACGGCGAGTGTCTCCAAGACGTTCTGAAGTTCACCAACTTCACCTGCGGAGACTGCAGCAGCAAAGTCTGCGAGCTCATCAAAGACATTGGATCGACCTAGTAGGTAGAAAGTTGGTGATTTGATCACGAAAGAGCGGATTCAGTTGAGCAATATCCTCGAAGACAGATACGATCTCAGACATAAAGGCACGGATGTGCTAGTCGTCTTTGGCGTAGGGCCGCGTGAGGGTGTCGGTGAGGTTCGCGACTATGGCGTCATAATCCTGGAGGAAGAAGGTCTGAAAAAGCGCTGAAGGAGACTGTAAGATGAGATGGGGAGATATGGCACGCGATGTTGGCATACCTGAATGGTGCTTGGCCTGGTCCATTGGCGACTCAAGATCAATCGCTTGGGAGAAGGCGGAGGCGTGGGCAGCTGTTCTTGGTCAGAAGGGACGGACGATGCAAGGTGCTCTTCGGCTTGAACCTTGGACGGCGGCTGGCCTCCGGCCTTGACCAGATCGGTGAACCTAATCAGGCAGTGGGGGTACAGGACGGTCGTCGAGCCTCCATTCTTCTCATCCTCTTTCCCGGGCCTGCTGGCCGCAGCAAAAACACTGGTAATATGCGCAAATATACCGACGGGATGAACTGAATCAATGTCCGTGATGGCGTCTGTCTGCGTGTTCGTCTTTGAGGAGGGACGCGCCTAGTAGAGCTTGCCTCGCTTCATCATTTCCTCTACAGCTGCGACGACTTGGGGGTTGTGAATGATGGCTGCCTAATAGAAACGAGGACTTCGAGCGATTGGAAGGGCGAATACTTGTGGATAATCTTCAGGGACAGATTGGCAGGAAATGGAGGTTGACACTGGTGGTGAGGGCGGGTCCGATGGTGGCGGGGAGTGGGTCTGGAGAAAGATTATCTCCACGGGAAGATGACGAGGATGGCGGGGTGGATGAGTTTGTAGAAGAGTTAGCAGCATCGTCGGGGGAACTGTCTAGTCGCGCGGCCTCGTTCCCAACCGTGTCACTGCCTAGTGAATGCTGGGTACCGGGTTAAGATTGCCTGTATTGTTGAACATGACGTGAAGGTTGTCCCTGAGCGATAACGGAGTAATAACGCGTTTTTCTAAGAGAGGGAGGATATTGTGTTGTGAAGATTGTGTGTAGAGAAGAGTACCTCATTGGAGGGACACGCAGGCTGGCGAGGAAGATATTCATCTGAAGCTAACCTGGCCGTTTGTCTTCGCTGCACGGCTCGGCTTGTTCAGGGGTGAATAAACTCACGTGGAGGACCACTGAAACCAACCACTTCTTGACAAGTCACGGGACCACTGAGTCTCCGGGCCGATGGCCCACTCCGATGCCTCGCGCCGTCGCGCGCCTGGCCTCAGTGGCCTGAATGCCTAACTTATATCCCCAGATCTCACTTGCACCTCGTAGGTTGCGTGCAAGTCGCTGAAGAATGTCGTGCTCGGTGTATTTGGAAAGCCTGGTCCCGCTATCCCAGATGACAAAGCGTCCCTTTTTGACGCCTTTGAAAAGCTCGTCAAAATGCTTCGTTGACCAATCCCTGAACAGTACGCAATGTTCCTTGTTGCACGGGCTTGTTTGTTTTTCTCATATCTGACTCACAAGACAGACTCAATTTCTGTCAATTGGCATCTCGCCATCTCCGGGACTGGGAACTACAATATTTAATTGTAATATCTCCCATAGAAATCTGGAAGGCTGATTCCCACCACTACCGCATCTCAGATCTAAGTGGCTTCACAGATAGGAACTACGTCACCAGATTCCGCGCCCATGCCACTGTGAAGGACCCGCAAGCGGTCAATCTCACCCCCAGGTCAAGATTCTCACACCATGTCCAGCCTCTCACATCCTCAGGGCATGCAGGGGCGGCGCAAGTTTCACAATCGCCCCCACCCCAGGTTCTTGTACCTGTATAGAGTCTACAAACACCACTCCGATGGCCTCTCTCATTCCTCCGCCCAACAACCGAAGTCACCACCGAGGTAGCAATCTTACGGGCTGAATTTTCTGCAGGTGGACTTGAAGGATGCACGCGAGAAGAAGCCCGAGAGGGCTGCTGCACTGGCCCCAGGGTAACAGAAATCCGGTTCTGTTGCCCAGGCATCTCCGGGACCTGTGTCCGCAGCAATCGCTCCTACTCTGTGACCGCGTCGCCAACATCAACGGCAACAGCTGGTCTGCCGAACGCCCTAGCGGTACCAACTTCCATGTCCACGGCCCTTGCCACCGCAAAAGTTGCACCAACTCGTACACCCCACTTACAGGAGCAACTCCCGTGCTTACACCAACGACGTCAACCCCTAGTCTTGTTAATTGCGACTTGAGACAAGGCGTTACTAGAAACGGTTCCTCTAGCGCGAGCCTACGGATTTCCGATCCGCCTGCTCCTGAGCCAGATTCATCCAGTGCACCGATCATGATTGACCAGGACGGTGATCCAATACGAAGACCTGCAGATGAGCCGATAGAAACTGATTCGCCGACACAGACTCTTCCGACACCTCCAAAGACAGCGACGGCATTGGACCCCCAGGGCGTGCAGGGAAGATACGGGCTCCAAGCCCGAGCATAATGAGGTGGGAAAAACAATAGCTGCGCAGTTTTCCCTAACGAATGCTTCCGTGCTCCAGGTCATGCCCATTCCTCTCGTCTCAGAACTTGGACCCCCAGTAACGGGCAGTAGTAGCCACGCAAAGCCCTTCTAACCCTCCTTTCTCTCTCTGGACCACGCCCATCTATTGCTACGCCGCCACCAGGACCATCGGTACCTCCAGGTTCTCAACCACCAAAATTGTGTCTGATGCCATAATTGAGCCCCTTTTAGGCAACGAGTCTTCCTCTATCAGCGTAGATTCCGCATACACCGTCGAAGATACGGAGACGACAACCCCCGCACCTGCAACGACGGAAACTACGGCTACGGTGACCGAGTCCTGTACCGCATTGACTGCCATTAGAAGCGGGAATCGCTTCTAGTAGGGTACACTCGGAGAAACCCCAGTATGTGCATCAGCTCATCCTCCGACCTCTCACTTCTCAAGAGGCCATTGACGCGAATTTTTTTCAGATCTTTTGTTGGGACTTGGAAGCCGGGAAGGTCATCCAGATGCAGGAATGTATGCGTGATAGAGAATAGAAGGATACTGGACAGCCGTTGAAGAGATAGGTGCCGAGTCGACAGCAGGGCCCTGTCACCTTCTATACCTTTACAACTTCCAACCCACACACCCCCGTTATTGACCCCCTTCCATATACTTTCTCGTCTCACTTGTAAGCCTACGATGAATACTGTTCCGGGCATGTATATATTTCTCTCGTAGCTCGTTCGATGGCCTTAGGCTAAGAACGTTAAAATAGAATTCAAAAAAAAAAATTGCACACATTCAGATCCCAGTAGCTCAACAGTTACTTCTCCAATGTTACAACTTGAAACGAACAAAATTCGTCAGAAATAGTTTTCATCTGCAACGACTTACATTGTGAACAGGAGGACGTCGTATTGGTTCGTTCTTTAATCCTACGGCACCATTTTCGATATAAATTCCATTTCGGAACATCATATTGCAACATGCACGTCATGATAATAACTGTACAGTAAAGCAATGTCCTTCTACCAATGCTTCTTGATAAAAACTCTCAATTCATGTTGCTGGGGACTGCAGGATCTGGGGTGTAGCCTGGGTTGCCGCTTTGGTGCCATGCTCGACGAGGAACCGTGCGAGATCGAGATGACCCCGTTGTGCAGCCTGGTGGAGCGGAGTCGACCCCTCCTGATTCTGGGCTGCCGCGTTGGCGCCGTGCTCGACGAGGAACCGTGCGAGATAGAGATCACCCCGTTGTGACGCTTGATGGAGTGGAGTCGACCCATCCTGGTCCTGAGCTGCTGCGTTGGCGCCGTGCTCGACGAGGAACTGTGCGATATCAAGATCACCCCGTTGTGACGCCTGATGGAGCGGAGTCCAGCCATCCTCGTCCTGGGCTGCTGCGTTGGCGCCGTGATCGACGAGGAACCGTACGACATCGAGATCACCCCGTTCTGATGCCTGATGGAGCGGAGTCGACCCATCCTCGCTTTGGGCTGCCGCGTTGGCGCCGTGCTCGACCAGGAACCGTACGACATCGAGATCACCCTGTCGTGATGCGTAATGGAGCGGAGTCAACCCAGCCCGGTCCTGGGCTACTGCGTTGGCACCGTGCTCGACGAGCAACTGTGCGAGATAGAGATCACCCCGTATTGACGCCTGATGGAGCGGAGTCCACCAAAACTGGTCTTGGGCTGCCGCGTTGGCGCCGCGCTCGACGAGGAACCATGCGACATCGAGATCACCCCGTTCTGATGCCTGATGGAGCGGAGTCGACCCATCCTTGTCCTATGCTGCCGCGTTGGCGCCGTGCTCAACGAGCAACTGTGCGAGACAGAGATCACCCCGTTGTGTTGCCTGATGGAGCGGAGTCAGCCCATCCTTGTCCTGGGCTTCCCCGTTGGCGCCGTGCTCGACGAGGAGCCGTGCGAAATCAAGATCACCCCGTTGTGACGCGCGATGGAGCGGAGTCGACCCATCCTTGTCCTGGGCTGCTGCGTTGGCGCCATGCTCGACGAGCAACT
>Ga0307509_10006882_pt1 | contig 15115 bp, 10 predicted proteins | sample 10_EM_MG_FD_202245 | JGI IMG/M metagenome (GOLD analysis project Ga0307509, IMG submission 202245) | Populus trichocarpa ectomycorrhiza microbial communities from riparian zone in the Pacific Northwest, United States - 10_EM | ecosystem: Host-associated > Plants > Roots > Unclassified | place...
ATATCCTATTGACGGAGTTAAGTGTACCCGAGTTGGTCCGACACTTCCAGCTGGATAATTCCTGATGGAGGGTAGACCTCGGACAAACCCTGAGCAGGACAGGGTGCTCGCACAAGGTCGGAGTAGAGGTGAATGTCAAAGGCTTAAATCTGATATCTACTTAAGTTTAAGCGTTTGGCATTCTACTTCGATAACCAACTTTCCTCGAGAGAACTTATTGAGTGAAGCTTTCAGCTTAACGATATTAAGTTTAACCGTTTTGATTCTTCGTGAATTATTTACTCTATCTTTATCTTCTACTTTGAGTCTTGGTGTGGTCGCAACCTTAGAGTTCACCTCTCTATAGGGTGCCCCTGTTACATTATCATTTATAGAGTTAGTATTGAAGGTTTGAAGTTAGGCAAATACACCTGGCATATTCTAAACTCTATTTAATTTAGCGAGTAATAGTAAATAACTACTGAGCATTTTGCCATTGTTAAATAGTTATAATAACATTTTCAAACCAAATACAGTCTACCTATGATTCAATTCACATTAGATAACTAGGATTGATAGTAAGCATATTGTGTACACAAGTATATCTAATTGTATCTACTAGTCTGTATATAATTATGACAATTTGATTATAGACAATTAACATGGAATCTGATAAACCAATATCAATTTTCCTGGCTTCAAGAAGTGTAGTTTGACTTCATAAACCATTTACCTTAATTAGATAATTGATTGTCATTTCAAATAATTCATTGTTGCTATTTTAACTAAGTAACAGAACTTGTCCCTTGCTTTTTACTAGTTTGAGAATCATCAATGTACAGATAATTCCAAACTTTGTTCTATGAGTTTACACCTTTAATATCTACTCTAGGGATCATAATAATGGATATTTCAATAAATTGGGTTCATAGGCCAACTATGTATCTAGATATTACATGGTCAAATTGATACAATTTGTATGTAATTTGTACATAGTCTTTTATGTCTCTTTTGACGACTATTGCTCTAGGCAATTTATATAAACAAAATTGAAACCAGTTTACTCTGAGAATATAAGACTTCTAGTATCCTTCTATCTATTTTGGAATGACCATCTTAGAAGTTTTTCAATTTTTATATCGTTAGGAAAGAGGGCAATTCTTTTTTGACATATGCAATCTTAAAACCCGTATACCAGAGCAGCGATATTTACCTGAGAAATGAAAACCAATTTTCTGATTCTCTATATCTTAAAGTACGTGTATCTAAAGTATCAAACTAATCCCTGTCTTGTTCATTGAGATAATAAAATGTAGGTTTGATTTTTCAGTAGTTGCTACGGGTGAGCCGGATCCCTGTCGTGAGCCACTTCCCCGTAAATCACCCTACCCAATATGAAGCAACCTATCCCTGTCATATACTCATTCTTTCCTATTCTTTACCCTCTTATATAAACGACATTCTCTCAAACATAGGAAGTTTATTCCTCTCTGTGTCGCATTGCTAAATCCACATAGATTATGAGGAATGGAGCCCTACTCGATGTGTTGGGTGCTCCGAACGTGGGATGGCTTTGCATCGCACTTATATGAGGAAAAGATTACCCTGCAACGTCTGCATCCTATGCGTCCTAAGTTGCCGGGCACCCCTCACGCAAATGCCACGCATCCTGAGTTTCCTCACAATCCCGGCTCATATCCCATGCCATCCGGGTCGCGCTGTGATCTTCTGTGTGTCAGAAGGGGAGGTTGCCCAATAGCAGCATCCTGAATACCTGCAGGTGCCCGTTCCAGTTACTTCAATCTGCTAATGGATGCAGGCTATTATCGCGTCTTCGTTATGTCGGCTAGCATTAGGAGTAGTAGTACTGTTTTTTTTAAATCATGTCTTTTGTGCACTGGTCCTATACTACTGATCATCTGCCCTCGTAGTTTATGGATCTGGTGATTCTACTATATAGCTGGTTTATTTTTCTGTAGATTTTATACTAGGAGACTAGCACTAGGTTCCTCCCTCAATCAATCCCCGACGCAAAATAGTATCGCAGATGCCTTCTGATATCTGGACGCCTTAATATACCAATTAAATGTTCTCAAATCGATAGGGCTATTGACAATCCAGCGCCGATCCCCCTCTGCGATAAGGTGCGCCAGGATAAGAATTGTCCCTATATCACATCCAGTAAACTCGCGAGGATCCTCCTTTATTTGGACAGTAACAAGGTTATGTATGTCTGATATACGACCAGACATTACTGCGCTCACAAACTGAACTCCGGCGAGAGGTCGCTTTCTCTCCTTGTATGTGTAGTCTTTGATTTTGAAGAGTGCAATGAGCTTGGCTTGAAGACGGCCCGGAGCACACCATACATGTCTTCCGTTTGGGCACGCACTCAAACCCAATCATTGTGACGCCAGTAGTTCCTGAAGCTAAGAGCACCTGTGCGTCGTGCATAGTCGATGTCGTATATTTCTGTTTCTTGTAACGCAAGAACTGGAATTGCTAGTTGTGTCAGTAGCTCTAGTGGAAGTGATTCGAGTATCTCTGTATCCTACGGAAGACTGCGCTCTGGTGGCAAATTATGCCGGCTGTATCGGATCAATCCAGAACCTATGATTTACATAGAAACCCCCAAAACCAGACTAAAATCGGCCATGTTGGAAACATCGTCCTGGCATACCTTCAGCATCCTCCTAGGAATACCTGGCGCTATTATGGTGCTAGTTGTGTCCAACTGTTCTACCACCTGCGGAGAGACATCTGTACGGCAATGTCGCCGAGATTCCAGGTTCAACAGTCTCATTCGGATACCATGTTGTCGACTATCACTCTGCATAATTTGCCATGAGGCATCATTTTTATTTAATTGCCACCCTCTAGTCTTGATTAGTGTCTTATGCGCTAGATCACCGAACTCGGTTGAATACATGGGAATATTACCAAACTGATGTATATGATCACAAAAGTGACTGAGCAAATGCATCTTGATGAAGTTGACAGGAGATTGACAAAAGATCAAGTCCAGACGTCACTCGGTTTCTTCTGCCCTTCCTGCGTCGCCAATCCAGCACCGTTTTAAGGGTGCGATCTGCTCCTTTGTCTTAGGCCTATCATGTCTCAGCTCCCTTGGTGGCTGATTGATCTTCACCCATATGCGTTTAGTCACTGGAAATTCTAAAAATAGATCGTTCATGTTATGAAATGTGTCCAGATAGTCTTCCGTATGGGTGATTGTTTCCGCGGTCAGGCTTCGGTATTGCGCCATCATATTGAAATCGACCAGCCCCCTGACGCATCTCAGTGCACCTTTGAACGGTATGAGTTGGGCACTCCCAGGCAGACGCAGTGCTACCAGGTGCTTGAATAACCCAAGATAAACTGGATGGCGCATGTCTGGTTTGTGTAAATCTGACGGCAAAACCCGGTTGTGCCCGTAAAGAAAGTTTTGACCAAATCTAATTCCAAGAGTCTCAGGGATGATGTTGGCGTGGGTGGTTTCTCCCATCCAATTTTGATCGTCGTGATGATCATATATTGCGTGATCTCTAACTGGCTAGCCTTTCATGTTGGTGCCTAATTTGACCTCAGGTACCTCGCATCTAGAACAGACCTTTGATTTTATTCCACGCAGCGCAAAGTTTTCCATGTGGTCTACAATCCACGCGGCAAAGATGGGGAAGCACCTCCGAACCTTCCCATCGGCTGTAATGACCCTACGATAGGTAGCTACAATAACTACCACCTTAGCCCAAATGGTATACCAAGTGGTACCCAGAGGTGGTATGGTCTCGTATACAAATAGCTGGTTAACCTAGGCCAAAGTCTAGGGAATGGTTGAGTAGCCTTGGGTACGCTATTAGGCAGGGGAACCTTTCGGGAGAACATTCCCATAAGGTCAAGAGAATTAGGGGAATGTTACACGGCTCTCCGAAACGACTTTTGTGGTCAAGTGGAGGACTTCCGGAGTGGTTAATGGGATAAGAGGGCAAAGTTGCACTCCCTGAGGAATTTGTTCATTATGCCCGTGGAGCTGCTGCCGTAACACCGTATAAGTCGTGGCCGTCCGTCCCACTGAATGTGGTTCGCAGGATATATAAGGGGAGTTTGGTAACCGCCAAAATGGGGGTCACATATATATGGTCTCTCCGGCACCTTGGAGTATATCTTAGGCTACGTGTCGTAGGGTAGTCTTCCTAGTTGTACTTAGGTAGTCCAAGGAGGCCATGGACCTTTCGGGACAAATACCTCAGTAACCAGCCAGCACCTTCTGCCCTTTATTTGTAGCATTACTATGGGTTGTTATTGGACTCTAGAGGTATGAGTTTTATCACGGTAGAGTATGTCCCGAGAGGCTGGCTATGGGTAGCGTCCACTTAGCCAACCATCGGCTACCTCTCACCAGGGGAGCTTTCATGTCAATTTATTACATTGGATAGTCGCGTAGATTAAATAATGGACTGCATAGCTTGTATAAACGAAACTACCACTGGGCCAATGAGTCCACCATCTAGGTACTGATTCCTGTTGGTGTCATAACAGTGAGCCAGTGGTAGGACTACAATAGGAAGAATCTTTCCACCAGCGGTTGTATTGGAGATGCATTGCAGAAACTCATATCTTATTGACGGAGTTAAGTGTACCCGAGTTGGTCCGATACCTCCAGAAGAATAATTCCTAATGAAGGGTAGAACTCGGACAAACCCTGTGCAGGACAGGGTGCTCGCACAAGGTCGGAAGTAGTGGTTAATGTCAAAGGTGCAAATCTGATATCTACTTAAGTTTAAGGGTTTGGCATTCTACTTCCACAACCAACTCTTCGTTGAGAGAACTAAATTGAGTGAAACTTAGAGCTTAACTATAGTAAGTTTTACCGTTGATTCCTCTGAATTATTTTAAGTCATCTCTGTCTTCTGCTTTGAGTGTTTGGTGCGGTCGCCACCTTCAAGTTCACCTCTCTCCCGGATGCCCCCATCACATCGGCGCAGTCAATTGGTACGACCTCCCGCACCGGATCTTGTAGCGGCCCAAAGATGAGTTTGAACACGTCCCGTAGAGTGTCAGCATTGATTTGTCTCTGCTGTGGATCTGCTTTGGAGCACTTTGATAGTTTTTAGGGAATGGGCAATAATGCAAGAAGCAGAACTGCCATGGATGTGAGGCTGTTGCACTGGCGAGACGGAAGATTTCCAAGGGTGATATAGACCGGACATGCTGTCTTGTCACAGGAGAAGTTTGTGAGATACCGGTGATCAGACATCCCTAGGATCGGAACAAGCGTCGGACCTGACAGCAGTGTCGACTGGTTTCTGTAAGCGATTGTTTACTTAAAAAACAGTTATGAGGCTGTACTTGAAGATCCCACTACCAGTCCGCCATGAGCATTTCTGCGTATACCCGTTGTCCATTGGAGTCATATTGCCTGCGCCGCTCGTCAACGAAGTCATTTCTGTAGGCGATCTGGCGCAGGAGATATTTGTCACTATCTAGAACGTTGCGATAGTAGAATGGCAATGTTCGCTTGCCATTATCAACCTGTCCTTCATTCCATTGAAGATATCCACTGTAAGAATTTAATGCCTGGAGGAGGTTCTCAAGCGTATGTATGGAACTATACCTGGCTGATGAACCATTACCCAGACCACTCAAGAAGTAGTCATTGATTCCTGACTAACTGCCCCTATTCAGAAGTGTTCGTGAAAGCTTAGTAAAGACCTCGCCAAATACCAGATCACAGAGTTGATCGTGACCGTACTTTCTACAGTACTCGACAGCTACGATTCTACTTTTTAATAATTGGTCCTGTTTAATTTTTTAATTTTCTAATGGTTAACCAATCTGAATATTCAAATTCTGCATTAAAAAATAAAAAACAAACCCCCAAGACATCTGAAAGAGAAATGACCAGTGTTGAAAAAGCCATGATAATCGCCTTTTTCTACTGCCTCCGGAACATTACCCTTGTTGGGGAAATCATTGGAGAGCCATGGACAACAATCAAAAGCTTCCTTGCTCGTCCATCTGAGAGACAATCTCTGGACAATATTCCTCACTCTGGTCACCCACCTGTTCCTACCCAACGACAGTGTTGCAAAATCATCTGGGCAGCCAAATCCACCCAGGAAATGACCAGATCAGACTTCCAGGATAAATATGCAGCAGGTATATCTCTTTCTACAGGTAACAATTAAAAACCCGGAGTTTCTGTACTACGATCAGCGACAGAATAGCATTCTTAGTAGCTGTAGCTACCTTCCCTGTCAATAAATAGTCGATAAAGTACTCAGAGAAGCCAATGTCAAGAAATCCTTAGCCAAATCCAGGCCCAGACTCAGGCCAGAGCACATTTCTAAGAGATTGAAGTGGGCAATAGCTCATAAGAATGGGACTGTGCAGGATTTTGAGAAATTCATCTGGAGTAATGAGTGTAGTGTGGAGAAATCCAAGGATCCAAGACCACAGTGGGTTTTCAGAGAAGCTAGTAAGAAGTGGTTGGCAGATTGTATTCACCCTAAGGAGAAGGATAAGGGAATTTTGCTTATGGTCTAGGGCTGCTTTTGGGGCAAAAGAAAAGATCCTTTGGTTCCTATGAATCAAAATATCAACAAGACTATGTATATCAGACTCTTGAGATGGTATCTTTTTCCTGTTATTGATCAAATGTTTTCTTTTGGTATGCAAGATATCCTCTTCCAGCAAAAAAATGCCCCTGTTTACAAGGCTTATAATGTTATGGATTGGTTTGAGAGAAGTTCTATTGAACTGGTGAAACACCCCCCTTACTCCCCTGATTTAAATCCTATTGAGCATTCATGGGTAGAGCTTAAAAGGCGATTGCACCAACAGTGCCCAAGGATTGCAGATACCCCAGGAGGAAAACCAGCTGTTAAGAAGAGACTTACAGAAGTATTACCTTGGGTTTGGGAGACAATTCCTGAGGAATCTTTTGAAAAGTTGTGGAAATCAATGCCTGATAGAGTAGCTGCAGTTTTGGAGGCAAAGGGAGGGCTACACAAGGTATTAGCTAGTATTCTTAACCTTAATTCCTATTTTTATTATTTTATTTAAATACAGAGTTGGTTGATTGTAGACATTTCAGCATTGCCTGTTGATCTTCGCCAGTGCCAGTTGCCACCGAGCTGGGCAACCCCACTCGTGTATCCCACAACGGCCAGGCTATGGCGCAACCGCAATTAAACCTATCTTGGATTATGAACACTTCTGACTAAGGAGCTGTAGGTACTTTACCCTCAATCAACCAAGGCACTAGCCTGAAACCGTGCAGGCTACTAAATGGGGACCATGGGTGCTGACACAGATTGCATTGTTCTTGCTCAAAACCCTTGACATCTTGTATAGATTTGCCAGCCCCTTCATAAAGTATCGGTTTACTGGGTAATGGACTCGCAGTTTCGTTGACTATCTCTGTATCAGACTCGTGACTGATGTCATCGAATGCGCCCTAAGCATTTCTGGTGGGATTTGGATCTGATTCATAGTCGGAATTGAGGTGGAGATGCACCTTGTGGGGCAATATCTTGCCTCCTTTGTTAACGTTAGTAGTTGGTCAGGATGAATATTTTATTATAGATCCTAAGAAGATATCCAGATTTGCATGTGCATTTCGCCGGTACTTCTCATATGCACCAGACCGGCTGTATTTCCGTCGCCAGAATAGGCATTTGTTAGGCATTGGGCGAGATTTCTCAGATTATCTCGTCCTTGTGTAGTTTTGAGGGTAAGGCTATCGGGGTGATGTCAACAACCCATGTAGATTGCACTTAGGGTCAAGCAGCCTGAATCATCTAAACTGGATCAACTATGTTGAATGGCTTATCGTAAAGATCACCTGGCGCAGCCTTGGATTGTTTCTTTGAGGATCTTGATAGTAGACCGGGAATATTTCCTATTCGAACGCAAGAGTGTTTATTCGGTTTCATTTGTTCAAGTTGAATCAGATTATGAGCATGCCTTATGGTAGAACGTCAGATCCCGGTTCCTGAATACATTGTTGAAAATACATGAATCTTTGAACCGGCCCTAAAGATCATAGTGTTTTATATATAATGGGAACAGATCACTACATGAGGACCTCATACCCAGAATCACCTCCCATTCAGAACTTCAATGAGATCGACAAGACGCACATCTCTAGCCTCTGATATTTATGAAATCAATGCACTCGAAAACATATTCCATATGACGTAGATTATCAACATTATTCAATACACACTGATGCTACCCGGCGGGGCGCAGCTGGCACCAGCAGGTCAGATATATCAGCTTCCTGCTAATTCTCTCATTGAACAAATATCATTTCCACCCTCAGACAAAAGAAAAATCACTGCGTAGAAGAGGTCAATGGGTATCACGGTTGATGTCCAAGGTAACGCCATATATAGTGCATAGCAGGAAGCTGTTAAGGATCAAATGTTAGCCAGAGGTTATCAGACAGATCTTCACCACTTGGCTGACTCAGGATTCCTGAAAATTGTGGCCGGCTTCCGGCAATTGAGACCCACCTGCGAGGATCTCGCCACTGCATCTGCAGCGAATAACATACCTGTGATGCAGAAGGGGGACACGGCAGTGGTCCAACTGGTTAATGACTGTGGGAAGAGGTTGACTAATACGATCAACTTGAACAATAAGCAGTTACCGGAGGTGCCGGGAGTCCCTCCAGCACAGGTGATTGTCCCGAACATATTACTCCCTGCCAATACCCCCCCTTGGAGCCAGTGGGCTCTTGCAATAGCTGTACAGAATGCAGGCACTGGCGCCCCAAATGCTCCGACAGCTAATTCACCCAGACCAGCTCAATTCAAACCTGCCCAGGCTGCAGGTCCATACCAAATTCCTCCTTCCCTGCCGAATCTGCAACGGCCAATACAATGTCCTTTGCCAGTGTCTGGAAATCTTTCTCTGTCATGAAGCGCTGCAGAGAATATGCCTCCCATGGCGATGCGCTCTCTCAAATTGCGGTTGCGCTTGTTGGCTAGCACACTGAAAATATCAGGTCCTGCATCAGTGAATAACCCACAACAAATGTTTCCTCACATCGTGGTGAATAACTAGCCACTCAAAAATCCTCCTCAGACAGCCGGTGGTGCAAACCAAATTGAGCCTCTCCAGCCAAATTCCCAAGTGCCAAACCAATGTCCCTCGACAGCGTCTGCAAATGCTGGTCTGTCAGCATACCAAATCCAGTCTCCCCTGCCTAATTCCCAAGGGCCAAACCAACCTCCCTTGACCGCGGCTCACAATGCTGGTCAGTCAGGAAATCCAATTTAGGGTCCCCTGCTGAATCCCCAAGTGCCAAACCAACCTCCCTCGACAGCGTCTGCAAATGCTGGTCCGTCAGCAAACCAAATCCAGCCTCTTCTGGCAAGTCCCAAAGGTGCACACCAACCTCCCTCTATCGTGTCTGCCGGTCCTGGTCCGTCAGGAAGCGCAACACAGAATAATCCTCTCCCGGTTATTGCCCTTGGGATATTAAGATTCCACTTGTCGGGAGTCAGAATGCACAAAATGGGTGCTCCCCTCATGAATAACCCTCCGCAAAGCCAACCAGCTGTCCCCTTAACTTGTGTTGTTATGCCTGGGCTGGGCAATTATGAGGTCCAGATCATTCGGCATGTGCTAGATCAGGCTAATATAAGGCAAAACGCGCCACATCTATGTGACAGAAGGCAAATAATTGTGTGTTTTTCGAAGTTACCCCAATTATTTGGGTGGTCACTTACTAACAAATGAGGTACCGTCTAGGGAGCTATACGTAGGGGCCCATGGGCCGTGCGCATTGTTTGGCAATGACATCCTGTCAATTGCGACGGGCCATGACCCAATTATCGCATCCTCTATCGGCACTATCCTCATATCAACGGTGTGGATTTTGCAGAGTGAAATTCATATATGAGATTGTGGACTTGTAATTGGTATTTTTAAGATATTTACGCTCCGACAGCATTCCCTACATATTTGGCGCCATAGGTGAAGGCCGGCGTGAGCTTCGTGAAGACCCTAATATCATCCACCTGGAAAGTGTCAGAGCACTGGGAAGTGTCACACATGGCAACGGTGACAACCACAACCAACAAATGCAATAACTTAACTAATTTTTAACCAAATTGCACTATACAAAATAATATCAATTGAGCAAGAATAGGAGAAGCATTTCATGCCTGGAAAGTAATAAAAGAAAATTGTCTATTGAGGAAAACCAGAAAAAAAAAGAAAAATTACTGAAAACTGTGAGCAAAAAGAGGGAACAAACTAAGATACAGGAGGATGCTAAACCATTTACAAAGTAGATCTATGTAATCTCCTATTAGTAGAACTAATATAGGAAATAATTGTTGGCAACCATTGAAGTCTAAAGGAAACTCAACTATTCATGAAGTAGGCTGCTTTAGTGGTAAAATAGTTGCAATAATAGTAAGACTTGTAGATATTCAGAGGGAGAGCTTTTTCTTTTTCTTTTTAGCATCATTTTAGTATTGTTTAAGGTACAAACTCCCGTATGCAGATCGCTGGAAGACAGGAAAAACCTCCACCTACAGTCCATCCCGTATCCCTCGTGCTAAAACCCTCTGACCCTGCCAGACACCAAAGCGCCCGGTACTATGGGTAGAAACTACAGCAGAGTGTACAGGCCTCAATACAACAAACCAAAAAAACCTCCACAGACGTGCAGCCCATAAGAAAACTCCCCACCCCAACAGTGAACAACCAAGGAAAGTACAGAAACCTCACAAATGCCAAGGAAGCAAAACCCCAGCCCAATGATCACACACTAAGGGGTACCTATATATGTACCCGGGGCTCTTACGTCTGGACCCAAGGACAGACAAAACCACCAAGAGAAAGATCGGTAACCGTAACCAACACAAGCCGAAGTGTGTGGCAGGGCGAAGCAGCAACCGTAGGCCCACCGGAAACAAAACCGGGAGGGAGTGCATGCCACCCGGAGGCAACCGAGGCGGCAGGCATGAAACTCCGACCCCAAACACAGGCAAAAGCCACGCATGCAGGCTTGACAATCACCCAAGCCCAGAGATCAGAAGGGAACAGAGGCCCAGAGTGTAGAAGCAGTAGGGTGCCAGCCCAAGAGCGAAGCAGTAGGGTGCCAGCCGATCCAACTGTGAGGAGAAGAGGAGAAGAAGTGGTAGACCCAAACGGAGAAGTGCGAGGAAAGGCGACCGAAGCGAGATCACAACTGTTCGACGATGCGGACCGTACTGGACAGGACTCTCAGGAGATAGTGCAATACCAGAGGGCAGAGGCACCGGGGCCAATACTTCACCGATAGCCCGAGACTGCGACAGACCAGTTGACGAGGTACGGGGGTGGCCGACTGTGCAAATGCTCTAAGCGACGCAGAGCAAGTGTGGAGTAGGGAGAGGAAACATCATCAAAGAAGCCAAAATCCATCACCCAGAGTGAAGAAAGCCCAAAGGGATAAGCCTGAGGGGAGGGAAGTGTAGGGGAGGTATGACTCCACCCCCTAGAGCGAGCTCATAGCAGGGGGTGGAGAAAAGAAAAGTGGTGATAATCTCGTAGTGTTGAGATTTCAATCACCAGGTGTGTAGAGGAGACGGAGGATGTCAGAGGGAGAGCTTAATGGATGGGAAGTGAAATGTAAGTCTGACTTAAGTTAAGTAAGGTCAGTGTATCACAAGTGAGCAGGATTTGTTATATTCTTGTTGCATTTAAGCTATTGTTATTATATTTTTAATAGATTACAATATAGAAACTTCTCTTGGAAGACTTGTAACTGGACATTGCCTATATGTGGCAAATTATATAAGCATAGTTAGATAATGCTTATTTTCTATTCTAGTCAAAGAAATGTTCATTTATACTTGATTTATTGCTACTAGTTCATAACCAAAAGCTTTGCTCCAATAATCATGGAAAATTCATATACTTTCACAAAAAAATCAGTTATTTGAGGACTAAAACCATTATAATAGAGCGATAACCTTTCCAAGTGATATTGTCGTAGAAATCTACAACTCTCAAGAGTTCAGCTAATATGAAATATCTAAACATTTACTCTTTTTGTACTATTTTATCAATTTCTTTAAACTCTACATATACTCTATTTCACTTATCTATCCTACATTCAAACTTCAGAAACCTGTACTAACCTTCATTCTTATCCTAATAATATACTCTTTACATCTCTATCAATTCTTGATAGAAACAATAGTCTCTCATATGTAATTTTGTTGAAATTGCCATGTGGTTTTAGCAAATTGTGAAACTGGTGGACAATATTGTAAAAAGAGCTACTATATGAGTGTTTCTTTTATCTATAAGGCAGACATGAATCACCTGATTATATGAAAGTGATTTATACTATATAGATAACCTGCGCTTATGAGATCTGTAATAGAATATATTAGATTATAATCTATCAAAAATATAATAACAATAGCTCAAATACTACTACGTTGTAACAAATCATGTCCAATTATCATACCCTGAGTTCACTGCCCTTGAGTCAGACCTATATTTCACTTCTTATTCCCACACCTCTCCCCCTCAACATCTGAGAGTCTTAAGAACATTGTAATTGTTTTACCACTAAATCAACCTACTATCTGAAGATTTGAGTACACTCTAGACTTCAATGATTGCCAACAATTATTTCCTCTATTAGTTCTACCAATAGGAGATTACATAGATTCACTTTCTAAATTGTTTGGCATTCTCCTTTTTCTTGGTTGGTTCTCTCTTCTATCTTGCAGTTTTTAGTAGTTTTTCTCTCTTTTTTCTGGTTTTCCTCTATTGAGGATTTCTTTTTTTTACTTTCCAGGCATTAAATAGCTCTCCTATGCTTTTGCAATTGGTATCATGCTGTATGATTCAATTTGGTTAAAAATTGGTTGAGTGGTTGCACTTTTTTTGTTGTGGTTATCATGGTTGCTATGTGTGACACTTCCCAGTGGGTGACGTTACACACGAGTTACATTATTCAATTCTATTTTCGGCTAGAGTGATGAGGACGTATGTACCTGTCTCTTGTGCAATCAACCTAATGAGAAGCCGGTTCTCAAGTTCGATTATTGTCATTGCCCCTCAACGCCAGCTAGACCGGCTACACGACCGGACCTGAGACAGAGATACCTCGCACCAACTGCTCGCTGTAATTCCACAAACAACTTAGCTGGACGTAATGTCAACTCGGCAGCTCAACTCCAGGGAAAAGCTATTCACATGAATGATACTAACGTCAGTGGATCACAAAACAAACAAGATTGTCCCCTTGTTCTCCCGGGATGGTCTAGCCCATCATCAGATGTTTCAGACGACTTTGATTTGCACTGTAGTAGGGTTGTCAGTAAGACATCTTCTATTGACCAGGGGGGTGATTCCACAGGACTTCGGATGCCTCTCTCAATTAAACCACAGGGAATGCTGAACACCCATGTCATGATGCAACAGCTATGGCGTCCCACGCATTACGATAAGGCACTGAAGCCTTAGGTGCAGTCTGAGGTCGATAATTGGGACAAGCGCTGGTCCAAAATCCACTGTCATGTTGCTTGTGCAAAAGATTTTTTGAAAGGGGAGCAGCTTCAGATGCGCCAAATGGTTTTCGAAGATGATAGTCAGGACAAGCTTCACGTTAAGAAACTATGTTTGTCCCCGAGAGTGTAATCAATATAATATCACCTAGATTGAGGCTGCGTCTACAGACACAGCGAGTGGATTAGCATTTGATATTGATAGTTTGAATCGAGTATCATAATTAGACTTAGAATAGAGTCAATTACTCATAGCACGTCAATCAAGTCCGAGGTGTTGATCTTCTTCAGCCGAAAGTCATCATGCCCTGCGGTTGTGTTCGGTATGTCATGCACAGCAAGGTTGGGTTGACCTCTTATGTTTAGTCTTAGCCCTTTGTGGACGTCTAGAGACGGCAAGATGCATCACTGTACCGGCCATGTTGTGGCGTCACACTCAGATGAGGCTTAAAAAGGTGTTTGACGACAGGCGATTGGAGACTAAGCCATAGATCTATTCTCTACGTTCGGTATGTGCTCCCTTTGCAATTTGTTCTTCTATCGACGATTATTGTTAGTCATACCCTTGATACTTTACCACGAAACCATCTTCTATACCACACCCTACCCCGGGCACCTAGAGTACACGCCGGACCCTGAGGGCGACAAACAAGGAAGAGCAAGAGCAGACCCAACGCTCTTGCTCTTGACCCCTATAAGAGGTCCTCTCATGCGCCCTATCAACATCTTCCTGTTACCTCCTGACAGAGTAGACTTACCATTGCGCTTTTCAAAAGCACACCGACGGCCATTGTTGGGTGAGATATTTACGTCAACTACAATCCATACCCTCTAAGCCTTACTTGAGGTCGTATCAATAGCCTTAGTCGGCGAACCACTTGGTTTGGCCTGGCCGCTTGATCCAATTCATTCATCCCCGCACGAATGACGCCCCCAGACAGAGCCAGATGTCAATGATGCAACGGAAAGTAAGCAAACATCCACACCTAACTTGAAAGATCAAGGTTAACACTCTACTGCTCAGACGTCCCACGGATCAGCCTCGCACTCCAGAAGTTGGGTACGGAATATGAAGAAGAACTCTCACATGTGCTGCAGGCTGTCGCCCGTCGGAAGACGCATTGTGAGCAATTATTCACCCCCCTGGAGTGCCTGAATAGCATGGTGAACTGAGATAGGTATCATTTTTTCAAATGAACAGAGAACTAGAGCCTGTTGAGCGCGCACACTTCCAGCCGGCCGTCGGGGATTCGGTGTATTTAGATCCAAAGTATCAAGTAGTCTGAATCGGTTACACAAACTGTCTGACTCAAACTAGGACTGTATATGCCGACATATCATATGCGAAATTGTGGTGTAACGTCATGTACCTAGAAGCCGCTCGGCACCGGGATGCGGCTCCCCATGGCAACCACAAGAAAATCAAATGTATATTAGATTATCTACATAAATAGTATTGATACCATATCAAAAATTTGTTAGAAAGTACTTTTCAATATGGAGAATCAGAATCTGTAGTTTTTATTTAATGATAAAAAATAATTCTTCTTGTACACTCACTTTATTCCAAACTGGTTCCAATAGCATATTGCTTATGATCGTTGTCA